>ERZ780157.4522-NODE-4522-length-10489-cov-6.709124_pt1 | contig 10489 bp, 6 predicted proteins | sample MGYA00511169_ERZ780157 | MGnify/ENA primary metagenome ERZ780157 (study PRJEB29588, sample SAMEA1965149) | human gut metagenome | biome: human gut; feature: human-associated habitat; material: faeces | place: Denmark | collected 2008/2010 ...
TATGCAAAGATATATAATATAAATTGCTATATAAATCTTTTTTTGAAAATTTATATTTGTCCCATAATGGATATTATGTTAAATAGACAATACAAAGAAAAAGACTAAGTACCACTCCCTTTCAATTTTTTGTATACAAAAAATTAATTATTTTTTTTCTGTCAATCTCGCTCGTAATACCTCTATTATGGCCGGTAATATAGAGACGACAATGATTACAATGATCAGTATCTTCAAATTTTTCTGAACGAAAGGCAGATCTCCAAAAAAATATCCGGCATAACAAAACAACGCTACCCACAAGGCTCCACCTACTATGTTGTAAGTAATAAAATAACAATAGTGCATTTTTCCCATTCCGGCAACAAACGGAGCAAAAGTTCGAACTATCGGAACAAAACGAGCGATAATAATAGTTTTTCCTCCGTATTTTTTATAAAAATCATGGGTCTTATCCAAATATTGCTGCTTAAATATTTTAGAATTGGGATTTCCAAACAGTTTTGCTCCTAAAAAACGACCGATCTCATAATTACAAGAATCGCCCAAAACGGCCGCACCAAAGACAATTAAAGCAAGGAGGTTGACTTGAAGCGGCATATCGGGTTGTGCAGCAACAGCTCCGGCTACAAATAATAAAGAATCACCCGGCAAAAACGGGGTTACGACCAATCCGGTCTCACAAAAAATGATTAAAAACAATATCGCATACGTCCATGTATGATAATCACGAACGATTTCTATCATATATCGATCAATATGCAGTATGAAATCCAACACAAAATCCATTATCTACAATACCTTAGTGATAAAAAAGGACACACAACCCCATTTGTTATGTGTCCTTTTCTTAATTATATTTTATCAGAAATTTACTTACCCTCTAATGATTTCAGTTTATCCTCCATTCCCAAAGTATAATAGATTCCTTTAAGGGCGAATATACAATCGGCATTTGTCGGATCGAGTTCATAAGCTTTTTCGTAATAAGGCAAAGCCTTGCGATAAAGCGGGAAGATACGTTCTTCACGAGCTTTTTTATAGGCATTGTCATCTTTTATTTTATTGATGTCCAAACTCTCTTCGTATGCCTTATTGTAATATATACGTCCCATTTCACTCCACACATCTGCCATCTTCGGATTCAATTCCAATGCTTTTTCAAAACAAGCCATGGCCTCTGCTTCATTGGCAATCTCTTCATAGAGGCGACCTTTTACCTTATAATACTCTGCACGAGGGTTAGCTGCAATCACTTTATCGAGATATGCAAGAGCTTCATTGATCTGATCGTTGGCGATGTAAATATTGATCATTTGCAACAAGAAATTCTCGGTATCTTTGGTTATACCCAAACGTTCAACCGCCTCTTGTGAAATGGCAAACATATTGACACTGTCTTTTTGGTTGGTATACAACTCGTTCAAGCACTGATAGATAGTAAGCAAATCATAATCATTTTCTTTGGCCTTGTTCAAAGCCGGAATAGCCAAATCATAGTCTTTCGAAATATAAGCGGCCAAAGCAGCATAATAACGACCGAAAATGTATGTACTATCTATTTTGCCCGACTCTTCGAGTTGTTTTTGTTTCTCCTCGCTTATACCGTATTTTTCGGGAATCGTCAAGTAGGTATTCCACATTTCGTATGCCTTTTTGTAGTCTTTGTTTTTATACGAAATAACGGCTGCATCCCAAAAGCTCAAATGTCTATCATGTATACGACCAATGATTCTTTTAGAGTATTTGGGCGAAATTTTATTTTTTGCATTAGGAAGCGAATCCAGATAAAGGGCTTGTTGAAGATATGCATACTCATCTTCCAAAGCCTTATACATGGCAGCATCATCGTACGACTGGTTGGTAATACGTTTTTGATCATTCTGGAGGAAAATAGCATCTTCGACCTCTGCCGATACCCACCATGTTTTAGCATCATTTTGAGTTTCGGGATTTTCTCTCGCCTCTTTGAGTAAAAGACGAGCCTCTTCATAATTGGGCTTTTCTTGTTTGAGTTCATTATTCGCCCGAGAAACATTTTTCTTTTGGGCAAACGCAGTACCGCCTACCAAGCAAAGTACCGTGAATAGAAAAATCTTTTTCATCTTTCTAAATTTTAAGTTCGAATTTTATTGTAAAATCATTTTTCAAAATCAGAATTTATTTCGGTATTATTTTCCTGATTTTCAATAGTATCTGTAAATTCAGATGATTCCGAAGCCACTTTACATACCGAAGCGATTTCATCATTTCGTTTTTCGAGATTGATCAAGCGTACTCCCTGCGTAGCACGTCCCATTACCCGAATGTCTGCAACTTTTATCCGCAAGGTTATACCAGACTTATTGATAATAACCAAATCATTCTCATCGGTAACATTCTTTATCGCAACAAGTTTTCCTGTTTTGGGAGTAATATTCAAGGTCTTAACCCCTTTTCCTCCTCTATTTGTAATGCGATAATCTTCTATTTCCGAACGTTTTCCATAACCTTGTTCCGAAACAACCATAATCGTCTCGGTTTCGGGATCATTGACACATATCATTCCCACGACTTCATCATTGACACTTTCGTCGAGGGTCATACCTCTTACACCCGTTGCCGTACGTCCCATTTCCCGAACGGTCGTTTCATGGAAACGGATAGCACGCCCCTCTCTGTTGGCCATAATGATTTCACTGTTTCCTGTCGTCAGGCGAACTTGTATTACCTGATCGTCTTCCCGTATGGTAATGGCGTTCACTCCATTTGTACGGGGACGAGAATATGCTTCAAGACGGGTTTTCTTTATCACGCCTTTTTTTGTACAGAAAACCAAATTATGAGTCAGATTATACTCGGGATCTTGTAATTTCTTTACCCGGATAAACGCATTCACTTTATCATCCGCATCGATGTTCAGCAGATTTTGAATGGCTCTACCTTTCGAATTTTTAGCACCTTCGGGTATCTCATACACTTTAAGCCAAAAACATTTACCTTTTTGAGTAAAGAACAGCATATAATTATGCATCGAAGCCGGATAGATGTATTCGATAAAATCTTCATCACGAGTATCGCTACCCTTAGCTCCCACTCCGCCTCGGTTTTGTGTACGGAATTCGGTAAGAGGTGTACGCTTGATATATCCGAGATGAGATATGGTTATAATCATTTCATCGTCGGCATAGAAATCCTCGGCATTGAATTCTTCCGAAGAATAAATAATCTGGGTTTTGCGTTCATCTCCGTATTTATCCCTGATTTCGATAAGCTCGTCTTTGACAACTTGCATACAAACAGCCTCGTCGGACAATATCTTATGGAAATAATCGATCTGATCCATGAGATTTTTATATTCTTCATGCAACTTGTCCTGCATAAGGCCGGTGAGCTGACGCAAACGCATATCGACAATGGCCGAAGCCTGTATTTCGGTAAGAGAGAAACGTTCCATCAAACGGGTCCGGGCCTCTTCGGGACTTTTCGACGAACGTATGATTTGTACGACTTCATCGATGTGATCGCAAGCAATAATGAGACCTTCGAGAATATGGGCGCGTTCTTCGGCTTTTCTCAAATCATATTGGGTACGCCGTATAACAACCTCGTGGCGGTGATCGACAAATGCCTCAATAAGCTGTTTGAGATTGAGTGTAACGGGACGACCTTTCAACAACGCGATATTATTTACACTGAATGACGACTGTAAAGCCGTAAGCTTATACAACTTATTGAGAACGACACTCGAATTGGCATCTTTCTTTATGTCGACGACGATACGCATACCGGAACGGTCCGACTCATCATTGACATTAGAAATGCCGTCGATACGTTTATCCTCGACAAGTTCGGCGATATTTTTTATCAATTCGGCCTTATTCACGCCATAAGGTATTTCCGACACGATGATTTTTTCCCGATTGCCTTCCGTTTCGATCTCTGCTTTGGAACGTATGACGATACGTCCACGTCCGGTTTCATAAGCTTCCTTGACTCCGTTATAACCGTAAATATAACCGCCGGTAGGAAAGTCGGGGGCTTTGATATACTGCATCAATTCTTCGATCGTAATTTCACGGTTATCTATATAAGCGATGATACCGTTTATCGTCTCCGTCAGATTATGTGGTGGCATATTGGTCGCCATACCCACGGCAATACCCGAAGCCCCGTTTACCAATAAATTGGGAATACGGGTTGGCAATACAACCGGCTCATCGAGGGTATCGTCGAAATTCTTTTGAAAATCGACCGTTTCTTTATCGATGTCGCGCAACATCTCTTCGGCAATACGGGAAAGGCGAGCTTCGGTATAACGCATGGCTGCCGGGCTGTCCCCGTCGATAGAACCGTAGTTACCTTGCCCGTCAACGAGAGGATAACGCAACGACCAGTCCTGCCCCATACGCACCATGGCAAAATAGACCGATGAGTCTCCGTGAGGGTGATATTTACCTAAAACCTCACCTACAATTCTCGCCGATTTTTTATATGGTTTATTTGAGGTATTGCCAAGTTCATTCATACCGAAAAGCACCCGACGATGCACTGGTTTGAAACCGTCTCTGACATCGGGTAATGCCCTCGCTACAATCACCGACATCGAATAATCGATGTACGATTGCTTCATCTCTTTTTCGATATCGATTTTAAGAATTCTATCTTCTTGTTCTGTCGCCATGTATTAGAATTTTTATCTTTTTAAGTGATGTAAAAAACAGCACTAAGATACGGCTTTCTTCCCGATTAGAAAAATTTTTCACTCATAAAAACTTTTTCCACCCCTTTGCCACTTTTTCATTAACAAGATTTTTCAAATAAGGCATATTTTACGGCTCATGCCTCTGTCAAAACGTCAGAAAAGGACGAGCTGAAATATGTAAAACGCATCTCGGCATACAATTTGCAGGGATAATAATGATATACGCCATACGAAAGTCGTATATTTGCAAAAGTAATATATAAAGAGAACCTATTTTATGGAAAGAAATTTTTCACAACGAGTGCGTAATGTATTGGGATATAGCCGGGAAGAGGCAGCGCGTTTGCAAACCCCTTATATCGGTCCCGAACATTTGTTGTTAGGAATTCTAAGAGACGGTTCGGGTAAAGCCGTAGAGGCCTTGCAATACTTAGGAATAAAATCCGATCAACTGAAACATAGTGTAGAAGAAAAACTACGCATGTCCCATGATATTTCCACGATCGATAACCATCACGACATCGTGATCAATAAAAGCACAGACAAAGTATTGAAGACCAGCCTACTTGAAGCACGTCTATTGAAAAGCGAAGTAACTGATGCCGAACATTTATTGCTAGCGATTTTGCGGGACTCCACTACATTGGCGACACAAACACTCAATGCGTTTGACGTAACATACCAGAACGTCAGCGACTATGTGCGCAAAAGGTCGTCATACAAGCCATTCGAAGAAGATACCCACGTCTCCCCTTCTATGGGGCCTGAATTTGCAGAAGAAGATGATGACGAAATAGAAAACGGCGGGCCGTTTTCTAAGAAAAAAGAGAACAAGACGTCGACTATGCAAGCCAAAGAAAACGGCAGTAACACACCGGTGCTGGATAACTTCGGAACCGATATGACCAAAGCTGCCGAAGAAAACCGGCTCGACCCTGTTGTCGGAAGAGAGAAAGAAATCGAGCGGCTTGCTCAAATATTGAGTCGTCGTAAAAAAAACAATCCGGTTCTTATCGGAGATCCCGGTGTCGGGAAATCGGCCATTGTAGAAGGTTTGGCATTGCGTATCGTTCAAAGAAAGGTTTCAAGAGTGTTGTTCGACAAACGAGTAATATCGCTTGATATGGCTTCTATCGTTGCTGGGACAAAATATCGGGGACAATTCGAAGAACGTATCAAGGCCATACTCAACGAACTGTCGAAGAATCCGAACATCATTCTGTTCATTGACGAAATACACACCATTGTTGGTGCCGGCGGAGCAACCGGGACCCTCGATGCCGCCAATATGCTCAAACCGGCATTAGCCCGAGGTGAAATACAATGCGTCGGAGCAACAACTCTCGATGAGTATAGAAAAAGTATAGAAAAAGACGGGGCCCTCGAACGTCGTTTCCAGAAAATCATGGTCGAACCGACTTCGCCCGAAGAGACCTTGCAGATATTGAAAAATATCAAGGATCGTTATGAAGATCATCACAACGTAACCTATACCCCCGAAGCTCTGGAAGCGTGTGTATCACTGACCGAACGCTATATAAGCGACCGTAACTTCCCCGATAAAGCCATCGATGCTCTCGATGAAGCCGGGTCGCGGGTGCACATTGCCCATATCGTCGTACCTCGACATATCGAAGAACTTGAAGAGCAAATCGAGGCGACAAGAAAAGAAAAAATCGAAGCCGTCAAATCTCAGAATTTCGAGCTGGCAGCCAATTTCAGAGACAAGGAGAAATCCCTGATGAACGACCTTGAAGACGAAAAGCGTCGCTGGGAAGAATCTACACAAGAACAACGGGAAGTCGTCGATGCAGAAGAAATAGCAGCGACAGTAGCCTTGATGTCGGGTGTTCCTGTGCAACGTGTTGCTGAATCGGAGAGCAAAAAGCTCTTGGATATGGGGAATGAACTCAAAAGAGCCGTCATCGGCCAAGATACTGCTGTCGATAAAATCGTCAAAGCCATACGCCGGAACAGAGTCGGTCTGAAAGACCCCAACAGACCTATCGGTACGTTCATGTTTTTAGGTCCTACCGGTGTAGGGAAAACCCATTTGGCGAAAAAGTTGGCCGAATACCTTTTCGACTCATCCGATGCCTTGATACGGGTAGATATGAGTGAATACATGGAAAAATTTACCGTATCGAGATTGGTCGGTGCACCTCCGGGATATGTCGGCTATGAGGAAGGCGGGCAACTTACAGAAAAAGTTCGCCGCAAACCCTATTCGGTTGTTTTGCTCGACGAGCTGGAAAAAGCCCACCCCGATGTATTCAACCTTCTTCTACAAGTTATGGACGAAGGTCATATTACCGACAGTTTAGGGCGTAAAGTCGATTTTAAAAATACGATTATCATTATGACCTCCAATATCGGAACGCGCCAACTCAAAGATTTCGGTCGAGGTGTCGGATTCGATACAGGCACAGTGAGTGAAAAAGATGTTTCTCGTTCGGTTATACAAAAATCGCTGAACAAAGCATTCTCTCCTGAATTTTTGAACCGTATCGACGACATCATCACATTCGACCAATTGGATAAAGAATCGATATTCAAAATCATCGATATTGAGTTGAAAGGATTTTTCGACCGTATTTCGGCGCTCGGTTATCGTGTAGAACTCACCGACGAAGCCAAAAATTTCGTAGCAGAAAAAGGATACGATATACAATTCGGGGCACGGCCGTTGAAGAGAGCCATACAAAATTACCTCGAAGACGAAGTTGCCGAAATAATACTCCGCACCGAAAACAAAAAAGGCGGCACAATCCGGCTCGATTATGATTCCGTGCAAAAAAAGATCATTGCCTCTTTACAAGAAGAATAAATAAAAAACAACTGACAATATGCTCGGAAAACAAGTCAAAATGTCAGACCCACAAGGTCTGGCATTTTTTTTGCCTTCTTATCCGACAGAATTTAACAACAAAAATATAAAACCATGCAAAAAGGATCTATTGGGGTAACTACCGATAATATATTCCCCGTCATCAAAAAGTTCTTATACAGCGACCATGAAATCTTTTTGAGAGAGTTGGTATCAAATGCCGTCGATGCGACACAAAAGCTGAAAACACTCGCTGCCGTCGGAGATTTCAAAGGCGAACTTGGAAACTTAAACGTCGAAGTATCTATCGATAAAGAAGCCGGTACACTGACCGTATCGGACCACGGTATAGGCATGACAGCCGAAGAAATAGAGAAATATATCAATCAGATTGCCTTTTCGGGTGCGGAAGAATTCCTCGAAAAATACAAAAACGACGCCAACGCCATCATCGGACACTTCGGATTGGGATTCTATTCTTCGTTCATGGTTTCAAAAAAGGTCGAAATACGTACCCGTTCTTATCGGGAAGGTGCACAGGCCGTCATGTGGAGTTGCGACGGATCTCCCGAGTATACAATGGAAAATATCGATAAAGCCGATCGGGGAACCGATATCGTATTATTCATCGATGATGAAAACAAAAACTTTCTCGAGACCTCGGAAATAGAGACTTTGCTCAAAAAATATTGCAGATTCCTGCCTATTCCTGTCGTATTCGGCAAAGAACAAGAGTGGAAAGACGGCAAATACGTCGATACCGATAAAGAAAAAGTCATCAATGATACGACACCGGCATGGACCAAGAAACCGACCGAACTCAACGATGAGGATTATCGCAAATTTTATCACGAGCTATATCCGACAATGGACGAGCCATTATTTTGGATACATCTCAATGTCGATTATCCGTTTAAACTGACTGGTATTCTTTATTTCCCTAAAATAAGGAATAATTTCGATGTCAATAAAAACCGTATACAACTTTATTGCAACCAAGTATTTGTAACCGATTCGGTCGAAGGTATCGTACCCGATTTTCTCATGTTGCTGCAAGGTGTCATAGATTCACCCGACATTCCCTTGAACGTATCCCGTTCATACTTGCAGAGCGACTCCAACGTGAAAAAAATATCGACCTATATCACCAAAAAAGTTGCCGATCGCTTGCAGGAAATATTCAATAACGATCGCAAACAATTTGAGGAAAAATGGGACGACATAAAATTATTCATCGAATACGGTATGCTCTCCGACGAGAAATTTTATGAGAAAGCTCAAAAGTTTGCGTTGTTGAAAGATACCGAAGATAAGTACTACACATTCGATGAATATAAGACGCTTATCGAAGCCGAACAAACCGATAAAGACAAAAATCTGATATATATTTACGCTACCGACCGCATCGCTCAGTACAATTATATCGAAGCGGCTAGAAACAAAGGATATAGCATATTATTGATGGACGGACAACTCGATGTACACTTCATCGGTATGCTCGAACAGAAATTCGAGAAAAGCCGTTTTGTCCGTGTCGACAGCGATATTGTAGAAAATTTGGTACGTAAAGAAGATAAAACCGACGTCTCGCTTACACCCGCACAACGAGACATGATGACAACAATCTTTAAATCGCAAATACCAAGTGTAGAAAAAGCGGAGTTTATGGTCATGTTCGAAGCAATAGGCGAAACGGCTCAACCCATTGTCATCACGCAAAATGAGTTTATGCGTCGTATGAAAGACATGTCGGCCATGCAGCCAGGCATGAGTTTCTACGGAGAAATGCCCGATAGTTACAACCTTATCGTAAATACACAGCATCCGTTGGCCCAACGGGTATTATCAGAGGCAGAGACAGCTTGTAATGCCGAGATAGACCCGCTGCGTACTCAAATAAATGCGCTGAATGACGAAATAACCAAATTGCAAGAGGCTTCCAAAGACAAAAAAAGCGATGAAATACCGGTTGAAGAGAAAGATCGTCTCAAAAATAAAGAAAACGAGGTCGCCGCTTTGCGTCAAAAAGAAAATAACATACTCAGCGACTATGCCGCCGGGAATAAGTTGGTGCGTCAATTGGTTGATTTAGCTCTTCTCTCAAACAACATGCTGAAAGGAGAAGCTCTGAGCCGTTTTGTAAAACGCTCGGTCGATTTATTATAAAGCTTCTACACTGTATAAGAAAGTCCGTCTAATACCCAATTAGGCGGACTTTTTGTCGTAAATAATCGAAGCGAATTATTATATTTGTAAAATCAAGAAAAGTACAATATGATAGAAGAAAGATACAAAGCCGATACTCATCGGTACGACACGATGATTTATCGCCGTTGCGGGCACAGCGGCTTGTTGCTTCCCTCTTTGTCATTGGGACTATGGCATAACTTCGGCAGTATCGACGATTACGATACATACAGCCGCATTGCTTTGGCAGCATTCGACAACGGTATTACCCACTTCGATCTGGCCAATAATTACGGCCCTGTATACGGATCGGCAGAAGAAAATTTCGGACGTATTTTAAAACGATCATTAGGCCGTTACCGCGATGAACTGGTTATATCTACCAAAGCCGGTTACGACATGTGGCCGGGACCATACGGAAATTGGGGAAGCCGCAAATACCTCATGGCAAGTCTTGACCAAAGCCTAAAACGCATGGGAATCGAGTATGTAGATATTTTTTACTCGCATCGACCCGACCCCGATACACCGATAGAAGAGACGATGGGTGCACTGGCCGATATGGTACGCATGGGTAAAGCCCTCTATGTCGGCATATCAAGATATAGCCCTGAACAAACAATTAAAGCCGTCGCAGCTCTGAATGAATATAAGATACCCTGCCTCATACATCAGGTTCGTTACTCTATGTTCGACCGCACCGTAGAATCCGAGCTATTAGGCTTATTAAAAGATATGGGTATCGGCATGATTGTCTTTTCTCCTTTGGCAGAAGGATTACTCACCGATCG
>ERZ780157.4528-NODE-4528-length-10479-cov-4.608979_pt1 | contig 10479 bp, 14 predicted proteins | sample MGYA00511169_ERZ780157 | MGnify/ENA primary metagenome ERZ780157 (study PRJEB29588, sample SAMEA1965149) | human gut metagenome | biome: human gut; feature: human-associated habitat; material: faeces | place: Denmark | collected 2008/2010 ...
CCACCGTCAGTGACTTGAGCGAAGGAGCCACACGCAGGTCCAAAGTAATCCACTCCTCTCCGTTGCAACACCCGTCGCTCACAACCAACTCTTCAATACGATTGTGCAGGACAGCACTCGTCGGGGTGATCCCAACTCTTTGACTCAACGGTCTGTTGTCCAGCCACTCCCCTTCAAACACAACGTCACCATTCCGGTCGTACTGAACGCCGCGTCCCCAGCGCTCTCCACCGAACCACTCGCCCTCGTACTCAACCCTTAAGACATCTGCGTAGTAACTGGTGCCGTAACACACATTCTTCTCGCCCATCCGAAACCCCTCGTACGCTCTCCGGTTGTTCTTGTCGTACAACACGCCCCAGCCATACGGTTTGCCATTCAACACATCGCCTTCCCAACGCTCTCCGTTCACACTCAAGTCAAGTGTTTCATTGTGCTTCACTCTTCTCAAATCCACTTGGTTCACGTTCACCAACGTCTTCTTCTCCACGTCCGCCACCACCAGCTCCTTTCGGCTGAGACAAACAACGAAGTTGTCATTCACCCTTGACACGCCCTTCACGACCCGGAACTGGCTGCGGCTCTTCTCATACTCAAACTTGAAGTAGTGGTGCTGAGAGTCCACAATACGCTTCGACGGGAACGGAAAACACTTGCGCTGGATCTGTTGAATGAACGAAGATGTCTTTTCTTTCTCGATTCGCTCCACCGCCTCCTTCACGAACGGGTGCTACTCTCAACGCATCACCACAACACTCACCAACAGCAACTCCTCCACTTCGGGCCTCTCCTTCACGTCCTTCACTAAACACTTCTTCACAAAATCAATCAAATCACTTGACCACTCTGACGAAGAAAGACAAGGGGGCTGACCGCTCCTCATGTCTTTTTCACTACGCCCAGCAAACGGATTCCTCGCTTCAGCCATCTCAATGGTGCTGATTCCCAACGACCACACAGCGCTCTTCAAACAGCCATGACCTTCATACACTTCGGGCGCCATATATACGGGAGAACTGCATACGCGTTGTCGCTTCGAATAGGAGTGATCTGCCCATACGTCCAGCTCGGAGTCGCCCAGCTTCACTAAACCGCTCTCCGAAATGAGCAGATTCTGCTGGCCCGTGTTCTACGATTCATCCATCCTCTCCATGAATTACTCCAGGAACGCCCTCCGTCCCATCAAGGTATTTCAGCCCCAACAAGCAGCAGCTCACCACATCTCTCAACTCATCTTCGCTCAACCGATTTCCGTTCCCCAAATACGTTGCAATCGTTCCGCAACAACAGTACTCCGTCACGGACTACTATTCACTCAGACGACCAACACAATACCCAAATCTCATCCCACCTCCCCGCAAAAGTGTCACATCTCAGAATGTAATCAGAATTGCACTCAATCATCCACAACGGCTCGTTCTCCACTCCCACATCGTTTTCGTCCCGTATTACTCGCCTCACTCGAATCAAATCCGTTGACGTCTTGTCTAGTGCCAAGTAATCCCATCTATCGGTCACGCACGCCATTCTCCCCAAACCCTTCTTCTCTCTCCTCCTGGGTACCATAGTAGTAGGACGGTTCCATGGTAATCACAACGAAACGATAGGAAGGATTATGTGAACAATCACAACGCCTTTCCAACAAACACCCCACATAAACATACAATGCACTTCTCACCGAGCACGGACGGGTGGACAGCGCTTCCCAAGAGTACGAATCCGTCGTTTGTTCAGCTCTAAACACCTTTGGTTTACTGTTTAGCGCATCATGGCAACGACGAATCGCCTTGCTTGAGTCGCAACTCGCCTTCGTGTCCAAAAAGACGAGCCCAACAAGTCGGAGCGCGTGGCATGACTCACGCACTCCCACTCTGACTGCCCACACTACTACTCGACGATACGCACATCCCAACGCGACAATTACTTCTTGCCACGAAGTGCCTTCCACTGGTCCTTGATGGCCGCGCACTTGTCCATGATGTTCGCGTTCCAGAAGGCGGCGATCAACAACAGCGTGAAGCCCACGTACGTCATCACCACCGTCATCCACCAACCCAGGGGGGACAAGCAACGGTACTTCTCGATGTGGCACTTCTGACGGTACTCGCTGGAACCGGGAGACTCCCACACCTCCCAATCCTGGAGACAGTGTCTCAGCGGATCCAGGTTCACCAGCACAGAAGCAATCACCATCAGCACGAAAGGACCCCACTTCTTCCAACAACCCATCGAAGCGGGCAGCTTTCTGCGGTGCTCATACACGTAGATGCTCAGACCGAGCATCATCACTACTGTCATGCCGAGAGAGAGATAATGACCCATGGCGCGCGCGCTGGCGGTCAGAGAACCGCCAATCACCACCACGAGCAGGGCGGGCCAACATCACGCACCAATAAGGGCGGGAATACTAATCGCAATCGAGAGGATCGAAACGATCAGCGAGTTCCTCTCGCTCTTCGCCATAGCGGGCTTCTTCTACCTATTACCGCTCAAAACCATGATCTTACCGCTGGGGCAGGCTTCGGGGCTGGCGGAGGGACATACAGTCTCTCCGGCTCTTCGGGATCGCCCGTGCCCAACAAGGACGCTCTAGTGGGTCTCTTCATAGGAGGAGACGTAGCTATCCATTTTCCGGGACTGGACATACTTTCAAGACCAACGAGTCAGGAATAGTGTGAGGATGAACGCCACAGTCCACACGACCTCTCTGATTGGGCGCACGGAATTCCGCCACTCGTCCTCGCTCTTCGGCAACTCGTTCACTACCACCTTAATCCTGTTCCCGTTCTTCGTTTGGGAAACAAACAGCGCGCTAAAGAAATCTAAAGGACAACTACTCGTTCGCAGATCCCACGCTCTTCTCCTCCCTCGCATACTCCACCACCAGCTTCCTTCCCAGCAAGTGGGTGCTCGACAGCGCCTTCACCGCCGTCTTCGCGTCGTCCGCGGACAGGTACTCCACGAACACGAAGCCGCGCGAAGTGCCGTCGAACTTCTTCGGCAGGCGGAGCGATTTCAGCTGTCCGTAGGCACCGAACAGCTCCCGCAGCTCGTTACGCGTCGCCTCGAAGGGAATGTTGCGAATCAGCAGCTTCGTGTTGCCCTCGTTTCCAGCCTCCGTGACCTTGCGCTTCTTGGTCGTCACGACGTCCTTTCTCGCCGAGAACTTCAACTGCAGCACATGACCGTCCAGCGCCTTCTCGTTGAAGCGATTCAGCGCCTTCAGCGCCTGCTGCCGATTCTCGTACACCACGAAACCGAATCCCATGGGCAGCAGCTCTCCGTTGGGTCCCTTCTTCTTCGGGAGCGTCACACTCTTCAGTCCCTCCACCTTGCCGAACAGTCCGCGAACGCCCTCCTCCGTCGTCTTCCAGTTCAGGTTCTTGATGTACAGCGTCGTGCTCTCCGCCTCCTCGCCCACCGTGTGCGTCTCGCTCGGTTCTTCTCTCTTGCGGGTTGTTTCCTCTTCAGTTTTCGCTTCCTCCTCTTCAGTTTCCTTCTCCTTCTCTTCAACCACCTTCTTCTCTTCAACCACCTTCACTTCCTTCTCTACTCCTAACACCATCCCACACGCACTCACCACTCCACAGCCCCGTCGGCAGGTACTCCAGATACAGCGGCGTGTGCTGGTACTTGCGGTAGCTGAGATGGTTGAACGCGCGCTTCGCCTCCGACGGCACCGAGAAGAACACCAGCGCGATCACACTACACCTCACTCGTGCGCACCAACTCGTACTGCGAATCGGGCATGTCCAGCTTCGCCACCTCGCCGTACTGCGAGAACAGCTCCAACAGCTCCTTCGACTCCGCCGTGTACGGCAAGTTCTTCGCCAGAATCACCTTGTCGCTGCGCGCCACCTTCTCGCCTCGCGCCACTGCCTACGCTTCAACCCATCTCACCACACCCACCTCCAACACCTCGATCTTCACGCCCTCGCTCTCCAGCCACTTCCGCGTGTCCTCCAACACCTCCGTCTCCGCCAGCGCCACGCGCACCGCCATGTTCCCGCTCTCCACGTCCAGAATGTCGCTCTTCTTCACGCCCAGCTTGGCGCTGATCACCTCCATCACCGTCGTGTTGTTCAGGTACATGCTGTTCCACGAGCTCGTGTTGTTCACCTCCTCCAGACGCTTGTTCAGGTACTTCTCGCCCTTGAACGTGTGCGCGCGATGTACTACGCCTCACTGCCGCGTCAAACACCCACCCATCTTCTTGTACTCCTCCTTCTTCACGTTCGCGATCGCCACCGACAGCACGCGGCCCTGGAACACGCTCTTGTCCATCTTCTGCACCATCATGCCACCACCACACCACGCACCTCGATCGCCCTCATCGCCTGCTCGGGGAACATGTACGTCACGAAGCAGTAGCCCTTGCTCTTGCGCTCCGCGTTGAGCGGGATGAAGATGTCCACGATGTCCCCGAATTGCTTCGCGTAGTCGCGAATCTCCTCCTCCGTGCACGAGTACGGCAGGTTCCGGATGAACAGGCGACCTTCCTCCATGATGTCATCCACGTCGGATTCTGCCGTGGCTGCCGCTTGTTCATTGGGCTCCTTTGGGACCTTTGGGACCTTGGGAGCCGCCTTCTTCATCGATTCTTCATCTGAATCGGAATCTGAATCGGAGTCTGAATCGGAATGATTTGCTTGCACTCCATCTCCCGGGATGTCCTGGTATGCATCCGAATCCGAATCCGAGTCCGAATCCGAATTCGAGTCGGAGCCCGATTCAACTACCCATCATCACTCCACACCTCTCCCACTCGGCTGTGTCACCTCATCGTTCTTCCACGTCTTCTTCGTGGAGTGGCTCTTCATCACGTTCAAGAACTCTTGCAGCTCTTGAGCTACACCGTCACCTCCCCGTTCGTTGCAAACCCTTCTTCTTCTGCATCTCCTTCTGCTTCTTCGTCTCCTCGTCCTCCTCTTCCTCGTTCACTTCCTCCTCCTTCTCTGACGCCTTCTTCTTCATTGCCTCCTTCTCCTCGGGGTGGAGACGAAGGTACGCAGAACTGCCCTTGCTGTACCGACTCCAAGGGCGTGCCTGCACACTTCCCTTCTAAACCATTATTCTCGCTCATAAATCGGTTACTGCCTCTGCCATGGTCACGTTCAACTTGGATGTGTCCAAATAGGCGTTGTTGAAGAAGGCCATTGCCGCTTTCGCTTCCTCCTCGTTCTTGAAGCCGATGAATCCAATCTGACGACTGTTGCCACTACAGGGTTATGAACTGTGCAAAAGAAACGCACTTCCTCTTCAGTATCTTCACATCGGTCACAGTGCCCTTTTGCGAGAAGAATTGTTTCAAGCGATCTTCCGATACGTGCTTGGGGATGTTTTTCACGAACAAGCGGGTGCTCATGATGATTGGGAATGAGAGAAGTGCGTTGGGTATTGGTGAATGTGGGTCATGTGTAAAACGAAATGGATTGATTATCGTGAGGAGTGGGGCATTTCAAATGCAAGTCGCTTTCATTGTCCTTATGAGTGCAGTGTGCTCATTCTCATCAAGTATTCATCATTCAAACAGGCAACAGCAATAATCATAAGCACAACTTCCAACTTCACCACTGTGCTGTATCGAGAGAGCCCCACACACTCTCACTTCCAATCCCACCACATCTCGTTCGATCCAAAGTGAACGAAATCGCCCCGAATTCCGGCATTCACCCCGTTTGCGCACTGAATCCTTCTACTCGTTTCGTATCACCAGGCGCCATTCTCCGAATCCGTCTCAACCCCATTCGATCATGAACAGCTCTCTAGGAAGCTTCTTGCCTGAAGAGGGGATAGAGGACATGAGCAATTACTGGATTGTGTTGAATTTGGATGCGAGCGAAAAGAGGAGAACGGTGATATCTTCCTTTCTGCGATGACGCGTAGCTTCCCATCGACTCCTTATCATGGATTGTGTTGAGTTTGTGGAATTAACTCTGGTTTATGTGTAGGCTGCGGATCCACGGAGATCCTCACTCAAAACGAAGTCGTGTTCGGAAACGAGAGCGCCAGACTATCGCAAGGCAACATATCCTGGAATCCACAGGAAACTGCGTGAAGTCCTTAACGGGAAGGACATTCATTTGTTTACCAGCGCGATCTGTTCCATCCAACAGTACTACGACAGATATGTGCATCCCTCAAAGCAGACGTCCTGTGTGATTCTCCCCGATGAACTAAGTGCTTCATTGCTCTTGTGTGATTCGAAGTGTCGTGTGAAGAGTAGAGCGTGCTTCAACCGCATCGGAATGCACGTGCCATCATTTCTGTTCCGAGTGTATCTTCTCCAGTCTGAGTTTGAGCGGTTTGCCCACACCCGTCAGATCCAGTATCCCATCCCGATCTCATCGGATTTCGCTCTTCACGTGTGCAACAACAGAGAGCCCTCGCTTCGTGGACTGAATCGCTGCGTTGATGTGAAAGATGCGCTCCTCTCCTTGCTTCAGAAGGGTCACCGCTTTGGTCCTGCATCGCTGTTACCGCTCTTCAACGACAACGCGACATCCATGCATTCCGCAGAAGGCACTCGTCGTCATCTCTCCATGGATGGCGGGAAAGTCTTCCCTCCTCTCTTTCCCTCCACCTCCACACGTCGCACCCTCTCCGAAGAACACCCTCTCTTCCCCACCTCGCCCTTCGTCGCCATGCGTCAGACCCCCGATGACTTCGCCTCTGACTTCCAACTGGACTCCTCCTCCGACTTCCCGTTCCCTCGCGCCGTCTCCAACGACGGCTGGCAGAGCGGACTCTTCACCTTCCGCGACGCGCCGGGTCGTGCCGAGAGTGGCGAGTATGCGCTGGGAAGAGAGGATAACCGCGGGTACTCGCCCTGGATGAACTCGATAGACGGCTCGCGCAGCGGTCTGCAACCGCGGTTGGAGGAGTTGGAGCGGAGACGATCGAACTCTGTCTCCTGCTTCTTCCCTCCATCTTCGCTTGGCGGGAATCCGTCCCTCAGTGCGAATCCTTCACTTGGCGGGAACTCATCACGTGGTGGGAACTCTCTCATCACATCGCCACTCTTCTTCCTCCAACCTCAAGAACCCCTCGACGACTTCTCCCTCTCTCACGACTCTCCCTCCAACTCGCTCTTCCCCTCCTCGCAGTCGCCCGAGTCTCACTCCTTCTCCTCCTACCAAACCAAACCCCGTTCCGGCAGCATGAACCCCCACAGCGCCGAGTTCATCCCACACTCCTTCCAAACCAAGCCACGATCCTCCAGCGACAGCGACAAACACACAGTGAAACGCCCGGCCAAGCGTGACCTTCTCGTTGATATTAACGCATCGTGTCATGTGTAGGAGGAAGCCATGCTGCTCAACCGCATCGAGGAGAACCACATTCTCACACTGAAACTCCGTGGATTGCCATACACCGTAACACTCCTCTCTCCGAATCACACCCAGGCCTCCAAGCGCGACATTGCCTCCTTCTTCGCCCCGCTGCGGATTCCGTGCGATGCTGCGGGCGAGCCGACGGTGGTGATCGGTCAGGACGCGCTGCAGCGTCCCAGCGGCGAGGCGTTCGTGTCGTTCTACTGCGTGGAGGACTGCAAGGAGGGACTGAAGTACCACATGAAGCACCTGGGGAAGCGGTACATCGAGATCTTCCCGCTGTTCAACAAGGAGTACTACCGGAAGAGTAGGGGACGGGGGACGATTGTCATGTAGACTCGATTTACTGCTCCATTTGCAACAAGTACGGCCACACGGACGAGGCCTGTACCATGCGTTTTCAGGGGTGAGCGGCTCCTTCACGGGGATTGTAATCTGGGTTAAGTGTATTCTATTCTGGGTTGCGCTGTTTGCAACAAACACGCCAAGGTGTGCTCATAAGAATAACTGACGAACAGAAAAGCACAGCCAGAAACTGGCTGAGCCTTTATCGGTAAGACTTCTGGTAGCGGGCACGAGCAGATGGACCACCATACTTCTTGGGCTCAGTACGACGAGGATCTAACCATCACTGTAAAGCCATGCAACTACCGGCAGCGATCAGAGAACGGTCGTAGGACACGAGGATGTCCTTGATCTCGCGCTTGGCCTGCTCATCCACGTCTACGCCTCAACAGCCCTCCAAACCACTCACACTTCTGGTAGAAGGCAACAATGGCTCTGGAAATAGCCTGACGGATGGCTACCGGTCACCACACACACTCGCTTCCTACCATAGATCTGAGCAATGCGACCACCTCCCTTCACGGTGATGCGGATGTCCAGGTTGGCGAAACGCTCGGCGCCGAGAAGCAGAACGGGCTCGATGGCCTTCATTCTCATGCACTCGGGCTGCATCACGTCAATGGGCTGACCGTTGAGCTTCATGACTCCCTTACCGTACTTGCAGTGAGCAACGGCAATGGCGGTCTTCTACAGCGACAATGAGACGTTGTTCAAGAGAAACGCGCAAACAACTCAAAAAACATACCTTGCGACCGAAGGCTTGAACAGACTGTTGGACTTGCTCAGAAGACATTTCTAAGGCACACTTTCTAATCGGCTTGGACGATGGAGGAATTCGCGGTGGGGTCAATTCCGTCATGCAGGGATTCAATACTTCCTCTTTGAATTTGCTTTTGTGACTCGAATTCGTTTCCTTTGGAGGAATACATAGTGCAAATGAAATCAGAATGGAATGCTTCAGCGATCCGGTGAGTATCTCGCTGGGGTGGGATGTGGACTCTTCAGCGTTTTGCGTGAAATCGACTCGGAATGCATTGTCCATGTCATTCTCATTCCCCTACTGAACAATGAACGATAAATGCACATGATCACTCTTCTTCCACAATTCAATTGCATTCAGTCCGTACACACAAACCGCATCAACACAATGGAAGACTTGCATTACTCATTTCATGGACTTGACGAAAACAGTTGTAATCGATTATGGAGCTTCAAACACGGTTGCCTATGTCATGAAGAAGGAGGAAACGCTGATCCAGTTCAATGGAGAAGCCGAGCTCAGATCCACTCTTCGCTACCAAAGTGGTCGTTTCATGGTTGGTGTGCCTCCAAGTTCGGCAAAAGGGAACGCGATTGTTCTCCACTCGACGAAATTGCTATTGGGGATGAGTTACGACGAGTATTTGGATTCAGACCTGGTGAACGCCGATTTTGGGTGTGAAGTTGTGTGCGGAATGGACAATCAGCCTTGCTTCAAGCTAACTGATGATCTCCTGCTAACGAGCGAGGATGTTGCATTTCATATCATTCGGCATGTGTGCGAAAAGGCGATGGAAATCCTTCCCGGTCTGTCTGATGTGGTCTTGACTATTCCTGGAGACTACTCACTGGAGCAGAAGGAGTGCTTAAAGAATGCTGTGGTGAGAGCAGGTTTTTGCTGTGTTCTGTTGATGAATGAAGTTGCCGCTGCTACGTACTATTACCTCTCTACACAGCATCTGTCCTATTCGTCGTATCTCGTACTGGATTTGGGATCACATAGCACGGGCTATTCCATTGTTCGCTATTCGGAAGCGGGCATTGACGTGATTGAAACCAGGAGGTGCGCATATCTCTGTGGTGGCTCAAACAACACGAGGATCCTATCATCTATCCTCTCCTACCTGGATAAACTCGGATACAGCGCCGCCGATTTCAATGCGGATCCACGCAGGTTGCTCCAGCTCCTGTCGCTATGCGACCAGATGAAGATAGAACTATCAGAGAACAAAAAGATCTCAGCGGACGTGCCTCTCTTCTCGGGGGATCGCCACATCGCCTTCTCTCTCCTCAACACACAACTCCACGACCTCTGGGCGGCGGACTGCTCCTCGCTGGCTCAGGAAGTCGCTTTTCTGACCAGCACGCTGCAGCCGCAGATACGGAAACAACTCGGAGTGCTTGCGGTGGGCGGGGAAGTGAAATCTCCCACGGTGAAAGCGTTGCTGCAAGAGTCCTTCCAGAACCGAGTGGTGTTCCCTGCCGCGTTGCACTGTGTTGCGATTGGGTGTCTGTCGTATGTGAGCGGTCTCGTGAACTGCAAGCCCTTGTGCTCCGTTGTGCGAAGACTACCGGAGGACGTGGGGATTGGGATGGATAACATGATTGTGCGGAGACTGTTAAAGCGTGACACGGCGATTCCTTGTGAAGCGACTATAGATGTGGAATACGTGAAGTGTGATAACCGCATTCAAACGGGTGTCTTTACGGGGCTGATGAACGATGACACGTGCAGCGTCCAGGAATGCAACTTTGTTGAGGCGGTTATCCTTCCTCTGAGTCCTCTGCTGAAGGACTCGTTTCTGGCTGTGAGGATGGAGATTGACGTTTTGGGAAACACAACGCTATCAGTTTCAAACGATGATTTTCAGAGTACTCTATGCAAGCGGAAGCTGTTTTCTGTGTTGTGCTGATGTGTTTGTTCCACTCCTTCAGTATTGTCTATTCCAAAACATGTCTGCAAAGGATTTATGGGGCTCTATGGGGTCGCTCGCTGGTTCCTTCATGGCGAAGTTCGGAAACGGAGTCAGCCAGGGAATGA
>ERZ780157.4530-NODE-4530-length-10476-cov-2.702236_pt1 | contig 10476 bp, 7 predicted proteins | sample MGYA00511169_ERZ780157 | MGnify/ENA primary metagenome ERZ780157 (study PRJEB29588, sample SAMEA1965149) | human gut metagenome | biome: human gut; feature: human-associated habitat; material: faeces | place: Denmark | collected 2008/2010 ...
ATGCCACATTTTTGATCCGAATTTCCAGATGCATTCCATCTGAAATCGAAGGACATGGTCATTCTTCATACTACTTACCACATCAAACAGGACTGGCTGTTTGATGCGACAGTCCCGTTTTGTATGGAAGAGAAAAGATTACTGTGTATTTTTCTGCAGTTCATTGGCATTTTCCTGAAGCTGCTGCATGATCAGGGCAATGTCGTCCACGCTTTGCAGATTGGTGCGGCAGCCGGCAAGGGTCGCACCAGCGCTTGCGGTAACTTCCTGTGTCAGGGCGGATACATTTTCGATGCTCTGGATAATCTGGCTGTTGGAATCAGATACCGCATCCACACCCTGCTTTAACTCGGACATGCCGGAGGTAATGCTTGCGGTATTTTTCTCAATGAGATCAAAATATCCGGCAGCGGAAGTAATGTATTCACTCTGGTGCCTGTTGCTGTCGAACAGTTCAGTGACGGAGTCGGTAACGGAGGAAATGGACCGCGAGATGTGCTCAATCAACTGATTGATATCTCCCGTAGCACCATTGGTCTGACCGGCAAGGCTGGAAATCTCCTCGGCGACAACGGCAAAACCGCGTCCGGCTTCACCGGCGCGTGCTGCCTCAATGCTGGCATTGAGCGCTAAAAGGCTTGTCTGGGAAGCAACACTGCTGATTAAGGCAACGATGCTCTGCATTTTGTCAGCATATTCCTTCAGCTCTTCCATAGAATCCGCGACGCGTGTACTGGAAGCCTCTGAGACCTGTACCTGCTGCACAAGATTCTTCATAACATCTTTGCTTGCCGTCAGATTGGCAGAGGTCTCTGCGGTGGAGGAGAGAAGTTCGGCAGTGACGGATGATACGTTCTGTACCTGCTGGTCAATGTTTTCTGTCTGCTGTTGCTGCACCTGGATGGCAGCGGCGGTCTCGGAAGTGCCGCTGGTAAGATCCTCCATGGCGGTCTGCGTGCCGGCGATGGAATCTCGAAGCTGTGAGGTGCTGTGTGAAACCTGATCGATATTTCCTGCCATATCTCCGGCAACCTTTAAGGTCAGCTGCAGAAGATCATCGGACTGGCTGCGGTCAGAGTCAGCCTTTTTGATGTTGGCATCGTTGATCTGCGCAATCTTTGTGACAGACATCAATACAAAAATATAGGAAAGGATAATGCAGGCGATTATAATCTCGGCATTGGTAATCTGGGCAGCGGTGAAACCCTGTGTAACGGCACGAAAGACCAGAACAAGGATATTGATCACCAGTGCATAAGTACACAGCAGGGAAACGAGCTTTTTATCTGCATACACCAGAAGAATCAACAGCATTACGATTACATAGCAGAACGTCAGATCTGTTGATGAGGTAAACATCACATAGGCATACAGAAGGGCAAAGCCGCCGCCGCAGAGATAGCGCACACTAGAGGTATCCTTCTGCTTTGTGTAGGCAAGAATGGATGTGACACAGGGCAGCAGACAGAGCAGAAGAAAAATCAGATACGACGGAAGACTGCGCACGCCTTTTAAGACTTCTGCGATGTAGGCCGCCGCAAGTACCGTATTCATTGTGCAGGTGCCGGCAATGGCTGTCTTATTGCGGCTTTGTGCTGCAACTGCCGGATGGGAAAGATCGGTCAAACGATTATCCATAGAAAGAATCCTCCTTTGTAAATACCGTATTACTCTAAATGTAAAAAAGGCACCGGTGCATCTTGTGCACCGATGCCTTTTTCCTGCTATTATTGTAACAGTTTGGCGGATGTTCATAAAGTAGATGTAAGAGGAACAGGACTATTTTACCAGATTTTCTGCATAATCCAGAGCTTCTACGATATTTGCATGGAAATTTTGGGCTCCGACGTACTCGGTAAAGCCATCTTTGACCATTACGGACATCGGCTGTTCGTTGACGTGGGAGAAAACCAGTGTAATCTTTTTCTTTTTTGCACGGTCGGCCAGTTCGCGCAGTGATTTCATGGCACTGGCGTCGATGGCAGGGACGCTGCGCATGCGGATGACAATCACGCGGGTAGCCTTGTCACTGTTGATCTGTAAGATCTGGTCTGCGGCGGCGAAAAACAGCGGACCACTGATCTCGAAGACACGGATGGTGTGAGGAATATCGCGCAGTTTTTCCGCTTCGCCCGGGGTAACGTCCGGCTCATCCAGATATTTCCATGCGGTCACATCGGCGGTTTCTGCCATACGCTTCATGAAAAGCATGGCGGCGAGCACAACGCCGACTTCAATCGCGATCACAAGATCGAAAAATACGGTGAGCAGGAAAGTTGCCACCAGCACAATGACATCGCTTTTTGGCGCTGTTTTGCAGAGACGGAAAAAGGAAGTCCAGTCTGCCATGTTGGCAGCCACAATCAGAAGAACAGCGGCAAGCGTTGTCATCGGGATCAAAGCGGCAAGCGGCATGAGCACCAGAAGGATAATGGTTAAGGTAATACAGTGCACGATGCCGGCGACCGGGGTGCGGCCGCCGTTGCGGACGTTGGCTGCGGTACGGGCGATCGCACCGGTTGCCGGGATACCGCCGAAAATACCGGAAAAAATATTTCCGAGTCCCTGACCGACCAGCTCGGCGTTGGATTTGTGGGTATCACCGATCATTCCGTCCGAGACGACAGCGGACAGCAGGGATTCGATGCCTGCCAGCAGCGCGATGGTAAATGCCGGTGAGAGCATTTCCTGCACCAGTTTCATGGACAGTGCCGGAACATGCGGTGTCGGGAAGGAGGAAGAAAGCTCTCCGTAGACACTGCCGATTGTGTTGACCGGGAGATCCGCGAAGTAGACAACGGCGGTCGTGACAATAATCGCAATCAGAGATCCCGGAATCTTGTCGGTGACTTTCGGCCAGAGCAGCATGATGACAATAGCTGCAGCGCCCACAGCGGTGGCAGTCCAGTTGATGGTGGAAATATTTGTGGCGTAGGCAATGACCTTATCCACGAACCCGGACGGCACGGATGCGATGGAGAGTCCGAAGAAATCCTTGAGCTGGCCGACAAACAGGGTCACAGCGATACCGCAGGTAAAACCGGTTGTGATGGTATAAGGAATATATTTAATGAGAGAACCAAAGTGGCAGATTCCCATTACGATCAGAAAAATGCCGGCAAGAATGGTTGCGACAGTAAGGCCTGCCGTGCCATAATCCGTGACAATGCCATAGATGATGACTACAAAGGCTGCCGTAGGACCACCGATCTGCCCACGGCTGCCGCCGAAAAACGAGATAAAAAATCCAGCGATGATGGCAGTATAGAGCCCCTGCTCCGGCCCGACGCCGGATGCGATGGCAAGCGCGATCGACAGTGACAGGGCAATGATGGCAACGATGATACCGGAGATCACGTCGCGCATGGCCTGTTCTTTGCTGTAGTCCTTTAAGACGTCAAATAGTTTTGGTTTCAATTCATTCATTTTCATTTCCTCAGTCTGTAATTATTAAATTTTTATAAACACAAGTCAAAATTTTAGCACTTTACAAACGCGAACGCAAGAACGCACGGGAAAAAATACAAGCACATGGAAAGGTGAGCAAAACTGGGAAAAATGGAAGACATTTTACAGGAAAAAGAAGATGTGAAAAGCCGGATTGTATGTTAAGATAGATGATAATAAATGATATAGGAAGAAAGGCGGCAATCATGGCGGAGTCGGGCAATTCTTATCAGAAGATCTATGAAATCGTAAAGCAGATTCCAAAGGGATGTGTGGCATCTTACGGACAGGTGGCGGCGCTTGCAGGGAATCCCAGATGGGCAAGAGTGGTTGGCTACGCGCTTCACGTGAACCCGGATCCAGCGCATATTCCCTGTTACCGTGTGGTGAACCGGGAAGGCAGACTCTCGGATGCCTTTGCATTTGGCGGTGTGAATGAGCAGAAGCTGCTGCTGGAGGCAGAGGGCGTCGAAGTAACTGACGGCTATGTGGATATGGAACTGTATCAGTGGAAGAAGTTCCGGATTTAAGAGAGACGGAGGAGAAATATGCAAAAAAAGGAACTGGCACTTCAGGTGATAGAGCGTTTGAAAAAGGAGTATCCGGACACGGGATGTTCACTGGATTATGACGATGCATGGAAGCTTCTGGTCAGTGTGAGACTGGCGGCACAGTGTACGGATGCGAGAGTCAATGTGGTCGTGCAGGATCTGTACCGGGAATTCCCGGATGTGGATGCACTTGCGGATGCAGATGTGGAGGAGATTGAGCGTATTGTAAAACCGTGCGGGCTGGGACATAGCAAGGCGCGCGACATCTCCGCCTGCATGAAGATGCTGAAGGAAAAGTACCAGGGAAAAGTACCGGAAGATTTTGATGCGCTGTTAGAACTTCCGGGAGTCGGCAGAAAAAGCGCCAATCTGGTGATGGGGGACGTCTTTGGACAGCCGGCAATCGTCACTGATACGCACTGTATCCGCCTGGCGAACCGCATTGGGCTCGTGGACGGGATCAGGGAACCAAAGAAAGTGGAGATGGCACTCTGGAAGCTGATTCCGCCGGAGGAGAGCAATGATTTCTGCCACAGGCTTGTGGATCACGGGCGTACAGTCTGTACCGCGCGGACAGCGCCATACTGCGACCGCTGCTGTCTCAATGACATCTGCAAAAAGGCCGGAATTTAGAAAAAGATAAAATAAATCAATATATTTGATTAAAAACGCACCTTGCGGAAGCATAAGGGGTATGATAGTATATACGAAATGAATAACAGAAATCAACTTTCTTGAATTATTTTGTATGGAGGAAAGACATGAATATTGCAGCAAAATACGGAAAATCATACTTTATGCCGCCGGAGGTGACATATGACTGGGTGAAGAAGGACAGCATTGAGAAGCCGCCCATCTGGTGCAGCGTGGATCTGCGGGATGGTAATCAGGCGCTGATTGAGCCGATGGGACTGGAGGAAAAGCTTGAATTTTTCCGGATGCTGGTCGACATCGGATTTAAGGAGATCGAGGTCGGTTTTCCGGCAGCTTCGGACACGGAATACAACTTTATGCGCGCGTTAATCGAGCGCGACATGATCCCGAAGGATGTGACGGTGCAGGTTTTAACTCAGGCGAGAGAACATATTATAAGGAAGACATTTGAGGCGGTCAAGGGAGCGCCTCACGCCGTCATCCATCTGTACAATTCCACATCGGTGGCACAGCGGGAGCAGGTGTTTAAGAAGAGCAAGGAAGAAGTCAGGCAGCTGGCAGTGGACGGGGCAGAATTGTTAAAGACACTCGCGGCGGAGACGGACGGCAATTTTACGTTTGAGTACAGTCCGGAAAGCTTCCCGGGCACAGAGGTGGACTATGCGGTTGAGGTCTGCAATGCAGTGCTCGATGTCTGGAAGCCGGATGCAGAGCACAAGGCGATCATCAACATTCCGACCACGGTACAGATTGCGATGCCGCATGTATTTGCCTGCCAGATCGAGTATATTCACAAGCATTTGAAATACAGGGATAATGTGGTGTTGAGCGTTCACCCGCACAATGACAGAGGATGCGGTATCAGCGATGCGGAGTTCGGTATTCTTGCCGGTGCGGACCGCGTGGAGGGCACTCTTTTCGGAAACGGAGAGCGCACCGGAAACGTTGATATTGTGACGCTGGCGATGAATATGGTGTGCCACGGTGTCGATCCGAAGCTTGATTTTTCCAATATCAGCGAGATCCGCGAGAAATACGAGCGCTTTACCGGTATGCGGGTTTACGAGCGTACACCGTATGCCGGAGATCTGGTATTTACCGCATTTTCCGGTTCCCATCAGGATGCCATCTCCAAGGGTATGGCGTGGAGAGGAGCGGCGACCGCTGGGATGTGCCGTACCTGCCGCTGGATCCGAAGGATGTCGGAAGGGAATACGAGTCGGATGTCATCCGCATCAACAGCCAGTCCGGCAAGGGCGGAGTCGCATTCGTATTAAAGCAGAACTTCGGTATGGATCTGCCGGATAAGATGAAGGAAGAAGTCGGTTATCTGGTCAAGGGTGTATCGGATCGCAGACATCAGGAACTCTCGCCGGAAGCAATTTACCGGATTTTTGAAGAACATTATGTCAACCTGTGCGATGTTTTTCAGATTTCAGAGTGTCATTTCGAGCAGAAGGACGGCATCACATCACGCCTGGTGATCGAGCACAACAAGGAGCGCCGCACGATTGAGACGACAGGAAACGGCCGCCTGGACGCCGTGAGCAACGCAATCAAGATGTATTTCGGCATCAGCTACGAGCTTGCCGTATACGAGGAGCACGCCATTTCAGAAGGATCATCATCCAAGGCTGCGGCGTATGTGGAGATCATCTGCAAGGGCAAGAATTACTGGGGCGTCGGAATTGACGAAGATATCATCACCAGCTCGATCGCGGCATTGGTATCCGCTGCCAACAAGATGTTAAAGAGTGAGAACATTGTGGAGGGACGCGAGGAGCGGATCGTCGACATCATGAATTACATACAGAATCACTATGCGGATGTGACGCTGGATGTGCTGGCAGATCAGTTTAATCTCTCCAAACCGTACCTTTCCAAATACATTAAGGAAAAGTCTGGGATGACCTTCCAGGATGCGGTAAAGAAAGCACGCATGAAAAAAGCACGCACTATGTTAAAGGAGACGAACCAGACGGTAGAGTCGATTGCCGCCTACGTGGGTTACGAGAATGTGGAGCATTTTAACCGGCTGTTCAAAAAAGCGTATGAGATGACGCCGGTGCAGTTTCGCAGAAAATATCAGTAATTCTCAAAGAATAGAATGACAACTGGGAACAGGGGAAAGGTATTGTGGTACTTTTTCCCTGTTTTTTACTGACAGACAGAAACAATAATGGTATAATAGGAGAATCTTAGGTAAGGAGGATGCATGATGGAAGAGTTTAAACAGCTTGAAATCTACCTGTTTCCTATAGTGATGCTCCTTGCCATCGGAATGAATAACTGGAAGCGGGAGGAACGGACGCAGGGAGACCGGATTTTCGGGTTTCTTCCGTTTCTGATTATCTGCATGATGGGCAGTGATGTGACGTATCATGCACTGCAGCTTTATGTACATCGGTTTACGGTGCTGTATGCCGGGTATCTGGTGTACTGCTTCTTCCTGACAGCAGTACCGTATGCCTGGCTTTTGTATGTGAACGGAAAGCTTTCTGTGCGGCATAACCGGCGGTGGACGGCTGCGGTATGCCATGTTATGACAGGAACCGCTATTGCTGTGGTGCTGCTTACGGTGATCATTCCCTGGAGACTGAGCACGGAAGGATGGGGCGTGCATGCGGTGTCCTACAGCTTAAATCACGGCAGTCTGCCGGCAAAGCTGGTAAGTATTGCGATGTATCTGATGGGACTTATTCTGACAGCGACGGCGTATCCGAAGGAGGTTACCAAGGAAGGGCAGAAAGAGACGCGCTATCTGCTTGAGGCAGGCGTGTTCAGCCTTGTGGGCGGGATGGTGCAGAGCTTTGCGGAGAGCTGGCGCACGGGAGGACCTTTTGTGGCACTGGCAGTACTGTTTATTTATCTGAATGCGCAGAACCGGCAGATCACGACAGACGGGTTGACCGGACTGAATAACCGCAGGGAGTTTGACGCACATCTGCAGCGGAAGATCGAATTGTGCCCGGAGCACGAGTGGGGACTTCTGATGATTGATGTGGATGATTTCAAGCGGATCAACGATGAACTGGGACATGCGGTGGGCGATGAGGCGCTCTGGCATACAGCGGATATTCTGCGGGGGTGTTCGGCAAAGATCCGGTATTTCTCGCACGCTATGGAGGGGATGAGTTTGCGGTGCTCGGAGACTGGTTTGGGCAGGAACAGATTGAGGAAGCGATCGCGCGGATCCAGGAAGGTATCGACCGGTTTAACAAAGAGGGACAGCTTCCGCTGCAGCTGTCCATGAGTATCGGCTACGCGTTCTGGCATGAAGCCGGAAGGCGCGGGGAGAACCTGATACAGCAGGCGGATGAGCGGATGTATGAGGAGAAACAGAAAAAGAAACGTATGCGCGCATAGAGCGCGGTGCATGGGGAGGCGGACTGCGTGAGTACGGCAGCATTTTTACAGATCAATTTCATACCGGCGATTGCGCTGCTCATGATGCGCCATAATACCAGGCAGACGCTGTCTTTTTCGTGGAGGACACGCGTGCTGCGCACGGAGATGCTGCTGTTTGTACTGCTTTTACTGTGCCGCACAGCGATTTTGTGCAATCTCGGAAAAGGCGGATTTGGTCCAAGGATTTTGTTAAAGGGGCTGGGGGTGTGGTATGCGTTCGGCCTTTTGGCATGCGCCTACCTGTGCTTTTTGTATGTGCTGGATGGGGCGCAGGACGGAAACGGACAGAGAGGGATAAAATGCTGGATTCTGGCGATACCGGCACTGATCGGCAGTGCTGTGCTGCTCTCAAACCCGTGGACGAAGGCGGTCTATTTTATCAATATGGTGAATTACTATAAAAAGGGACCAGCGGCATATCTGATACCTGCTGTGGGCATGTTATACCTTGTGGTGGCATTTCTTCTTGCCGCGTTTGGTGCGCTCCGTGCCGGAAGTGCGCAGCGCAGGGGAGAACTGGGGAAGCTTGCCGCCGCTTTTTTGTTCCCGGCTGCGGGCATTCTGGTAGAAAAAATATTTTCCATGGATGCCGCGTGGGCGTTTACGGTTGCTGCATTGCTGTGGGTGTATCTTGGTATTCAGAAAGGTCAGGTAACGCAGGATGGTCTGACCGGTCTTAACAACAGACGCAGACTGGATCAGTACATGTGGGAACTTGACGAGCGCAGCGGAGAGCGGGAGACCTGCTGCTATCTGCTGATGGATGTGAACAAGTTCAAGAAAGTAAACGATACCTACGGTCACGTGACCGGCGACGAGGTGCTCAGGCTGGTGGCGGAGCAGTTAAAGCGCACCTTTGGCAATATGCAGGCGTTTCTGGCACGCTACGGCGGGGATGAATTCGTTGTGATTGTAAAAGGTAAGACGCAGGACGAGATGGACGTGATTATTCATCAGACACAGGAGAATGTAAATGCAATTGCCTGGGGAGCGGATACCCCGTGGCAGCTGTCGATCAGTATCGGCTGCGCGATGCGGGGAGAGCAGGGAAAGCAAAAAAGCCATGAACTGCTGGCGCTTGCGGATGAGCGCATGTACCGCCAGAAAAAAGGTATACAGGACAGATAATCCGGGCATACTCTCTTCATACGTTCCGATGGGAGCAGAAGACGGAGGGTTAGTGCAATGAAGGATGGAGAAGTGAGAGACTTTGGCAGGCGGGATAAGATCGGCTACATGTTCGGTGACTTTGGCAACGATTTTACCTTTATTTTTGCCAGCTCGTTTCTGATGGTATTCTATACCAAGGTACTCGGTATCAGCGGTGGAATGGTGGGGACACTGTTTCTGGTCGCACGATTTGTGGATGCATTCACGGATGTGACGATGGGACGCATCGTCGACGCAGCGCCGCCGGCGCGGGATGGAAAGTTCCGATGCTGGATCCGCAGGATGTGCGGACCGGTGGCGCTGTCGAGTTTTTTGATGTACCAGACTGCCATGGCGCAGGCATCTATGCCGTGGAAGATTGTCTACATGTATGTTACTTATCTTTTGTGGGGAAGTATTTTTTATACATCGATCAACATTCCGTATGGTTCGATGGCATCTGCGATCACGACGGAGGCATCGGAGCGGACGGCGTTATCTACCTCCCGGTCGATTGGGGCGACACTGGCGGGGCTTGTGATCGGCATCGTGACGCCGCTTTTTCTGTACACGACCGATGCAGACGGCAATCAGGTCGTGCGCGGCGGCGGAACATTTACGGTGGTTGCGGGCATTTTCTCGATTCTCGCGTTGATCTGCTATCTGGTCTGTTACCGCATGACTACGGAGCGGGTGGCGGTGGAGCGTGAAGTGGACACGGAATCTGTGAGTTTTGCGGCAACGCTTGGTGCGATTGTGAAGAGCCGCGCACTTCTCGGGATGATCGGAGCTGCGGTATTTCTGCTGCTCTCCCAGCTTTTAATCAGCACGATGAACAACTATATCTATCCGGATTACTTTGGGGACGCCCGTGGCATTTCACTGTTCACGCTGCTGTCCACACTGGTGATTCTGCTGGTGGCAGCACCGCTCGGTGTGCCTGTTTCCAGACGATTTGGGAAAAAGGAGGCGTCCGTGGCGGGGATGCTGTTCTCTGGTGTTGTATTTGCAGTCATGTATGTGCTGAAATTACAGAATATGTGGCTGTTTCTGTGGCTCGGGGCAATCGGATATCTCGGGCTTGGCTTTTTTAATACGGTGATCTGGGCGAATATCACGGACGTCATCGATGATCAGGAAGTGCAGACTGGGCACCGGGATGACGGAACTGTCTATGCGGTATATTCGTTTGCCAGAAAGGTCGGACAGGCGCTGGCAGGAGGCATCGGAGGATGGGCGCTGCAGGTGATCGGGTATGAGCCGGCTG
>ERZ780157.4531-NODE-4531-length-10475-cov-3.158253_pt1 | contig 10475 bp, 20 predicted proteins | sample MGYA00511169_ERZ780157 | MGnify/ENA primary metagenome ERZ780157 (study PRJEB29588, sample SAMEA1965149) | human gut metagenome | biome: human gut; feature: human-associated habitat; material: faeces | place: Denmark | collected 2008/2010 ...
TTATGTACCTCTAGAGCAAGTATTAGAACCACTCTGCCAAAACGACAACAAAGATGCCCAGAGGCAATTGGCCGGGAACAGAAACGGGAATATCACTACTTACTTCTGTGAAGATAGTTTTTGGTGACTGAATCGAAAAGGGTGAATTGGAGGGGAGGCCTCCTTGGAATTGGATCGATTTGAACAGGGAGTAAATAATCGGAAATGGCATCCAGCCCTTCCTCTCTCTTCATTCGATTCTCTCTTCCTATTCGTTGTATCCTTGTCAGGAATTTCATCTTACACGTTCCGTAAGGGAGGTGAACAGAACAGCTTCCCAGATGGGCTGGAATGGACTCCTTTCTGGCTGGAATGACCATTCGGGAGTGAAAGAAGGTCAAACAAGCAAAACGGTGGAGTAATCGCTGTGAGTGCGTTGGGATTGAACATGTCCTGAAAACCTCCCCACACCTCCCAGTCGATGCCACATGCAATCTGGACGTCATATTCCACTCGGTTGACCACTCTCATGGAAGAACCAAAATCGTGGCTACTTTTGCCACTTCCTTTGAACTGCTATTCTTAGATAGAACAGATGTCTCGCGCCGCGTTCTCGTCATTTTCCCGTAATTTCGGCCGTTTCCAGGCCCTTCGCACGGGAGCCGTGTAGAAAAAGGGGAGGGGTGTTGATGAATAGGAAGGGCGTTCCTTCCATGTTCATGAAGGCACAGCCGACACTGCGTACCGCCAATCTGGCGTTCCCTGAAATGATGGTGAAAAACCAGAGAGTGACGCAGCTCATGAAGCTGGCAAAACAGTCGAAGCGTCTCTGTACCCTTCAGGTATGCGAGTTGCGTGGCTGTGGTAACGCGTAGTTGCAAAAGGCGCAATTGGGAGTTCTCTCGGTGCTTCTCACTGGAGCCGGAAGCATCCTGATCGACTTCGAGGACCTGGTCAATTCTCTGGAGGACGAGGAGGACGAGGAGCTCCTTCGCAGAACATCTCTCCTCGTGCAAACACTCCGCGGTGGCTAAATCAGTGTCATTTTGCCCTGGTTGTTAGGAAACAGTCCCATGAGATAGCAAACATTACACTATACATTCTTTGTCAATGCAGAAGAACGAGTGTTGACAATAGCCGCACTTGCAACTACACGTGACGCACCTACCGCTCGCGTACATATGACTCGAATTCAGTCCATATTGTCCAATCACAGCCGAACACTCTGGATTCCAACACTTCAGCTCCCCTCTAGCTCTCACACACCCATGCATCCACCCACTCTTCCTTATTCTGGTCAACCACTTCCTGAATGATCCACTCCAACGGTTCGATGAAGCACACATCGCACTCACTCGCGGAAATGGGCGAATACCGACTCGGCTTCTCGCGCGCGTCTTCGGGCAGTGGAGACAGCGTCGCCTTCTCCACGGAGTCCACGCAAACCCACGAGGACGACGAGTCGTCCGGAATCGGCGATGGCACGGTGTGGTGTCGCATCGACGCGTAGTCACACCCCACGCCCTTCTCTCTCTCCTGCCTCTTGCTCGCGCCCTCCGCACGCCTCGTCTCCTTCTTCCCGCAGTGCGAACTACACGTCATCACTCACTCCCACACCGACAGGATCTGCAGGTCCAGGTCGTCGTCCTCGTCGTCGTCGAAGATCGACCGCTTCTTCTTGATGCGCACGCTGATCTCCTGCACGTCCGTGTTCATCGCCGCCGGCAGCGCCACATCGTTCAGCTCGCTCACCGACGTGAACACGTCCAGCACGCCCTCGTCGCTGTCCTCGTCCGACTGCACCAGCCCCTCGCCGGACACGTCGCACGGACCAGGCTCCGTGCGCTGGAGCGGCAGCCCCGGGTCCATCGAGTCCGTGGGGTCCGACGTAGCGAAGTCGTTGAAGACGTCGAACAGAACCGGCGGCTGTGGCGTCGGCTCTCGCTGGGGCTGGCGCAGCGACGGACGCTTCGCCACGCGATGCGACGAGCTCGATTTGGGGTGCTCTCGTGAGGGCGCGCACTCTTTCGACGACACGGGACTCTCCATCTGCGAGGAGGCGAGCGACGACTCGCTGTTCAGAGAGTAGTTCTCGTTCAGCGGATCGATCGCCAGACACAGCGGGACCTTGCTCTGGGACGACTCCTCGTCCAGCACGCTTGAAGGCTGGTCGTCGAAAAACGGCGTGGGCGAGATCAGATACGGCTTCTCGTTGGCGAACCGCGACAAGGGAACGGGCGCGGTGTCCGACTTCCCAGAAGACGGACGCGAGCTGAGCGAGCCGTCCGTGCCGAGCGAGTCTAAAGTACTCGAGAAGTCCTCGACGCAGAGCGAGGAGGCGCGCATGGGCACGCTCGGGAGACAGGACAGAGAAAGAGTTGAAGGCATCAAGTGACCGCCTTTCAATGCGTCGTCGTCCGCGAGCGCGCGGGGATTCAGAGTCAGCGCGCAGGGCGGCGAGAATGAATCAGAAGGCTGAGAGGACATCGAATCAGAAGGCTGGGACGACGGTGTGTCAGAAGGCTGAGGCGACAGTCTCAAAAGGCCCGACGGAGGGCGCGCGCTCCTCCTTGGCCCGAGCTCCTTGCCCTCCAGACGCACCGCACGCGCTTCGTCGAGCCCCAGAGGCGGCTGGATGGTGAGGGTGGAGTGCGCGGGACTGGAGAGTCGCCGCGACAGCTCGCCGTGGAAGGAGGTGGCTACACGATGACGCACACGCCGCACGGCTACCCGAATGCGAGGAGTTGGACGGGTCCAGACTCTCGTAGTCGGAGTCGAGGTTCATCGGCGCCGGCGACACGGACTCCAAACAGCAAAAGGGACGGTAGGGCGGGTTCTGGACGGAGAAGTCGGAGTCGGAGAACTGGGATGACTGCTTCGCATCGGAGTGTCTGGACGCGCTGGGGCGGGGGTTGACGCTGTCCTGCGAGCAGTCGTCACAGGACACACTCTTGCTGTCACGACACAAGGACGGAGATGAATAACCATCCAGTGAGGCGCTCTGACTCTGCCCACGAATTTTGTTCCGTGGAGTGTACAACTGGAAGCTCCGAGATCCCGTGAGGCGGTACGACTCGAAGAAGGAGTCGTGGATGAGGATGGATTGACAGTGGATCGTGCGTGGACGCGACTCCTCGCGCTCCTCGTCCACGGTCTCCAGATCCTTCACCGCGATGTGGCGATGATCGAGCATGCTACGGGTGAGAGAGGAGGAGTGAAACGACTTGTGGACGCGGAACAGCGGGCTGTGGCAGAAGCGACAACGGTACTGCTTGTTGATATCGCGTGGAAGCGGAAGGCGGTATGTTTCTTTCATGGGAAGACACAATTCCGAGTAGGCAGGGATGCACGCTTTGTACTGCTGAAGGATCTCTACATGTCATGATGAACGAGTGCGCGCACTATATGGATGAGGCCGCGAAACCAGTTTGTCTCGCAGGACAGATAGCTGATTCAGTAAATACAATTGACTTGCCAGATGAACCGAGCAATTACACTCATAGTAACAACGGAGCTGGCCCAAAAACGCTACAGGTGAAGGCAACGCCAGAGCAATACAATCGTTAATCCGCATTTGTGGGCGCTTCGCACACAGCAAGGAGACTGCACTATCGAACGACATACCGCAGCACGCCATCAAAAAACATGCCACAGTGGAAACAGACCTCGATTTACCGCGGCTACTACGCAGATGAGGAGGAACGAACACACTGACCAAAACACAAACACAGACCCCTTCTTCATGCCCTCTGCTATAAAATCGAGTGAGTAATATAGGCTAGGCAAAATGTTGAAATCTTCTTGATCCTTCACACGTACACGCAAATACACAAACTCCTATCCCATAACTCATAACTCCAGGCTCTACATTGCGGTACACATTGTCCTGACCACTGCAATTGACAATATACTTCACATTCAACGATCTCATCGCTTCTAAATTGTATGAAGCAAAACACGACCCCAGATAGAGTCCAGGGATTATCTCAATCGGTTCATTATCAACAATAACCTATACCGTGAGTCCCGACCCAAGAAACACACAGAAAAGTCAATGCTCTTCAAATCCTTCACTTCACTCATTCTCGTGAAGTGCTTTCCGATCGCACTTCTACTCTCTTCCTTGGAAAGCGTGAGGAGAACAACTATGGGACGCGATTCACGGTCAATAATGAAATGGGACATGTGTGCCCATAATCGGTATTCGCAGAGAATCAAGGGTTCGCTTCGCTCCGTTACACGAATGATGAGAAAACACTGCAATAAAACGGCTCCAGTAATCTCATGATTATGTATCGTGATCGCCACAACTCCTTCAACGGATTCTTGCATTCGCACCTCCCACGCTGTGAGATTCGAAATCACGCATAAGAACTAAGACACTCTCATCAGTCATTCTTTCGGAAGAACGCAGAATGTTCAAATCCGTAATTGGTAAAATCAGCCGAACGGGAAGAAAGTTGAGCGAGCTGAGTGGAGCTGAGCTGCAGGTAGATGTGGGAGTATGACTTGATACGAAAGGAGAGACTTGACCTCATCAAGGCCGCAATGCTCCTGAAGGCGTTGGGAGACAACATGTACAAGGATGACCGGTTTCCTCGTTCTGGTCGTATAACTTATAGGAAGAAGGAAGACTTCGACAAACTGGCGGATGAAATCATTGCAATGCCCGTGGGACAGATGCAGTCCACAATCCAAACCTATATGGAGAAGCAGGTTGGCTATTCTCCCTCGCGTATCACGGTAGATGGACGAGTATCTCAAGAACGTGAATACTGTCTCGGGCTCTTTTGATGCCAAAGAACTCGCTGCTTCTGTATTATTATGTTTGAAATGTGATGATCAGACCCAGTCATTTAGCATGGTGAACCTAATGGAGGACAGAATGGTTGAGGTCATGAAGTGGGGTTTGTCTGTGAAGCCGTCGTCCATTCCGAATGCTGGAAATGTACCGCACGCGTACAGAATCGTCATCCGTAGGGAGTGTTTCTCAAGGGACACATTCGTCCTGGCACCTTCCTGGTCCCTCTTTCTCTTCCTCCTGACCTGTAGACCGTTCTCCCCGGCACTGTCTATTTACGCCAACACATCGTTGATGTCCCTACTCGCACTTGCCTTCATCCCTAGCCACAATACTTCCAGCCCCTCACCAAAGTGAAGTCTGACTACAAATACTGGAGCTACGACGGTCTCATCATCGACAGCACCCAGCACAGTAGGTCCGCGGCGGCATCTTCACAGTAGATCCCAACTCCCCTGTCGCTGTTGGTCATCTCATAAACCACCCGGCCGACCCAAGCCGTCCCTCGTTGAAACCAAACGTGATGGTGGTTCCGTACGAGTTCACGAGGAAGCAGGGACAATTGTACGCCCACCTCATCCCAAATCGATATATCGCGCCCGAGAAGTTTATGTACAAGGTGGCGAACAACCACGTGATTGCAAACTCGTATGTTCGAGTGGGATTGTCTGGGGCTGGTGATGCGTAGAGTCTGGGTCTCATTAGCATTTCGGAAATCGAGAACGAAGAGCTCTTCCTCGACTACCGCCTGCCTCCCAAGGGTCAGCCGTCCTGGTACAAGCAAATCGACGACTCGACGCTGAGAAGGTGGAACCTTCCCGTAGAGGCGGACAAGGGTTTGACTGCAGAGTAATGACGGGGTACATATGCCGTGTTTGTTCAGAGAATGATTGGCTCCTGGATTGCCACACTCCTTCTGCTTCTCTTGGTAGCGAAAGCGATCCTTGACAAGCACCGAAAGCCTTCAGGTGTGCTTGACGTCCCTTTCTCATGATTAGTGGAGGATGACAGGAATGACGCAGAATGCATATTTGAAGACGGAATGAGCGAATACGAAATGGCCGTCGCCTTTATCAGCTCCGGAAGATGCAGACTGAGCGACGCAGCGGTAGCGGCTGTTCATCCTATTCACCATAGAAACTTGCGCTCTACGGACTCTACAAACAGGCCACAGTGGGCGATGTGAATACACCGTGCCCCTCTTTTGATATGGTTGGCTCTGCAAAGTGGAAATCGTGGTCTTCGTACAAGGGGCTATCCAAAGAGTACGATCGGTCCTTGCTTGTGATTGCTAGAGATGCCGAAGCGAAGTACGTCGACTTTGTCACAAAACTGGTTCCTCTGTGGAAGAAAGCGGACGAAATCGAACAAATCGCCACTACGGAAGGCAATGTCGCCTCTTCTGATAGCGGGTTTGGACTGAAAGTGAGCACAATGTCCGTTGGGTATTCGCTTGTGCGTGGCATGACGCGTAGAAGCGAGGAGGACTGGAAGGAGGGAGATGACGTCTTCTACTACATGGGAGAGAAGAACGAGGACAAGGTTCTCCACTTCATCCAAACCCATCCAGAGGAGGTGAATCAGAAGGACGGGGAGGGACGAACGTGCTCGTTCACTCGCATCATCACACATAGTCTTCTCCACTGGGCCTGCGATCGTGGAAGCTCCACCATCGTCGACAAACTCGTGGAACAGGGAGCGGATGTCACGTTGAAGGATAACGAGGGATTGTCCCCCCTGGACTACGCGCTCACCTGCGAGCAGTACGATATTGCCTCCACTCTGGTTTGATTATTCCATTCCCCTTATTCGTAGTTGAAGGCGGGAGCGTCCATTCACGATTGCCAACCTGATGTGATCGATCTCGTTCCTAGCGACGTTTTGGAATCACTCAAGTATCGTGCTTCTTCCAACAAACCCATTTCAACTATGATTCGCCAGCCTTCTTCAGCGCCTCGATCTCGTCCTCCAACGATTTCACCTTGTCCACTAATGTTACAACGATGTCCTCCATCATCTGCAATCTGAGAGGAGAGCCAAACACTCACATTCATGCGCTTCTGCATCTCTTCATTCTGCGTCTTGAACGACACGGTGAGCGTCGTGATTAGCCGCTCCATTTTCAAGCCCAGTCGCTCCTCCAAGCTGTTCATCTTTCCCTCGAACAGCACCTGCTGCGCAAAAGCCGTCTGCAGCGAACTGCTCAGCGAATCTTCCGGTCTACACATGACCACACATCCCAAGAGCCACTTGATTGGTTTGGGAACGATAATTCGCTCCGGGTACCGCTCCTGCATCGATTTCTCCACTTCGGGAAGCTTGATGGACAAGAGGGTTCCAAAGCACACTACGCTCCGCACCGACAGGTGCGTCTTCTCCTTGATCGACAGGCAACGAATACGGACGCCTGAACAGCGAATCACCTGCTTCAAACTGCAGTCCCCAGAAAACAGCGACACATCCGCACCATCCACGTGCACCTTCTCGTTCAACATCGATCCTCGTACCGTTTCGATGTACGTCGGTGTTGACTTCCCAAGCTCATTCACGTACACTTCACAGATGCGCGCAGACACGATCCACTTTAGCGAACTCAAAATACAGCCTCCTTCAAACGCAACTACACTCAATTCGAGACCAAACACGCTCACTGTTGAATTCACAAGCGTCTGCGCATTGATTCTTGTATAGAACCATATCTTTCTTATTTGTACTACCGTTAACACACACCTCTATTCTCAATACTTCACGCTATCGCTATGGAGCATAGTGAAGCACTCCTGCAGGTTTGCATTGTCCTTCGACTTCCAGTTACTGGATATGCTCATCGCAGCAAGTTTCGCACAGATTCAACGCAAATCTGATTCCGCCATTCCTTCAAACAAACACCCCCTAAACAACCTTTCCCGTCATCTCCGCTCTCCGTATCCTCGACGCGATGTCCTTCCGGTAACTCAGATACATCCTCCTCATCTCCTCCACCGTCCCCACGCCCGTCGTCTCCAGCAGCGTCGGGTCGTTGTCCTTCATCTGGATCTCCTCCTCCGCCTCCTTCATCGCCTGCGTCTGCTCCTCCTCCCACTCCCGCTCCTCCTCCTCCAAACCCTCCAACTCCGCCTTCAGCGCCTCGGGAGTCACCTCCGCGATCGGCTCGCACACCTCCTTGAACCGGATCGACCGCTGCTGGATGCCCGGCAGCGCCTTCTCCAGCTTCTTCAGGTTCTCCGAGTTCTTCCCCGCCCACGCCTTCAGCTCCGTCTTCGTCTCGCTCGCTGCACGCTCAATCGACTTCTCAAATCCGTTCTTCTCCTCCGCAAGCGTTTCGCTCGCCTTCTCCTCCTGGTCCAGCTGCGCCTCTCTCTGCGTCTCCGCCGCCGCCTGCACCGCTGCCTGCGCGTCCGTCGCGTCCTCCACGGCACTCATCGTCTTCTGGATCTCGCCCTCGGACAGCTTCGACAGCTCCGTCAGACTGATGCGCTCTATGCCTCAAATCCGCCACACGCCCCCACCCGCCTGGTTCTCCTCGGGCTGCGCGCCGATGATGTCTGCGATTGTCATCTCCTTGATGAACGACTGTGTGGTGAAACGCCCCTCCTCCAGCGAGAGCTGCGAGAGGTGTCGCTTCTGGTTCGCCTTCTTCAGGATGTTCTCCTCCACCGTGCTCTCGCTCACCAGACGGTAGATGTGCACGTCGCGTGTCTGCCCGATGCGGTGCGCGCGGTCCTGCGCCTGCGCGTCCATCGCGGGGTTCCAGTCGGAGTCGTAGAAGATCACCGTGTCGGCGCCCACGAGGTTGATGCCGAGCCCGCCGCTGCGCGTGGAGAGGATGAAGATGAACACCTGACTGTCGTTGTTGAACTTCTCCATCATCTTCTGACGCTGCGGCAGCGACGTGGAGCCGTCCATGCGCAGGTAGGAGAAGTGATGCATGTTGAGGAAGGTCTCGAAGATGTCCAGCATCCGAGACATCTGCGTGAACAGCAGGCAGCGGTGGCCCTCGCGGCGGAGGCGTGGCAGCAACTCGCCTACGCGTCAGAGCGGAGAAGGGGACGCACTGAGCACCTGGAGCTTGCCGCAGTCGTACTGGAGGAGGCGCTTCTCCGGGAACTGCACTGTGTGGAGCTGACTCCACTGGTGGATGGCGCTTCTACGCGTGAGGGAGAGAGATTAGACGGACATGGAGGAATACGCGTGCTGTGCCTTCGCGAGCGCGGCGGGGATGGGTGTGGGACCGGTGGAGAGCGCGATAGGGTGCATGGGCTTCGCCCGCGCCGTCAGCACCGTGAAGTGGTCCACCATCCACTGGTGACTCGCGCAGAACGACGCGAAGCTCGGCACCAGACGCGACAGTGCGCGGGTGAACTGCGTCCAGTCTCGCACGTTTGCCTCCACGTCCTCTGTGGGGCGGCGGAAGCACTGGAGACCGGCTTGTCCGTCGCAGCCAATTTGAGGGGCGGCGAAGCAGGCGTTGCGTCGCGCTTGCGTCACGGCTCGCTCCTGCTGGCGCAACAGAAGGTCCTCAATGGCCTCGCGCTGAAGCGTCTGGATCACGCGCTGTGTGACGACAGAGCAGCCGTCTAGAGGTGAGGGCGAGGAGGAGAGAGAACGCGTGGCGGAGACGCACTTGTAGTTGAACATGGCGTCCTCGATCTCCTGAATGAGCAGCGCGTGCGGGGCGAAGGAGTGCTGCTGGCGTCGCACCTGGGCGAGGAAGGCACCGGCGGGTAGCAACAGGGAGCGGAGGTTCGTGATCTATTGGTGAGAGCAATTCGCTGAAGCCACATCCATCAGCGACCGCGCCTCGCGCTTCAGCACAAGGTCACGACGCACGAGGAACACGTCTCGGCACGCGTCGGGGAACACGCGCAATGACCGCCTCCAGTCACACGCCTCCAACGCCTCGTCGCACAGCGAACTGTCCCACACGCCGCGATTCAGCACATGCCCCCTCACGCCCTCGCCTCTCGCGTCACACACACACTTCGGCACCGCCAGCACGATCGCCTCGCACACGAAGGGCGTGCGGATGGGACGCGTCTCGAAGAGATCGGGGTGGTTGCACACCTTGCGCAGCTGCATCAGCACGCCCATCATCGACAGGAAGCTGCCGCTGCTCAGCTGCTCGCGCGTGTTGCGTCGACCGATGTAGTCCTCGTAGAGATATCGCTGACGCTTGCTCAGCGGACAGCTGATGATGTGGAAGAACTTCTTCGGCATCTGCGCCTCACGTAACACCCCATCGCTCACCTCCTTCTCCACCTCGTTCTTCAGCCGGCGCAGAATAAAGGGGCGCATCACCTCGTGCAGGCGGTGCACCAGCTTCGCGTTGATGCTGCGCTCGCCCTCCACCATCTGGTTCAGCGGGTTCGAGAACCAGAAGGCGAACTCGCCGCGGCTCCGGAACAGCGCGGGCATCAGGAAGTGCATCAGCGACCACAGCTCCATCAGAGAGTTCTGTAGCGGCGTGCCCGTCAGCAGCAATCGTCGCTTCGTGTTGAAGTGCAGGAGGATCTGCCAGCGCTCCGACTGGAAGTTCTTGATGTTGTGCGCCTCGTCCAGCACCATGTACACCCACTTCTTGCGGCGGAACACCGACACGTCCTTGATCACCAGCTGGTATGACGTGATGCACACTTGGAAGGAGTTGGGGCTCCCCCACCCCTTTCGCTTCTCCTACCCATCACACACTCCCCAC
>ERZ780157.4538-NODE-4538-length-10462-cov-2.816278_pt1 | contig 10462 bp, 13 predicted proteins | sample MGYA00511169_ERZ780157 | MGnify/ENA primary metagenome ERZ780157 (study PRJEB29588, sample SAMEA1965149) | human gut metagenome | biome: human gut; feature: human-associated habitat; material: faeces | place: Denmark | collected 2008/2010 ...
TTGTATTTTTTTTAATCAAATATATGCGAATAAGCATAATAAACAAGAATAGAGGTAAGTATGGAAATAGTTAAATATGGTTGTTATATGAAAATTACAACTGATGATGTAATTGTATATATAAACAATACAGATATCAAGGAAATGACAATAAAAAACGAAGATAATGGAAAACCAATTATCCTCGTTGAATCCAAGCAGCAATAATTTGAGTAATTGCCATGAATAACCAAGAATGCTTAGCAATTAAATCACTATATTGGGACAATTTTGTTCTATTAATTTGATTACTTGATAATTCAAACTTTAGGATTGAAGATAGTTCATTTAAACGAGTTTTATCTTCTCCACCATTACTGTTAATTAAATTATCTAAGTTGTTAAAACTTTCAGTGATATTTAATGTTGCATATTGTTGATTTCCAATAATAGAACTGGTCGGATTGTAGGTGTTAAATGTAACGTTTGAAATAGGTTTACTAAAATTGTTCTCAAAGTAAACATCAAAACTGTGTGGCTGTCCATTGAAAGTATTTATATCTATGTTTGTAACTAGGTAGTGTTTCTTTTTCATTGGACAATAGATATCATCACCAATTTTAATATTTGGTTCAGGATTTGGTTCGAAACAAATCATATTATAGTCTTTTGTATCGTTTATTAAACCTTTGTAAGTAGCAATTTTTGTGTTATTTCTAATTATTTCACAGTCTAACATGCTATTATGAAAAGCATTAAACATTATTAACCATTCCTCCTTTCTAAATAAATTATAAAGGGACATAACGAAAAAATCAAATATGTTGAGCAAAAATACGTATTAAAAAGATTAGATACTGTTAATATCTAATCCTCAAAAATTATGAATAAATAACAGTATTTTTATTTAACTCATCCAACTTTTTATAAACACATTCGATAGTTTTAGCAATATTTTCATTAGTTTCATCTATACTACGGGCTGGTATATATTCTTTATTAACCATTGCTACAACAATATCAGTTGTCATTTGAAGTATTTGCTTATTGTCCATAAATCTTACACCTCACTTTCTTGTGTAGGATTATATCAAATAAATAACATTAAAACACTAAATATGTCTAAAAATAGCAAATTTAAGTCTTAAATTACTAAAATTCAGGTGTCTAGCCAACATTAAGATATAAATTAAAGTAAACCTTTTATTCTCTATTTTATATATATCAATATCTTAGTGTTGATTAGGCATCTGAATAAAAAGAAAGGAGAATTATATGGAAAAGAAATTTTATACAGCTGCTGAAGTCTCTGAAATAACAGGCTTTAGCGTGTGCAAAGCATATGACATAATAAGAAAATTAAATATTGAAATAAAAGAGCAATATCAAGATAAAAAAGAAGAAAAACCAATGTTGTTTCCAGGTCGGATAAATAAAGAATATTTTGATAAAAGAATAAAGATTTAGAAAGGGGATATTATGAAAGATATCGTTAAAAGCAAAGGTATGATAGCATTTGTATTATTCATTATAAGTTTATCAATTTTAGATGTTTTTAAAATAAATGCACAAAAAAATGTTAGTGCAGCGAACACTAACAATTCAAATTATTACCAAAATAATTCATCTAAATAATAACAAAAAAATAGAAAAAATGCAAATACTTATTTGACATAGTGAAAAAATACTTTATAATATAAAGTATCAGAAGTGTATAAAAGATACAAAAACAGATGAGCAATGTTGAGGTATTGTGACGGATTTGTCAAAATAAGTCACATGGAGAAAGGAGTTACAAAATGGGAGAAATTAAACTGCAAATCAATCCAAAGAACAGACCGGCAGTACCGGCAGTGAACTGGCAGCAGGCACGAGTATTAGAAATGCAGGAAGAGTATGCAGCTGCATTTGATACATCGCTGGTAAACACGATCGAAGAGATGCGCGCAGCATACAATGAAGAAAGAAAGATGTGGAACACTGGCGGTCCTGTGATGGCAGAGACAGTTGACTTTGATGTGCCGTATGAAGGAGATAAAGTACCGGTACGTTTACTTCGTCCGGTGAAAGCAGAGAAACTTCCGGTTATCTTCTTTATGCACGGTGGTGGATTTGTAGAAGGAAATAATGATACACACAGTATGGCACAGAGAAAGCTTGCAGCTTATTCAGGATGTGTTGTGATTGGTATTGACTATTCCCTTGCGCCGGAAATTAAATATCCTCGTGCGATCAAAGAATGTGTTGCAGTATGCCATTATGTATCAGAGCATGCGGATGAATATGGAATTGACCCGGAGAAAATTGGATTTGCAGGAGATTCCGGCGGAGCAAATATGGCGATGGGAGTCTGCATGTGTTTAAGAGATGAAGGCTTTGATGTGTCCAAGATTAAAGGTAATATCTTATACTATGGTGGATATGGCTTAATGAGTAGTATTAGTAGCTATCAGCATGGCGGAAAGTGGGATGGAATGAGTGAAGCTGATTTATCTTCACCATCTTGTTATATTGCTCCTGATGTAAACCGTTTTGATTGTCCTTATTTCCACATTTATGCAAATGATCTTACACATGATGTCCCACCGTGTTTCCTTGTTGCAGCAGAGCTTGATCCATTAAGAGATGACAGTAAGTTACTTTATGAGATTCTTACAAATAATGGAATTCAGGCTGAATATCATGAATATAAAGGAGCTCTTCATGCATTTATCCACTACAGCAAAGTAATGGATGACGCAGAAGATGCATTACGCAGAGGAGCTCACTTCTTTGCACATAACTGTGGATTAGATCCAAGAAATGAATAAATGATTACGTGGTAATTGCAATTGCAGGGTACTACGCTAGACGGAAGGCTATCATATTAGAGAATATGATAGCCTCTTTTTGCTTTATAGGAAATTTACTCTGTAATGTTCCAATAAAGCAAAAAACGCTCCGCGAGGATGCGACCAGATGCATGTGGAATATGTCTGCTAAAGCAGAATGCATCTGGCGCGCAAAGCGTAACAAGTACCTCAAAGATTAAGGGATTCAGGAATCTTGAAGCGGACTTGTCCGCTTTGTTTCACATGAATTTACAGAAAAAATATTGCAAAACAAACGATTTTTTTGAATAATTTTGAGCCATTTTGCTATCAAACAAAAATAAAAATAAATTTAGTGAAAAAATATAAAAACAAGTAGAATAGACTGATATTTGTTTAACGATTAAACATAATGTACTATAATAAAGGTGTCGGGAGTGTGCTGAAAATACAAATACAGATGTTTGATCGGGGAATTTGTGCTGTATTTGTTAAAAAGAATGCACACGGATAAAGGAGCTGCAAAATGGGGGAATTAAATTATCAATGAATCCTATCAACAAACCGGCTGCACCGGCAGTAGGTTGGCAGCAGGCAAGAGTACTTGAGATGCAGGCAGAGTACGCAGATGCATTTGATACTCAGACTGGAAGCTACGATGAAATGTGTGCAGCGTACGGCGAAGAGAGAAAGATGTGGAACAGCGGTGGTCCTGAAATGGAAGAAACGATCGAATATCAGATCCCTTATGAAGGATATACGGTTCCGGTACGTTTACTTCGTCCGGTAAAGGCAGAGAAACTGCCGGTTATTTTCTTTATGCATGGTGGAGGATTTGTAGAAGGTGACAATGATACACATGGTCTGGTACAGAGAAAACTTGCGGCTTATTCCGGATGTGTTGTAATTGGTATCGATTATTTTTTGGTACCGGAAGTAAGGTATCCGGTTGCGATAGAAGAGTGTGTTGCAGTATGTAAGTATGTAAACACCATAAACTTACATTTACATATTGAAAAAACCATTTGGTTTCCTTTAATGTATTAGCGACCAAGCAAATAGAAAAAAGGATAACGCAAATGGTTTCTGCTAATACATTATGCAAGAATGTTCTTAATGTCAAGAATACAGTGATAGAAAACTTTAATCTTTACTCTGATGAGGATGGCGTGAAACACATCCGTATCAAAGCCAGACATCATTTTTACATAAAATATAGTTTTCATTATTTTATAGGATTCGGGTATCAAAATAGGAAGGATATTGTTTTTATTTTTTTGATAAAAAAGACGAATGAAGGCAACGGATTTGGATGAAAAAAGATTGAAAAATGTGGAAAAAATAGTCCGAGGTACAAAAAGTGATGCATTTCATGAAAAAAGACGGGTTGTTTGACGGTAAAACAAAAGATAGATGAGAATTTAGAAAAACATACAAAAAATAGCGATATTTATTTGACAACTGAACATAATGAGCTTATAATAAGGATATAAGAAATGTACAAAAGATACAAATGCAGATGGAAAATCGGGGGGGATTTGTGCTGTATTTGTCAAAAGGTTGTATGTTGAAAAGTGTGTAAAAATTTTTATGCAAAGAGAAAGGAAGTTACACGATGGGGGAATTTAGAGTAACAATTAATCCAAAAAACAAACCAGCTACACCAGAGGTGAACTGGCAGCAGGCAAGAGTACTTGAGATGCAGGCAGAATATGCAGCAGCATTCGATACTCAGGCAGGAACTTACGAGGAGATGCGTGCAGCATACCGCGAAGAGAGAAAGATGTGGAACAGCGGCGGGCCAGAAATGGCAGAGACAATCGACTTTGAGATTCCTTTTGGTGAGGATAAAGTTCCAGCACGTTTACTTCGCCCAGTAAAAGCTGAGAAGCTTCCAGTTATCTTCTTTATGCATGGTGGCGGATTTGTATTAGGTGATAACGATACACACAATCTGGTACAGAGAAAGCTTGCAGCTTATTCCGGATGTGTTGTTGTAGGTATTGAATATACTTTATCACCAGAAGTAGTTTATCCTCGTGCGATTGAGGAATGTACTACAGCTTGTAAATATGTATTAGAGCATGCAGAAGAGTACGGCATTGATCCAGAAAAATTTGGATTCGCAGGAGATTCCGGCGGAGCAAACCTTTCTATGGGCGTTACAATGCACTTACGTGATGATGGATTTGATATCTCTAGAATCAAAGGTAACATTTTATTCTACGGATCTTATGGTATGAAAGCCAGTGTCAGCAGCAACCTTCACGGTGGAAGCTGGGATGGAATGAGCGAGGAAGACCTTGCATTCTACTTGGAAATTTACCTTGGCGAAGGCGTAGATCCTATAGATTGTCCATACTTTGATACATTTATCAATGACCTTACACATGATGTTCCACCTTGCTTCATCGTTTCGGCAGAACTTGATCCACTGAGAGATGACAGTAAGTTACTTTATGAGATTCTTACAAACAACGGAATCCAGGCTGAATACCATGAGTACAAAGGTGCTCTTCACGCATTTATCCACTACAGCAAAGTTATGGATGACGCAGAAGATGCATTACGCAGAGGAGCTCATTTCTTCGCTCACAACTGCGGTTTAGATCCAAGAAATTAATCTACATACATAAATCGATATTCATTCCAAGAGGGGGTCACTGTATTTATACAGCGGCTCTTTCTTTTTGAAAATGCTGATGTAGAGATGAAATAGTTATACGGAATGTTTTAAAGAACTATGAATAGAGGACTGGGGAAATTTGGCGTAGGGATTTTTGATAAGAAATAAAAAGCAGAATGTTTGATTTGCAAACATTCTGCTTTTTGGGATAAAATTTACAGCCGGGGAGGAACCCGGCTGCAGCGAAAGAATATGGTAAATATATATTATATAGGAAAAAGCTTTAGTCACAGAAAACATAGTTTCTGAGTCGATTTAATGCTTCTTCAACACGGCTCTTTGGAAGAGCAAGGTTTACACGGATTCCATACTCATTATGGAATGGTCGTCCATCCTGCCAGTAGACACCGACAGACTGTCCTTTTTTGTAAAGGTCTTCTAATGTCTGGTTGTGTGCAGTACACCAGCCTTTACAGTCAAGGAAAAGCATATAAGTACCTTCTGGTTTTGCAGTATCAATACCATCAATGTTGCTGAAGAAGTCATATGCGATATTGACATTTTCTGTTAATACTTCGCATAATTCGTCTACCCATTCATGACCTTCCGGCTTATAAGCACCGATCAATGCGTGCATGGATAAGACATTCATGTCGTTGTAATGGCAGAGGGAAGATTCTTTGTCGATGCGATCCTTCAGCCATGAATTATAAATAATATGATAAGAACCGATCAGACCGGCAAGGTTGAATGTCTTAGATGGTGCATATAATGCAATGGTACGGTTTTTTGCATCTTCAGACACAGACTGTGTTGGAATATGCTTGTGGCCATTTAAGATAAGGTCAGACCAGATTTCATCAGAAATAACAAATACATCATATTTTTGGAAGAGTTCCATTGCTCTTTCTATTTCCCAACGCTCCCATACACGACCGGTTGGGTTATGCGGGGTACAGAAAACAGCAGCATGGATATGATTTTCTTTGATCTTACGCTCCATGTCTTCATAGTCCATACGCCAAACCCCATTTTCATCGCGTACAAGTGGACTCAGGACCATATTGTAGCCATTATTTGTCAGACTGGCTGTAAAACCAATGTATGTAGGAGAATGAAATAAAACAGAATCACCCTTCGAGCATAAAACACTTAATGCGCTGATCACGCCGCCGAGAACACCGTTTTCATATCCGATATGTTCCTCAGATAACCCGGTTACACCGTTTCTTAACTTATGCCAGTTGATAATGGATTCAAAATATTCAGGACGTGGGCGGAAATATCCGAAAGCAGGGTGCTTCGTGCGCTCGATAATAGCGTCCTGTATCGTTGGTACTGTTGGGAAGTTCATGTCTGCTACCCACATCGGGATCAGATCAAAGCCTTCTTTGATCGGTGCAAATGAGATCCAGCTGGCATTCATAGGCGGATTTACTGCAATTGCATCCATGCCGTCGCGGTTTAAAATACTTGTAAAATCATACTTCATCTAATAGGCCTCCTTACGTTTTTACGTTTGTGAATACATTATTTTAGCTCTTTTTTCTTAATCTTTCCGGTAGCTGTTCGCGGAAAGTCATCTACAAACTGCCAGAAAGTAGGAACCTTAAATTTGGAAAGCCGGTCACTGCAATACTGTTCTAATTCTGCAATCGTCAGGCTTTCTCCATCGGCAAACTGAATAAATGCTTTTACTGCCTGGTTGCGGATTGGATCCGGAATGCCGATTACGGCAGCATCAGCAATTTTTGGGTGGGAAGTGAGAACACATTCTACTTCCAGGCTGCTGATATTTTCGCCGGATCGTTTGATCATATTTCCCCAACGATCGATAAAGAAGAGCCAGCCGGCTTCGTCTATATATCCTCTGTCACCGGAATGAAGCCATCCATCTTTGTCCAGAAGACATTCTGTCGCACCTGGGTCATTGTAATATCCTGGTGTAAGAGAACGACCCGGAATACCGTGGACACAGATCTCACCGGTTTTACCCGGGGCAACTTCCTTTCCGTCACAGTCGATGATCTTGATATCATAAGATAAAGCAGCGCGCCCTACAGAAGGCCAGTTTTTATCACCGGAGATCGGAGAACAGGTAACGGCAGAAATCGTTTCTGTCATTCCATAGGAGTTCAGAAGCTGAACGTGGAATCGACGTTCGAATTCATCTTTTTCTTCTGTGCTTAATCCCATAGAAAAATAGACCTGTTTCAGACAATGATCCTGCTCCCATGGTTGTACAGGCTGCAGCATCAGTGTCCGGTTCATAATGGACATGGTATCTGTAAAGTTTGCTTTTGTATCACAGATCTGTTTCCAGAATTTATGTGCGCTGTAATGCTCTACCATGATCAGTGTACCGCCGGCAACAATGACGGACATAGCAGCCATTTCCTGAAAATCCATATGGTAACATGGCATACACGAAAGAAAACGGTCTCCGGGGCACATGCCAATCTGCTGCATATGGATAATACCACCATATACGACATTGCAGTGCGTATAGATCACGCCTTTCGGGTACTGCGTTGTTCCAGAGGTAAATAGGATGACGGCAGTATCCTCCGGAAGAATCTCGCAGGATTCGTCCAGTCGGCTGCCGTCAAAAAAACTACTTGCTGAAAGAGAGAGAATGTCCGGATCCGGACATTCTCCCCAGGCTAAAATAATGGTAGAGAGTAGTAAATCTTCTTTATTGGACTGATAAATAGGAAGGGAAGACGGCTCAACGATAATGCGATGGATATCACATTTCTGAAGGACGAATTTGCTTTCCTGCAGGCGATAGTGCTCATTCAGCGGAACGGATACAGCGCCGATCTGCGCAAGTGCAAGCCAGCACATCAGATATTCTGGTGAATTGTGCAGATGAAGTGCCACCAGTTCGCCTTTACGGATTCCTAGCGAATGAAACCAGTTTGCTGTCTGAATAACACGGTAGTGAAATTCAGAATAAGTGTAGCTGGTAAGCTGGTCATCAACTGAAATATATTCCAGAAAATTCTGATTACCATAAAATTGTACAGTCTCATTCCATTGAGAGGAAAGAGTGCGGTTACCTGCAATATCAGTCATGATTTCTGCCTTTCATTAGGATAATTTTTCCGTTAAAAGTGGGATGATCTTATACATATCTCCAACAAGTCCAAAGTCACAGTTTTTGAAAATAGGTGCGGACTTATCTTTATTGATAGCAACGATCACTTTGGATTTGTTGATACCACCGATATGCTGAACCTGTCCGGATACACCAGTACAGATGATAAGATCTGGCTTAACCTGAACACCTGTGATTCCCATGTAGGAAGATTTTGGTAACCATTTGTTGTTCTCAGCGATTGGACGGGAACATCCAACTTCACCATCGATAGCAGAAGCCAGCTTCTCACACATAGCAAGATCTTCCTGTGCAGCAAGTCCACGGCCGACATCGACGATACGTTTTGCAGCAACAAGGTTTACAGCTGTTTCACGTTTCTCATCTTTAGAAACACGTTTTAAGCTTGCGGATGCAGCACCGGCGATTGGAGCGATGTCTGTGCAGGCACCTGTTCCTTCTGCTGCTGCGAAGATTCCGCTGTTTACAGTGAATACACTGTAAGCTGTTTCAATCACCTGTTTGTTAACAGCTGTTCCACCGAATACAGTACGCTCGAAGCATGGTTTACCGTCTTCAGAAGTAAGAGAAGAGATGGTTGCGAACACTGCTGTGTTTAAGTAAACACTGAGTTTTCCTGCAAGAGCACGTCCAAGGATTGTATTTCCAACAAGAACGCAGGCAGCATCAGATTTTAAAATCTCTTCTGCGATAGCTTTTGCAAAATCTTCCGGAGAACCGGATTCTTCTAATGGACATGTAAGAATGTGGTCTGCTCCACACTCAGCTGCAGCTGCACCATCACCGAAAACAACAGCTGTAACATCGGAAGCAACGTTTCTTGCTCCGGCACAGAGTTCGGATAATAAAGCATTATTTTCACTAATTACATAAGATTGCATATCTAAAATCCTCCTTTAAGCCTATAAAGCTTCTTTCTTAAGGAAAGCAACTAAAGCGTCTACTGCTTCTTCGTTGTCTCCTTCGATAATTTCCTGACGTCTCTCCTGCTGTTCTGGAGCAAGCTGCTCAAGAGTAGATGCAGAAGCGTTTAAATCTGCAAGATCTGTAGTAAGAACTGCAACCGGTTTTTTACCTGCCTGCATGATATCACGCATAGCTGGAACAGTCGGAACGTTGATCTCAGATGAAACGGAAAGAACTGCTGGAAGTGCTACTTCAAAAACTTCAGTGCTGTTCTCAAGAGTACGCTCAACAAGAACGGTATCACCGTTTGGCTGGATGGAAGTTACGTTGTTTAAGGTTGGCCAGTCAAGTAATGTACCAAGCTGGATACCTGTTACCTGATTGTAGAGATCGGAAGAACCGGTTCCGCAAAGAACGAGGTCAACTTCTTCCTGCTCACGGATTGCTGCTGCAAGAGCTTTTGCTGTTTCAAAAGAATCAGAGAAGCTGTGATCGTCGCTGATCACAAGTTTTAAATCATTTGCACCACGGGAAAGGATATCTTTACGGATCTTTGTTGCATCAAGAGCTTTGGAAGAACCAACGCTTAATGCGGTAACGGAACCCTTTGTCTCTGCAGAAAGCTTCTTTGCTGCTTCAAGGGCGTTTAAGTCATACTGACTGATTTTTGCTGGTACATCATCAAGAGCCAGCTCTCTGTTAGGAAGAACTTTGATCTGTTCTTCATCCGGTACTACTTTACAACATGTAATAATTTTCATTTGCTCACCTGCTCCTAAAATTATTTTTTGTGGTGTTTTAAACTGTTTCAATCATAGAAATAGAAGATACAATACCATGCGTCGTCTCAAATTGTCTTGAATTGTTTAAAAATTGTATGATAAAAAAACAATTTTGAAAAATGAAACAAATTTAAAACGGGACAAAATGTTAAATTTGTAAGCTTATCTTATTATGAATAAAGCGCGGTGTCAACAATAAAACTGTAAATAATTGAAAAAAATATCGAAAAAAAAATAA
>ERZ780157.4539-NODE-4539-length-10461-cov-11.169229_pt1 | contig 10461 bp, 9 predicted proteins | sample MGYA00511169_ERZ780157 | MGnify/ENA primary metagenome ERZ780157 (study PRJEB29588, sample SAMEA1965149) | human gut metagenome | biome: human gut; feature: human-associated habitat; material: faeces | place: Denmark | collected 2008/2010 ...
AGAACCCAACTGGCTGTTGGGGTATCTAAACCCTACACTTATATATTAGGAGGAGAAAGTGTGAAAAACTTAATATGGATACTTCTGTTTGTGGTGGTGGCTGTCGTTCTGTGGCAGTTGCCTTTTTTGATTAGAGTGTTTCGGTGGTTGGTGGTGGATATATACCGCTTTTTCACTAAGCCTCATAAGGTACATTTGTTCGGTATATGGCTGTACTGCGGTCTATATGGACAAGGAAAAACAATGGCTTTAACGGAGTATTTAGTCCGTATGCGCAAGAAATACGGTAACAAGATTTATATATCGACCAACTACGGTTTTACGGAAGAGGACTTTCCACTCACTACGTGGAAAGACTTACTAACGGAGTATGACCGTCCTGTGATATTTGGATACGATGAAATACAAAATGAGTTCAATTCCCGTGACTACAAGAATTTTCCTTATGAACTGGTGAAGCTATTGACCCAGAACCGGAAAGGAAACGGTAAACAGATCGTGGGGACTGCTCAACGGTTTGGTCGTGTAGACAAGACTATCCGTGAACTCTGTACCCACGTTATCGAATGTCGGAAAGCTTGGTTTGGTCGTGTCACAAAAGAAAAAAAATATGATGTGGATGACTATGAGCAAATGCTTGCGGAAATTGACGTTATGAAAAAACGGAAAGTGCCGTGTTCCAGGTATCGTTTCATTCAGACGGATGCACTCCGTAATGCATATGACAGCTTCAAAATGCTTGATTCCGCACGTACGAAAGAATATGTAAGTGCTTCTGAAAAACTGGCTCAAATACTTGCATCGGCTTCCGGTAACTAGGAAGTCGGGGGCAGTATTACCCCCGACTTCTGTCGCAAGTCGCAAAACACTTGCAAGCTTTGAAAAATCAACAGGAAGGAGTTGCGACACAAGAATGTGAACTTCTGTCGCAGTCGCAAAAATGAATGATTATCAAGATAAGCAGTCACGAAAATGGCTGTTGACTATTAACAATCCTAAAGACCTAAATCTTACCCACAAAGAAATAAAAACTACTCTCTCCGGTATGAAAAGTGTCGTTTACTGGTGTATGGCTGATGAAATCGGAGAGCAAGGTACATACCACACTCATTTGTATGTAGCGTGTTCTAGTGGCTTACGTGCTTCTACTCTTCATAAAAAATTCACTGGTGCGCATAGAGATATAGCGCGCGGAACATCTCAAGAAAACAGAGACTATGTAACAAAATCCGGTAAGTGGGCGGTTACGAAAAAAGCGGAAACATCCGTTGACGGTACGTTTGAAGAGTGGGGAGAAATGCCCATAGAGCGACAGGGTTCACGGACTGATATAGCGGATTTATACTCTATGATTAAAGATGGATTGTCCGATTATGAAATACTGGAACAATCGCCGGATTATCTACTCCAGATTGATAAGATAGATAAGGTACGGCAGACAGTACGGCAAGAAACCTATAAGAATCAATGGCGCTCTCTCACTGTTACTTATATATGGGGAGATACTGGAAGTGGTAAGACACGGGGAGTTATGGAAAAATACGGTTATGAGAACGTATATAGAGTAACGGATTACTTGCATCCGTGGGACAGCTATCACGGTCAAGATGTGGTTGTGTTCGAGGAGTTCCGGTCAAGTCAACGTATTGGCGATATGTTAAATTATCTTGACGGATACCCCCTCGAACTGCCGTGTAGATACAATAACAAATATGCTTGCTACACGCAAGTCTATATTATCAGTAATATTCCTATTAGTCAACAGTACACCCAGTTACAGATTGACAGTTTAGAAAGCTACTACGCATTTCTGCGCCGTATCAATTCCGTACACCACTATACGGGCGGTAAGATTGAGATTAGCCATATCAGCTTAGTGGGTAACGGTTTCCGTCCGGTATTGGATGATGAAATTGACATGATACCATTTAAGGAGATAAAAAATGAAAACAGTAAAATGGATTCTGCTATCGTTGAACCTTAACCCCTACACGCATATCGTTGTCAGGCAACATACTCAGCAAGGTGTAATCCCGTTGGGCGGTTCTGACAAGGTATCAGAGATTCTGCGACGGTTTGGCGATATGTATGTGGAAAATACGCATATCACTTCTGACGGCTTATTTGTTATGTATGTGAAGGAGAAATAAACATGGTTTGTAAAATCTTGGGCGTCTTTATTATAGCCGGTATTTATAGTGCTGTGTCTTTGTTTGTGGAAAATATGATAAAAAGAATTTTTAATATAAAATGGAAAGGTAAAGGAGAAGTATAATGCCTGATTCATTTTGGTATTTAATATTACTTATATGGGTTATATCGATTATTTTATCGTTGAGGTAGGTGCGAAAATGGACAAAAAATGTAAACAATTTCTGTGTGTGCGTTATAAAGATTGTGCGTTCTCACATCACTGTTCTGCTATTATGTGTGTGTTCCGTTATGATAAAGCGTGTGAGAATTGTTTATACCGTCTTTCGTGCAGTATGCAGAGGAAACGAACTGATTCGTTAAACCGCACTTTTGCAAACAGTACTGCGGACTATTCGCAAGAAGTAACAGTTTAACGAATAGTTGTGTTTAGAAATAATCCTATAATACGCCTTTCGAAAGCTATTTTTAACAGATTTCCTCGGAATCCAGCAATATGGTAAAAGGCCCGTCATTTAACAGAGATACTTTCATATCGGCGCCAAAGATTCCTTTTTCCACGGTGGCGATGCTTTCACGGCATCTGTCGATAATGTATTCGTATAGTTCATTGGCTATATCCGGATTACCGGCTTTGATAAAGGATGGACGATTGCCTTTTTTGCAATCCGCATACAGAGTAAATTGTGACACCAGTAACAATTCGCCCTCCACCGCATGCAGATCCAGATTGGTCTTGCCCTGAGCGTCTTCAAAGATCCGCAGCCCCAGAAGCTTCTTGATCATTTTGTCGGCAATCTCTCTGGTATCTGTTTCGGCCACGCCGATCAGTACCAGAAAACCTTTGCCGATGCTGCCTGTTACCTCTCCATCTACTTTTACCTCTGCATGCTGTACCCGTTGTATTACAAATCGCATTTGTCTACTTCTCTCCTACGTTTTTCTCTTCTTGATCTTTTTTATCCTGGCTGAAATCAGTTTGATCTTTAAGCTCATGATCCTTTTGCAGTCTGGAATTCAGTGTATGGAATCCCTCTTCATCAATATTTTTCAGATAAGAATATTGTTCTGTCTCTACCGGCAGATCCTTTTTCCGAAGGAACGTATTAACTACTGCCTTGATAGCCGCATAGATCACTGCAAAGATAGGCACCCCGACGATCATGCCGAGAATACCGAATAATCCACCGAATACCGTGATGGCGAAAATCACCCAGAAACCGGTAAGCCCGGTGGAATTGCCCAGAATTTTGGGTCCCAGGAAATTTCCGTCAAACTGCTGTAACACCAGAATGAACAGGACGAAATAAACACAGTTTAAAGGGTGCATCGGATCCACCACAAGGATCAGGATGGCACTGGGAATAGCTCCCAGATAAGGACCAAAGAAGGGAATAATATTGGTCACACCCACAATCACGCTGACCAGTGCCGCATACGGTGTCTGCAATAACGTGGTTCCGATAAAGCACAGGCATCCGATGATAAAGGAATCTACAATCTTGCCGCCGATAAATCCGATGAAAGTGCTATGGGTAAAGCGAAAACTCTTGATCAGGCGGTTGGCTGTTTTCTGTTCAAAGAAAGCATAGGCCATTTTTTTCGCTTGTCCGGCAAATTTTTCCTTACTTGCCAGTACATAAATGGAAATAACGAATCCGATGATAAAATCCCAAAGACTCTTCAGAATATTGATTACGCTCAAAGATACTGTCATGATCACCTGACTGGTCTTGGTCAGTACTGTGTTATTTAACCAATTCTCCAGTTCTACGGAATACTTATCAATCAGAAAAGTGATCTGACTGCCCAGCTCCGGATTGTCATCCATAAGCTTGCTGATCCATTTTGTAAAATTGCTGATGTAGGTGTCAAAATTGGAAGCAATATTTACAATACTGGGAACAATCTGGGAAAGCATCATGGCAACCAGACTATAAATCAGGGTGACGAACAAAAATGCCGTGATCAGTATGCCAATACCACGGACAATGGAATTGCGCTTCCTGCTCTCCTTCACCTTCATTTTCCGGCACAAAGGAAATAGCAGTTTGGTTTCTATAAAATTAAGTACCGGGGTCAGCAGATATGCCGTCACCAGTCCGAATACCACCGGCATCAGAATCCCGATGATCGTATGAAAGCCTGTCTTGATACTGCTTCCGTGGAATAACAGATAATAGAAACAAATACTGGCGGCAATGGTTAAGAATGCCGTTACCCCCCAACGAAAATACTTATTATTTTTTAAATCGTACTTCATTCACTCACACCTTTCTGTGTAACTCACTATGTTTAATATACTATGGTTTTGTCCTCACCACAAGAAGAAATCTGTCGTTTTGGTTGAAAAAGAATCTCCGCAAGTATAAAATAAATAAGAAGAAACGAATGGAGAAAAGAGTGAAAAATAAAGTAGATTTTTGGGCGCACTTATATAAGGGTTCATAAAACCCTGTTTTTACAAGTATAGAAAGCAGAAAAAATGTTAGTTATCGTTGCGTTTCACTAACTTAGAGCTGTCGTAACCAAGGCTTTCAAGGTAAGCAAACACATTGTTCTCATTCAAGACGACACTCTCTACATGATTCTGAGGGTCCATCAATTCCTCATAGTCAGTAGGGGTAAAGGGCTTCTTTTCTGAAACCATGTGGTAAATACAGACCATCATCATTCTTGCAATGGCAATGATTGCCTTTTTGTGTCCACGTCGCTTTTTGATTCGACCATATTTGATTGCAAAATAAGGCTGCTTTTTGCTCTTAATTGCAGCAAGGGCACATTGAACCATCATTGGTTTCAGGTAATCGCCTGCTTTGGCAATGCGGACAGACTTTTTCTTACCAGCGGATTCATTGTTGGCAGGAGAAAGTCCGCACCAGGAACACAGATGTTTTGCATCATCAAAAATATCCATATCAACGCCTGTTTCTGCAAGAACAATCGTGGAACTTAACTCTGTCATGCCGGGCATGGTACTGACAAACTCCACGAACTCGTAATAAGGCTTGATGCGGACATAGAGTTCCACTTCGGTCTGGGTAATCATATCATCGAGATATTCCAGATGCCCCCGGGCAAGCTCTAGTTTTTTAGCCTGATCTGTTTCAATAGTGTAGCCTTTGATGGCTTCGATGATTTCATCAGACTTGGATTTAGCCCCTTTCTTTATGAGTTTGCGGACAGCTTTTTCATCCATGGAATCGGCAGTATGCTCCAATAGATAAGAGATGATTTCAGTTGCTGTCTTGCCAAAAGGATCAGAAAGAACACTGGCAATGCCGACATTGGAAATGGTCATACAGTTCTGGATGCGATTCTTCTCGGAAGACTTCATGCAGACCAGCTTGAAACGGTATCTGGAAAGTTCCCTAAGCTGACGAAAATCTTTTGGAGGAATAAAGGAACATCTGACAAGATCAAATTTGTAGAGGTCGGCAATCCATTTAGAATCCTTTTTGTCCGTTTTCTTGCCTTTAATGGCTTTGACATACTTCGGATGTGTAAGGCAGACATCAATGTCATTTTCGAGATAATTAAAAATAGGAATCCAATACTTTCCGGTGGATTCCATACAAACATGATAGCAATTATTCTCGATAAGCCAGTTGTGAAACCTTTGAATATCTGAGTTGATGGTTGAAAAAGATTTTTGCAGATATTCGGATATGCCGTCCTTATTGGTAGTTACGATGGTTGCAACGATAACATTTTTGTGGACATCAAGTCCACAGCAGATGGAGTATTTTAACTTCATCATTAAGTATCACCACCTTAATAAAAAGGGAATAGCAACATTGACTGTCATCCTGCGACTGAATAAACATGGTTTATTACCAATGATAAGAGTCCGGGCTCAATGTCCCACTTGTTTGTGCTTGTAAGGATGACGGCACATATAACTATACGGGGTCGAAATAAATTCGCCACTTCTCCTTCCGTGCTCTGTAGTGTATTGCTATTCCTTGAAAGAATTATAAATCAAAGAGTGGAGGGGCACAACATTTTTCATAACTTGTTTGTGCCTTGAGCGAAGCGAAAGGAATGACAAAAACTATGAGCTGATCGAGTACTTAAACGACGTCAACCGTGAGCATGCAGAGGTACTGGTCGAGCAGAACATCAATGGTAAGACGGATACCTCTTATATCTACGGAGCGGAGATAAACGGCGGATTCGACCGGATCTCCCTTGACCGCTTCGATGGCAGCACCGGCTACTACCTCTACGATGCCAGAGGAAGTGTCTCCGGCATCACCAATGAAGAGGGACAGGTCTATCAGTCCTACCGTTACAGCGTCACCGGAGAGATCACCTTTGGTGCTCCGCAGTATGAGAACGAATACACCTACAACGGAGAATCCTACAATCCGAATATCGAGAGCCAGTATCTGAGGGCAAGGTACTACTGCGTGGTAACGGCGACCTTCCTCACCGAAGACAGTTACCTCGGCAGCCTGACAGAACCGCTGACGCTTAACCGGTATAATTACTGCGTGAGCAGCTATCTGAATTATACGGATCCGAGCGGAAACAAGGCTATTGTAGAGAAAATTGTAGGTTTTTTGGAGGCAATTAGAGATTTGTTTAAGACGGAGGAATATATTCCTATTCCTACTGTTGAAGGAACTCCTATAGTTACGCCTGCGCCGATACAAAATGACTCGGAAGATGACAGCTATATTCAAACGCAGGAGAATGAGGCGCTAGGGAAATCTAATATTGAGGATTGCATTCTGTTAAATGAAGCACAGTGTAAGGTGGAGAATTATGATATTTCCTATGTGATGGAGTTATTAATGAGATTTGAAGAATTTAGAGCAACCCCTTACTATGCTACAGCGGCTGAGAAAAAAGACAAAAGCTATACCATTGGATATGGACATCGAGTAGAAAAAGGGATGGATCCCATTTATACAATGACAGAAGAAGAGGCAAGAAAGCAATTGGAGGAGGATATCAGGAAGCACTTTCCAACTGAAATTGTTAATGTGATTCTTGAAAATCATGGTACGCTAACGCAGAATCAATTAGATGCGTTGGTTGCACTTGGATTTAATAATACAGCATTTACGATTAGTAAATCTCCTAAATTTATGGAAGTGTTGAAAGAAAAGGATTATTTTGACGAAGAAATACGGAGGAAAATTGCATCACAATTTATGACATATTCATTGCAAAATGATAAAAGACTTGAAGGATTGGTAAAAAGAAGTGCAGCAGAAGCAATAGTGTTTTTAGAAAATAATTATCTTACCGAATATGATGATTTATATAGTGATCCTGATGTTATAGAAATATATAGGAACTTCTTAATAAAATATGAGGTTGATAATTTGGAAGAATATTTGGAATATCTGGAATAACTATTGTAACTGTAACGGAAATTTATTATTTTCTATGCATATAAAATTTGAGGTGCAAAGTGAAAAAAAGGGTAATAAGTATAGTAATATTTATAGTTACGTTACTGCTCATATTAGGAAAAATAATTGGTTACACAAAGAAAGAAACAGTAGCAGCTTATGAGGGAAAATGGAAAGTCACGCACCAGCTCACGACGTATTTCAGAGCAACCAGTTATTTTTTCCCACATCACTATTTGGGTAGAACTATTATTATCGGTCAAAATTCAATGGAAAGGAGTATTGGTCAATGGCCTGAGCCATTAGGATGGATAAAATATGAATTTGATGATTCGGAGGTGGTTTCTTATTCTGCTGAGGATGAATGGTTTACAAACAGGATCTTTTGGAGAATTGATGAGTTTGCTGACATGGAACAGGCGAGATACCTAAGATATTGGGATAAAATGTATGACGGAAGCTATTACTGCGTAGATTACTTTGTTATTCTGGATGAGACGCATTTAGCCTATGGATATATTGGAGGATATTATTTGCTGGAACCGTTTCAATATTGTGATCCAATGGTAAGTGAAAAAGATTTGAATGGAACATGGAAAATTGCATATCTGGACAGCTATGAGAACTCCTACGAAGGAAGCTATGAAGAAATAGAAAAGGAGGCGCCGAGAAGTTCATTAAAGGGCACAGATTTTAACGTAGAAGACTGGCTGGGAAAAAGTGTGACTGTTTCAGAAAATGAAGTTAGAATATCTGAGATCGGTTACCAGACGGCAGGGGTGGAATCCGGAAAGATACGGCGGGAAGATTTTGAACAGGAAATGGATATTCACGATGGCCTGAGCATATATGATGACGAGATTCTGGTATGCAATATAAAATGTCAGAATGGAGAGGACATTATCTGTGTGCCGGTGAACGAGAATCAGATGATTATGCGCATTGAAGAAGGATGGTTTATGTTGGAAAAGGAGTGACCGCTTGACAGAGACATGGCTAAGGAGAGCCATTAAAGATAATGAGTTTTGTACAATATTTGGATATAAACTTTAAGTCAATGTACATAGAAATTATTGAAAGAATCGGCGGACAATAAAATGTCAGCTGATTCTTTTTATTCGGAAAATGATGCAACTATGATGTAATATTGTGTTATTTTGATAATGAAACTCAATACAATAACCGAAAATATATACGTGGGATAAGGTAGGAAAAAATTCCTCAGGCAATAAAAATGGTGAATACACAATAGTTGGAGTAGTGAAATGAAATATTGAGGGGAAAGCAGTATATGCGAAAACTATTATTAATCATTCAAGAATTAATTATTGTGAATTGCATATTGGTAATGATTGCTTTTTTGAGTATTACTGTACAGGCAAAAGGGCGTGCGTTGGACGAACCTATGGCGAAGGAAATCACGGGGATAGGAAATTATGGAATTGAAAATCCATCAAAACCTATAATCGATGAAGCATGGCAGGGGAATTATGTGTATTTTGGAGAGTATGATATGGACAATGACGGGAAGAAAGAGCCTGTGAAATATCGTGTGCTCTCCAAATGCACTACAGATTTTAGCGGAAATGACAGTACGGTAAAGACGATGCTACTGGACTGCGATAACGTCTTTCTGCCAGACGGTGACAAGGGAATGATATTCCATGAATTGAATTATGCCGTGGATGACAGCAAATGGAATAATAGTATTTTGCGGGAATATTTGAACAATGATTTTCTGACATCATCTTTTTCATTACAGGAGCAGGCTGCTATTGCAAACAGCGTAAAAGAAAATGTAGCAGAAAGTGATGGGGATGCCTGCGACTTTCAACCTCAGAGATGGACAGCACTTTCGGGAGATAAAATATTTTTGCTGGATGCAAGAGAAGTCCGAAACGAAAGTTATGGATATAGTAATGAGCAGTGGGGGGCAGACAACCGGGGAAAAATTTGCATACAAAAACCAACCATGTGGGAATGGTGGCTGCGTTCCGAAGAAGAATATCCTACGTTACCGGAAAATGAAGGTATGGGTGCAGGTGTTATAGCAAGTAAGGCAGTAGGTTGTCTCTTTGTTAATGAATACTGTGGAGTAAGTCCTGTACTAAATGTCAGACTGTCGGATATTCTTATGGTTTCTATTGTGGAAGGAACTGCCGGGCAGACAGGGGCTGCATATAAACTGACATTGATCGATCCGGCTATGAAAATCCGGCCGGAGCAAAGTACAAATGCACAGTCAGAAGAGCAGGTGACAGTACCCTATGCTTGTCCGAACGATGCGTACTGGTCACTCGGTCAGTTGGTGCACCGCAGGGACAATATCATGAAGCAAAGGACGAGATCAGTAAGTTTACAAATTGACTATGAGGAGTATGTTAAAGCTGATACTGCCAATAAAAAAAGACTAATTATAGATAATATATTAGAATCTGTAAAATCTGTTTCGAAAAAGGAAAAAATTAATTATAGTTTATTTGAAGAGGATGTACGAGAGTTTTGTGATAATAATAACATTATAATTTAAATGGTATGACTTTTGACGATTTCAAACGCTTTCCAATGGAAGCCGCTGTGAGGGGACGGGAAGTCCCAAGAAAAATTTTGCTTAATTATGCACCCACATAAGGATATACAATTTATGGATAACACAGAATTTAAAAAGATAGTAAAAGTATGCAAAACAGTAAAATTTATGGTTGTTTAATAAAACAAGAGCATATTATTTCGGTGCCCCGAATGCTGTATTTCAGAGGTGCTCACTGGCAATGACAAAGCAGAAAGATTCTTAAATGAAGAAAAAAGAAAAAAATAGTATGTAATTAATTGATTTTTTTGAAATAATCGCATATACTATTAATACAGATGAAGATCTGTTGTGCATATGCACAATAAATATATGGGCTGGTCGTAAGACCCGGGTCCACCAAACGGCGGGTAA
>ERZ780157.4549-NODE-4549-length-10448-cov-2.781391_pt1 | contig 10448 bp, 12 predicted proteins | sample MGYA00511169_ERZ780157 | MGnify/ENA primary metagenome ERZ780157 (study PRJEB29588, sample SAMEA1965149) | human gut metagenome | biome: human gut; feature: human-associated habitat; material: faeces | place: Denmark | collected 2008/2010 ...
TCCTCTCAAACGACTCGTAGGGTTCATTCGTCCCACACAACGTAGATTGAAGAGACTCGTGGACCCACACCCCTACTAGCGGAAGGAGTGAAATCAGCGCCATCAATTCTCACCAATTATCCCCCACCCCTCACCCTCCCCACAGAACCACTCAAAACAAACACCCCACTCACTACTATTCTGAAAGTCAACTGTATACTTCACGTAATCCCCGCTCTCCTCCACCTCCACATTACAGTGATGCAAAAGAACCCCGTCCGACTCCTCCCACGGCGGGTCGATTCCAGTCCCGTCCTCCTCTTCCATCTCCACACAATGCGGTGACTGTCCCTGCTCCTCCCCCACCCAATCAGCAATCTCCTCCCCACGCAGCGTCGACGACACAGGCACCACCACGTCCTGATTCTTCTTCAGACACCCCAGCTGCTCGTCGTTCATCTCCTTCAAGCTGAACACGTTGTTGTAGTCGAACCCCGAGAACGCCGTGTCCTTCTCGTCCGACTCCTCGTCCTCGCTCTCGTTCAGGTCCAGCGACGCCATCTCGCTATGTCCGCGCCAGGGAACCAGACTGCGCGTCAGCGAGGCCTTCATGGAGAGCGTCACGTCCTTCTCGTCCTTGTGGCGGTCGATGAAGTACGAGGTGTCCAGGTTGTTCTCCACCTCCGGCACGAACGGCACCTCGAACATCTGTGCGTCACGCTCCACACACTCACCCACCGCGTTCTCGAGGTCCTTCCACACGATGCCCTTGAAGAACGGGTGCGCCATTACCTCCTGCGAGCCCTTACTGCCCAGACGCGTGTACGGGTCCAGGTCCAGCAGACGGTCGATGAAGTCAAACGCCTCGAACGACATCTCTTCTGGAATCTACTCATCAGCCCGCCACGCCACACACACCTCCGGCCAACGCATCTCCTTGTTCACGATGTGGTGGAAGATCAGCTCGGGCGTGTCGTCGTTAAACGGGGGGAATCCCCCCAACAACTCGTACACGATCACGCCCACACTCCACCAGTCGTTCGCCGGACCACTGTACGTGCCCAGCAGCAGCTCCGGCGCCATGTAGTCCGGCGTGCCGACGCGCGACAGCTTCTCCTTGCGACGGTGGAGCTTGCGTCGCTCGCGGTGCTTCTTGATCTGATTGCTGCTCAACACCGGGACCTCGCGACCCGTCGAAGGCGTCTGCTTGTCACGGGGGTTGGCGCTGTCGGACTCGTCGCCCTCGCTGTGAGCCTCGCCCTCGTGCTGTTTGAGGTTGCTGGGCGTGGGCACGGCGGCGCGGCGATCCTGATGGCTGCTGCTGAGCGAGGAGAGACTGTTGATGGAGTAGGCGGAGGACCCTGCGGAGAGCGAGTGGTCCTGGTACGAGGGGATGGTGAGTGAGGAGATCGAGGACGCCTGCGTTGATGTCATGGTCAGTGATGAGATTGAAGACACCTGCGTTGACGTCATGGTATAGGAACTGCACAGCGAGGAACACGCCACATTACTCACGGTGGAGGACTGCAGAGACGAGGTGTCGTGCGAGGAGCCGTCCATATCCAAGAAGGAGGGCGTGCAGGATCCGAAGGAGGAGTGCTCGCTGTGCGAGTCCATCAGGAAGTCGATCGTCTTGTCGATGCAGTCCTCGTCCGTGCGCGTCGTCGAGCTGTCACGCGGACTCACCGACGCCGTGCTGAACGGGCTCGATCGCACCTGCCGCGACAGATGCCCCGACGAGTGTGGGGACGAACAGTGTGAAGAAGGACTGGAGGCGTGGCTGGAGGTGTGACGTGAAGGGTGATTCAGCGAGACAACGGGCATGTTTTCGCGCTTCTGCGCCGTGCGCTCCGCCACACCGATCTGACTCAGCCCAAAATCGATCAGTTTGATGAAACCGTCCTTCGAGATCAGAATGTTGTCCGGCTTCAAGTCGCGGTGAATCACGTGCAAATCTTCATGCAAATAGCTCAGCGCCAACACCAGCTCCGCCGCGTAGATGCGCGCCGCGTCCTCGTTGAGACAGCCCACGTTCTGCAACATCGAATACATGTCGCCACCGTTCACGAACTCCATCACCAGGTACAGATGGTTCTTGCTTTGGAAGGAGTAAAACAGCTTCACCACGAAGGGGTTGTCGGCATGTGACATGATCTGCCGCTCCGCCTGGATGTGTTGGTTCTGGTTCTTGCGCAGCAGCTCGCGCTTGTTCATCACCTTGATCGCGTAGATGTCGCCCGTGTTCTTCTTCCGCGCCAGGAACACGCGGCCGTACGCGCCCTTGCTGATCGGCTTCACCAGCTCAAAGTCCTGAATCGACACGGCCAGCGCGTGTGGCGAGTGGAGGTGGTGGTACTGGATGGTGTCGGTGGTGCTGAGCAGACGAAGACGCTCTCGGAACAGCTACGATCACATCACATCCCAACCACTCACATCCACACCCTGTCGGGACAACTCCTCGATCTCCACGATCACGTCCTGCAGGTGGCGCTCGCACTGCTCCACCATCGATGCGACGAGCGTCGCGTGGTTGGGGTGGTTCCACTGGTCGTTGGCGTACTGCTGGATCTGTTCGACGGAGTGCAGGAAGCCCGTAACGACGGCTAAACAGGGTGAGATGTGTTGCGCACGTATCTGACAACAGCTCGGGTCGCTGAGATATTGCCTTTTCATACACACTTGCTCTGCGAGAAGGTACCTGAATGTGCCCACGGTCGTTCACACCACTCATCATTCTCATCATTACATGATCACTCCTCATCCCATCAAGTCACGCCACCTACTCAATCCCCTGTCACACTCCTCCAGAGACGGCTCGTTCGGTTTCCTCTTCACCTCCTGGAGACTCTCGTCCAGCACAGCAATAATCTCCTTCACTCGGTTGCGAAAGCGCGCGAGCTGCTGGTCCGAGTTGAACACCATCATTTCTCTACCATCCTACTCCAGTATCAATTCCCACTTCATGCACTCCTCGCTGTGCTTCGCCATCTCAGAGCTCGGAATGAGCTGCTCGCAGATGCGACAAAGAAGCAAGTCTTCTTTCTTCTTATCTGCGTGCGCTACACATCATCTCGTGAATGCATCACTTACCCGCTCCATTGCGTTTCTTCTTAAGCCACTCTCGTCCCCACTCCTTCCACTGCTGACCGCTGGCTTGCACCGCTTTCAATTCCGTGTTCTTCACCATCTGACTATTCGTGATCTGAGAACTCAGATCCTTGTCATCCTTTCCCAGTAACAACCCTGTGCGTCAATGCAAATAGGAAATCGGACCCGTGTAGGGAGAAATGCTGAACAGGATGTTATTCCCAAAAGAAACGCCCCAGTTCTTCAACTTGGACGTGATTTTCTACACCTAACACGACACTGCAGTCAGAACCTTGATGCGTTCGATCTTGCTCACAACCACTTCACGGGTTGCTTCCGTTTCGTTCATGTCTATAAAGCGCGCGCCTACCTATTACCCCATTCCCGGACCCAAACAAATGTCAGTCACCTGGATGAGGTTTTCAACGTCCTCCTCCGTCAGAGTCTCGTCGTGTTCGTTGATCTTCTTCGTTAGCTCCGTCATATACTGGGAAAGCCGGACGTCAGAGTACTGCTTTGCAGCGAGCAGAATGGCCTGTCGGTCGTCCTTTGTCTCCTTCTGTTGGTTACAATGGAATGAAAAGCGGACCTTCTTGCTCGATTTCTCCTCCCTGCTCTCATTTGTGGCGTTTTTGTCCTTCTTGTCCTTCTTTTTTGCTTTCTTCGTGTGACTGTCCCCTCCACTCTTCGCTATTCCGTAATGCCACCAATACCAGCGGGATACCGCAATCTTCACTTTTCACCTCACTCTGGACTTCCATTCAAATGGAATTGGAAGTGTAGGATGGGGTGTTCACGATCTTTGTTTCTGTCCGTATTTGAGATAACCGCGGTTATGCCCGGGATTGGTACACAAACACACAAGGACGATCCATATTCTTTCATCCAACTCTCTAGTCGTTTCAAGTCCGTTGATCCCACAGAGCTCGACACCTTGGCAATGGCCAACAACAGATCATTCTACGCATCACCCACTCCCCTCACACCGACTTGTGTAATGGGAACTTGCTTCACACGCTCTCCCAGTTCCTTCATCTGAGCCTGCAGCTCCTCTCCCTTCGTTCCTCGCTCCCGCAATTCCTGTAACACCTTTCGCATGTACATCAGCGATGCATCACGGCATATGTTCGTTATATCTGCTCCACTGTATCCCTACTCTTCACCCATCACACCTCTCTCAAACCTCCGTCCTCTTCGCTAATGCTTCAATGTTGACGCCTTCGTCCAAACGCGTGTCCCGAAGGTTGATTCGGAACAGCTCTTCGCGCTGCTTCTCTTCCGGCAAGGGGATATAGATTCGCTTCTCAAATCGACGTCGCAGTGCTTCGTCCAAATTCCAGGGCAAATTCGTCGCCGCCAACACCGTCACGTTGCCTCCGTCGTTGGAAGACCCCAAGCCGTCCATCTGCACCAGTAACTCCGACTTCACGCGAAGACTCGCTTCGTTGTCGCTTGCGCTGTTCCGCTGTCCGCCCAGCGCGTCGATCTCGTCCAGAAACACGGTACTGGGGGCATAAAACCGAGCCATTTCAAAGAGGAGTTTCACCAGCTTCTCGGAGTCGCCTCGCCACTTGCTCGTGAGCGTGGACGACGTGACATTGAAAAACGTGGTGTTGCACTCGGTGGCGATCGCCTACGCCTCACGTCCCATCTCGTCGCCCACCTTCGCCAGAAGCGTCTTGCCCGTGCCGGGCGGTCCGAACAGCAGAATGCCTCGCCACGGACGACGGATGCCCTGAAACACCTCGGGCATCCACTGCGGCAGCACGAACGCCTCCTCGAGGATCTCGCGCGCCGTTCTATCTCTCACACGCTCTTCACAACCCCACTTCAGTCCCGCGATGCTGTCCCAGGTGACGTTGGGACTGCGCTCCACCAGCTCCGCCTCGAGCATGCGGACGAGATCGAGATCGACGGGTCCGTTGTATTGTTGCACGAATCTACGTCAGAGGGCGAGAAGAGGTGTACCGTGACGCCTTGTCGGACTCGACGTCCATCTCTGTGGAGTGCTGCGTGGATTGTGAGTCGCGTTGGTGTGAAAGCATAGTGGAGTCGCGCTGGTGTGTCAGAGAATTAGACTCGCGCTGGTGGGAAAGCACATTGGAATCACGTTGATGGGAAAGCGTGCTTGCTTCGCGCGAACTCCCACTACTCGCATCGCGCTGTGTCACCTCGGGAATAACAGGAGGCAGGGATTGTCTTCGCACGGGTACTGTCATTCTTCCGGGACCCGGAGAAGGAAGCTGCGATAAGCGATGTCCACGCTCATCCACGGTGAAGCGAGGACGCGGCACTCCAGTAGATGCTATCCATCACTACCCTTGCTAACTACCACTCCGAGTCACGCGCTTGCTATTTGGAGTCTGGGATCCGGGAAGAATGCCCACATCCGTCTTCTTCCGCCTATTCCTCATAGCAAATCCGATTCTTCACCGCAACGACTCACTTCTCGCACTATTTTCGTTTGCACTCTCTTGTAAGGCACTGAGTTCGGTTACGAGCTGCGATATCTGCTTAATCTCCAACTGAACTGCATCCAATATCTTCACGTTATCACAGTAACGAAACACAAACCCTCTTTGACGATGGCGAACGAATCGGGTTGCCCTTCTCAATCTTCGCCTTTGCCTCTTCATAGCAAGTCAAGCTCAGGCAGTAATCACCGTCCAATGCGTAGTTCCTCGCTCGCGTCACCAATTCCCGAATACTCGTCAGATCCATTGTTCCGAGCAATCCTCAGTCAATCCAGCGAAAAAGAGACAAACTACAAAGGAGTATAGCAAATCCGGAACAACGCCAAAACGCCGATTTGGCGGATGCTCGACAGAAATCGCTTCCGAGGAATGAAGAACAGTCCGGAAAGGAAATCCACACTGCGGAAGGCTCTTCTAAGGATACTGGACGTGTTGTGCCTGGAAATCATCGTTCTAGTCCTTCTGGAGGGCGGAGTGCTGTACGCCTGTCGCGAGTATGCCATATCCTTTCCGAATCCTCAATCTGCATTCCCTAACTGGACACAGGGAGTCGCTCATCGATCTCGCCAAGAAGATTGCTATCACATACGCCGCTGTGCGGATAGCGGTATTTGCGCTCCGGACTCTCCTTTTCTTCCTGTCTTTTGTGATTCCGAAGGGTTGCTTCGCTTCCTGTCCTTTAGTGTAGATTTGATTACCGCTCTATCGTTTTTACTGGTCGGACTCGCGTACGCCTCTTGGAAGCAGGATTATTCGGATTGGATGTACTGCCTTGCTTCTTCTCTCTCAGCGTAGCTATAATCAAATAGCTTCCAATGTGGGCAGCTTTTACGCAACGGTCGGAACGAAGATGGTCCGCACGCTCAAGAGGTCCGCCACTGTCATGCTGGGCTATTCCGTCCGTGTCCTCCTCGTCTCCGTCGCGTGGATCCTGTTGTGTGCCATTCTGCGTCCTGTGCTCCGCGCCTTCGCAGAAGAGTTTCATTTGACGCCGAGCGACGAGAAGGCGTGCGCTCGCCAAGACAAGCTGAAGAAGGATTGAAGATGATTGTGTTTTCACGGCTCTTTGTTCGCATCGCACTCCGCTCCACCAGCAACGCCCTCTTCCTCACTCCGTTCAAACAGAAAAGTGACGAGGGTTTCAGCGAATCTTGTTATCGCCCAAATCCCGCGGGAACCGTCTTTTGCGTGTACCCTCAGTTCTTTGCTGCTTATGGCTGTTCTTGATCAGTATACTTGGGTTCCCTGGTGTTGTGCGGTCATCGCCTTCTTCTGCGCCTTCGGTATCGGTAGGATTTGAATCGTGTCCCTCATGGGCAGGCGCAAACGATGTCGCGAATGCGTTTGCCACCTCCGTGGGATCCGGCGCCCTTTCTCTGCGTAACGCCATTCTCATCGCCGCCGTGATGGAGTTCTTCGGAGCCTTCCTTCTGGGAGGGAACGTCGCCACCACCATTACGAAGAACATCACGAATGCAGAGCTTTACAACGACAAGCCCGAGGTTCTTATGCTCGGCATGATGTGCGTCGTGTTGGGTGTGGCCATGTGGCTGATCCTCGCCACGGTGTACAGTCTTCCCGTTTCCACCACGCATTCGTGCATCGGAGGCATGGTGGGCATGGCAGTGGTTTCCGTGGGATGGAATGCGGTGAAGTGGATCGAAGTGCTGAAGGTGGCCATCTCGTGGATCGTTTCTCCCGTGCTGTCCGGTCTCATCTCGACCCTCGTGTTCTGGGTCGTTCGCAAGTTCATTCTGCGAAGCAAGGAGCCGCTGAAGCGCAGCTTCCGATCGTACCCCATCATCGTCGCCGTCACCATCGCTCTGAATCTCTTCCTCGTTCTCTTCAAGAGCGAGTCGCTGAACATCCAGCTCCCCGCGTGGCTGACCGGACTGATCTGCATAGCGGTGGGCATCGTCGTGGGCATCGTTCTGCAATTCACCTTCATTCCGTACGTGAAGCGAAAGATTAACCGAGAGAAGGAGAAGGAGGCCGTCGAGCTGACGGTGAAGGACACGCAGGTGGAGGTGGAGATGGTGTCCACGAGCGAGACCATTCCCGTGCAGATCGAGGTGAAGAAGGACCCGAAGGACGAGAAGAACGAGAAGGAGACGAAGAAGGAGACGATGGCGGAGCACCTGAAGGAGAAGCAGAACATCCACGCGGAGTTGGAGGACGAGAAGTCGAAGGTGTACCAGATGCACAAGAATGCCGAGGTATTTGATCCCAGCACCGAGAAGATGTTCACCTACTTGCAGATTATCACCGCCGTGTTCAACTCCTTCGCCCATGGCGCGAATGATGTCGCGAACGCGATCGGTCCTTTCGCCGCCTGCGTCGCCATTTACCAGACGGGCAACGCCACGGGCGAAGCGAAGGTGAATCCGGCCACGCTGGTGCTGGGCGGCGTGGGCATCGTCGTGGGTCTGGCGTGCCTGGGCTACAAGGTCATGGCGGCGATCGGTGTGAACATGGTGAAAGTGACGCCGTCTCGTGGCTTTTCCATTGAGATTGGTTCGGCGCTCGTGGTGATCTTGGGCTCGACGCTGGGTCTGCCCCTGTCCACGACGCACTGCAAGGTGGGCTCGACGGTGGGCGTGGGCCTTGTGGAGGGAAAGAACGGCGTGAACTGGTCGCTGCTGTACGGTGTTTTTGCGGGCTGGATTATAACATTATTCGTATGTGCCATCTCCACGGGCCTGATATTTGCATTTGCCATCTACTCGCCCAAGTTGGTTTAGTCTTTTATCTGTTATTTGTGTTTCGGTTCCATACGCGTGTCGTTGTTATTTCCAGCCGCCGGAGGTGAACGGGCTTCGTCCCCTCTCAAGAATGAAAAGAAGATGGGACAGCATCATAGAAACCGGTGCGTCCAATTGAAAAGCGGGTTGTGCATTGCCTGCTTAATCATTCTTTTCCATTTCACGCCGACTTTCCGGGACTCAGTTTCCTCGTCCGAGTTGCATCTGAGCAAAAGAAGTCAATGTCATACGATAACTACGCCCCTGTGGAAATTGGTTTCATTTCTATCGTGCCCCCCGTCGTAGCCATGGGACTTGCACTCGCCACGAAAGAGGTGGTTTCTTCGCTGCTCCTGGGCAGTGTTGCTGCAAGCATCATTTACTCGGTGGCCGTTCTTCGTGGAATGGTCAGCGGACTGAGCAAGGCGAATCCGGTGGACGTTCTTTTTACGGTCATGGGGACCAAGATCTCGAACAATGTCCACATCTGCCTCTTCCTGCTGCTCATGGGAGGTCTGATTAACCTGATCTCTGCGTCCGGTGGCTCGAGAGCGTACGGAAAGATGGCGCAGCGCGTGGTCAAGGGAAAGCGTCCGGCTCTGTTCTCGACCCTCTTCTTGGGCATAGTTATGTTCTTAGATGATTACTTTAACGCAATTACAACGGGTACGGTCATGCGCTCCGTCGCCGAAGTCAACAAGGTGTCCAGACCGAAGCTGGCCTATATCGTGCACACGGTCGCGACGAACATGTGCATCACGATTCCGCTCACCTCGTGGGCTGCTGCCATTGTGTCCCAGATCAAGGACAGCGGCGTGGAGGACTCGTTCATGGTCTTCCTCCGAACCATCCCCTACAACATCTACAGCTTCCTGTCCTTCATCATGATCATCCTCACCTCGGTCTTCGACTTCGACTACGGAAAGATGAAGTTCTACGAGGACAACGCCAAGCTCGGACTGAGCGACACCGACGGCTCCATCGACAAGGCCGCCACCGTCGAAACCACGAAGAAGGAAGAAAAAGGGTCGGTTTGGGACTTGCTGGGCCCGATTCTTGTCCTCATCATTCTGGCCGTCTATTTCATGTTCTATCTAGGCGGTTTCTTCGAGAAGGACATCAGCATCACTGATGCGCTCGGTGAGACCTCGGCTCCCAAAGCACTGCTGTACTCCTGCTGCTTCGCTCTCCTCTCCTCGCTGCTGTTGTACGTGCCGCGCAAGCTGATGTCGTTCATGGACTGGATGGAGAACTTCAAGGAGGGCATGAAGACGATGGTGCCGACGCTCACCATTCTCGTGCTCGCCTGGACCATCAGCGGCACCAGCGGCGATCTGCTGAAGACGGGCGACTACGTCGGCCACGTCGTCGCCTCCTCGCCCATTCCCTCCCAGCTGATTCCTGCTGTGATCTTCCTGGTGGGCATGGCGCTGTCGTTCAGTATGGGAACGGCGTGGGGCACGTTCGGCGTGCTGATCCCCATCGTGGTGAAGATCTGCAGTGGCGAGAACGCGAAGTACCTGGAGGCGTCGCTGGCGTCGTGTCTGTGCGGCAGTGTGTTCGGCGACAACACGTCGCCCATTTCCGATACTACCATTTTGGCTTCCACGTCCACCCAGTGCTCGTTCCTGGTGCACGTGTCCACGCAGCTGCCGTACGCTATGACGGTCGCCGCTGTGAGTATCGTGGGGTACATCATTGCGGGCTGGACCCATAACCAGTGGGTGACGCTGTTGGTGTCGATCGTGCTGCTGCTGGTTGTGTTGGGTGTGATTCTGACCACGCAGAAGAACCACGCCGTGACGAACGCGTCGCTGGAGGTGGAGCTGCCCGAGGTGAAGAAGGAGGAGGACGAGGAGGACGAGAAGAAGGACGAGAAGACGGAAGAGAACGAAGTGGATGTGATCTCCGCCTCCACGCAGCCCGTAGAAGTGAGTGTGAGTGTGACTGTTCCTTAGTTGGTGTGTTTGTTGTGATTGTTTCGTTTTCATTTCATGCGGAACGCTTCTGTTCATGGAAGGGAAGTGAGACTCATTCTCACACTCAGAATCACTCTCACAATCAGAATGAGTCTCATTCATCGAAACACGACACCACAACACACACCCACTCAATGCGAAATCACAGAATCTCTGTCCGCTCCCACACCGATGAAGTTCACGGGCAC
>ERZ780157.4557-NODE-4557-length-10431-cov-3.556091_pt1 | contig 10431 bp, 8 predicted proteins | sample MGYA00511169_ERZ780157 | MGnify/ENA primary metagenome ERZ780157 (study PRJEB29588, sample SAMEA1965149) | human gut metagenome | biome: human gut; feature: human-associated habitat; material: faeces | place: Denmark | collected 2008/2010 ...
ATTTTGCCATATTCATGGCAAAACACCTCGCGGGATACTACCTGTGAACAGTAACCCCTATACATATGTTTCCTCGCCATCAGAGTCTGTTCTTTAGTATTTATAAAATTTGAACGTGTCTGTGTAGTTGCATTCAGGTAGATCAAGTCATCCTGTCTGCTGTTAGAATTTATTATATCTCATACACAAGTTGTCAGTCAACGCTAACACGTCCGTTTTGCCATATATTTTCCGCACTGGTTGCCTTGATTCTTTGAATTTTATTTCATCGCTTCAAGTTCTCCTCTGGTCAGTCCATCGATGCACTGTAGAATCTGGTCTATGGAAATTCCACATTTCAATAACTTCTGTGCAGTTCCTCTTGCATTTTCTTTTATCGCCTCTTGCTTTTCTTCATCTGCTTGTCTTCGTGCTTCTTTTATTTCTTCATCTGCCTGTCTTCGCGCTTCTTTTATTTCTTCATCTGCCTGTCTTCGCATTTCTGCAATCGCCTGCTGTTTCTCCTCTTCTATGATCTGTCCAACCTTCGTCATCTCGAGCCACCTCCTGATTTTCTCTGAATCTTCTTTTCGGATCACTTTATCTGTAAACACCAGAAGTCCGGTGAATACAAACGTCTGTATTTCTCTGCTTTCGATCTCTTTTCCCATTTCGAAACACCGCTGGATGCAGTTTTGTTTTTCTTCTATACCTTTGAAAATCAATGGCAGAATTACAAACTGCATTTGTTCCTGCTCCGATAAAGATTCGCCTGTATGAATCTTCTGATATAAATTTTCCTCAATAACTTCTGCATTTAATTCTGAAAGAAAAACTTCCTCAACTTTTAATTGCAGGCATCCTACATCCAGTTTATCTATCGTTTTTCCCTTCTCGATATCTCCTGTATAAATCACAATCATCCGAAGAACCTGTCCGGAATTCTTAAATATCTTGTATTTCTTTAGAGTACGCACAATGTAATTCAGATATTTGATCTTATCCTCATAATCATACGTACTTTCATAATCAACCAATGCAAGTGAACCATCTTTTAATCGAAAAAGATTGTCCAATCGCATTTCATTTGCTTCTACTGCCGGAAGATTGGTCGGAAGTACTTCCGTAATCTCTGGAATTTTTAATCCATATGCTTCAAACGACTTGTTTTTCAGTTTCTCTCCGAATAATTTGGAAATCACATCTTTGTTATGATATGTAATCGCACTGTCGGGGGCTTGATTTTTCTGTTTTTCCATAAACACTCCTTGCTGTAAAACTTTTTTCTCAAAGAATGTTTACTACGTTTTGTTCTATGATTATATTATATACGTTCCGCTTTCAGACTTCAACATTCTTCTTAAAAATTTCTTGATTTTAGGGAATTTCAGGCTGATTTGCCTTTTGAGTTTCAGATCAGTTTCACATGTGAATGTGTTTATTATATAAGATTTCATAGCTTCAATTCAAGAAAAATCGTTCGACAAAATAAGAGCATCCACCTCTTTGTAGATGCTCTTATTACTCATATGCATTCCTTCAACGCCTCAAACAACCGTCTCACTCCCGCAAAGCCATACGGCTGCTCGTCCTGGTTCCACATCAGACCCGGGCAGTTTTGGTGGTAGTAGAGGGCGTCTTTGCCTATGGTGATGTTTACACCGCTCTGCGCCGGATCGTAGTAGATCATGGTTGGTTCCATGTTGGAAAATACTTTTGTTTCCGGGCTTAAGAGGGCAAGCTGTTTCATATATACGAAGTTCTCTACTGTGATCGTTCCATAGATTTCCGGTACTTTGAATTCGTATTTCAGAAGGGCAAGTGCCAGTTCAAACGGATCTCCGTTCATGCATTCCCCAACGGCAAACGATGCATCCGGACAGACTTTTCGGAAGTCTTCGATTGCCTGTTCTGCTGCTTCTCGATACTTGTCCAGTTCGAAAGAAACTCCCAGCACAGACGCAAGCGCCTGATACTGATTCTGTATTTTATCTGTCTGATATAAACGTCGTAACTCAATAAACGGAATCTTCAGTCTGTCATTAAAATCTTCTGCCGCAAAACGTGATTCCTGATGCAGTACCAGATTGAAATTCGCCTCCGACATGGTCTTATATTCTTCGAAATCTCTGCATCTGGATATCTCGTGGATTGTCTTGATCCCTGCACTGTGAAGCAGATCATACAGCTCACAGTCATCCACAAGCGGCGAGAAAAATCCCAGAAGATTGACGACATTTCCTTTCTTTTTTGTCGGCTCAAGAAGAGAATATAAAGACTGTCGCACATGTACCATCGGTGGTTTCCGTCCCTCTCTGGTCAATGCATACATATAACATGGACGCACCGGAAGTCCGGCCTTCTCCTCCGCTTTACGGCAGACACGCTCCATATCTGTGCCAAGAAGTGCATCTACACAGGTAATGCAGATCATCACAACAGATGGTTTCTTATCCAGGCTGTTACAGATTTCTTCTACTGCTTTTGGGATTTTCTTGAGATGACGTCCTGTCACGATATCTGTCTCATCCATCATCAGATAAAAAAAGCGGTTGTCATATTCGCGCATGGAGCTGATCAGGGATGTATTTCGCCCGCAGCATCCCGGTGCCACGATCAGCATGATCGAATCCGGAACGGCAAGTCCGGCTCTCTTCACACCGAATCCTTCTGCTCCCGGAGAGTTAAAGGCAAGTGTCGCCGGAGAGCTGTAGATCAGGTGCATATTTGATCTGAACTGGTCCGGAATATTGTCCCTCCCACGCTCATTTAATTCTTCTACTGTACAATAATAGGCTCTGCTCATTCTTCTTCCTCTGCTTTCAAAAGCATTTCTGCCAGGTCAAAAAAACGTCTGCTGATCTCAGATCCTGCATCTCCCTCGATCACGGTCTTGCCCTGGTCTTCCCATCGGATGATCTCAGCACTTCTCGGTATTTCACCTACGATCGGAATATTGCTTTTCTGTGCAAACGCCTGCACTTTTTCCATTTCATTTTCGACATTTCGATGATTCAATACAATGCCAAAAACTCGCGCATAACTTCTGTCTTCGAAGTTCCGTACAGCACTGGAAATATTGTTTGCCGCATACAGTGCCATCTTCTCTCCAGAAGTTACGATCAGAACTTTTTCCGCATATCCCTCACGGATCGGTGCTGCAAAACCACCACAGACTACATCGCCAAGCACATCATAAAGCACAACATCCGGCTGATAGGTTTCAAATAGTCTCAGCTCCTCCAGCAGTTGAAAAGTTGCTATGATTCCTCTTCCCGCACAGCCAAGTCCCGGTGTCGGACCGCCTGTTTCAATACAGAGAACTCCTCCAAATCCTTCTTTTGAAATGTCCTCAAGTTTCTCTGGTTCCTCGTCCTCTTCACGCATGTAATTCATCACCGGGCGAAGTGGTTCACCACCAAGCAGATTGATCGTAGAATCTGCTTTCGGATCACAGCCGATCTGGATGACCTTCTTTCCCATAGATGCAAAAGCCGCTGCCAGATTGGATGTCACGGTTGATTTTCCGATACCGCCCTTTCCATAAATTGCTACTTTCAGCATTCGTAAATCCCCTCCCTGTTTCATAACAGACCCTGTATTTTCTGTAAAAAATCTCCATAAATGCAAAAAGACTCCTCCACCGTCAGGGTAGAGAAGTCCTGTAAATATTACTGTTTATTTCATTCACAGTAATCTGTGGATTTCACATTAACAACTATTCCCGCTCGGATGAAATTCCTTGCCGTCAGAGTCTGTTCTGTTTTTATTTATTTCTTCATATTCTACGTTTTATATGTTTTTATTTTACTTTATACATACCCGGTGAGTCAATGCTAACAGATATATCTCTCACGCCTTTTTCCTATAATAATCCCGCAAACAGTCTCATAAGCAGCTGGCCCAGGCGAAGATATGCACTGCGGCCGGTACGGTACTTGTCGGTAACTTCCCGGCACTCTTTCATCGTCTCCTGCAGATCATTTCTGATATCCAGAACCACATCACAATCTGTCATAAAACATCCGTTTTCGAAATGATGATACAGACTTCGGTAGTCCAGATTGATGGTTCCGCAGGTTGCCATACAGTCATCTGCCACACTCATTTTTGCATGACAGAACCCCGGTGTCCATTCGTAGATCCGCACGCCGTCTTTGACCAGTTCGTGATAAAAAGACCGGGTGACACTGTAGATAAGTTTTTTGTCCGGAATGCCCGGCGTGACGATCCTTACATCTACGCCTCGTTTTGCGGCAAGAGTCATGGCATGTTCCATCTCATCAGTAATGATCAGATATGGTGTCATAAACCAGCAGTATTTTTCTGCCTTGTTCACCATGCTGATGTAAACTTCTTCTCCCACCTTTTCGCCATCCAATGGGCTGTCCGCATATGGCTGAACAAATCCAGTCTGGTGTGCTTTATATGGATATTCCAGCAAAAACTGGGCAAAATCCGTGTCATTCTCATCCTTGTCGTTAACTGCATTCCACATCTCAAGAAAAGTCACTGTCAGAGAACGCACCGCATCGCCCTCCAGACGGATACCGGTATCTTTCCACCGTCCATACGGATGTGTCAGGTTAAAGTATTCATTTGCCAGATTATAGCCTCCGGTAAATCCGACCTTGCCGTCAATGACTGTGATCTTACGGTGGTCACGGTTGTTCAGAAACACATTTAAGCCCGGCATAAACGGATTGAATACACGGCATCGGATTCCGACTGCCTCCAGCTTTTTGATAAAATCCGTATTGATAAAACCAATAGAACCCATATCATCGTAGAACACCCGGACTTCCACACCTGCTTTTACACGTTCTTCCAGCACACGCTGGATTCGATGCCAGGCTTCGGCATCCTCAATCGCATGATACTCCATAAAAATAAAATGCTCTGCCTTCGCCAATTCCTCGAGCTGTGCTTCCAGCCCTTTTACAGCTTCATCATAATAGACCACATCTGTATTCTGATACACAGGATAGAATGCATTTTTCTGAATATAAGAAGAAATATTTCCTGCCTTCGGAATCATCTGCTGTAAATTTTCCTGAATCTCATGGTTCGTTGGAAGCAGCGGCAAAAGCTGTTCATCGATATTCTTATAACGTTTCCGCATTTTACTCGTACCGCCATTCAGACCAACCATCAGGTACAGGGTGAGTCCCATGATCGGGAATACCATGATGAGAAAAATCCATGGCATTTTGATCGTCGAAGTGACTGGAGATGCATACATATTCAAAATAACGATCAGCCCCAATACTCTCGTACACAGGTTGATCGCCTCTGCATAACGATTGAGTCCTGTAAACAGCAGCAAAATAAATATCACTTCCAGCAGAATACACACAACCGAAAAAACAAGTCTTGTAACACCATTTTTCGTCTTTGCTCTGCCTTCAAGCGTCGTGTCTTTCATAAACTCCACTCCCTTTTCCCTGGCATTTTTTTGTTATGATTGTAATACACATCATAGCACTTTATGGCAGAATCGTAAACATAAAAAATACAGGGAGAGCCACAGCTCTCCCTGCAAATTCACTCTATTCTTTTACACTCAGACGTACCAGTGCCCTCTGCAGTTTTGCAGATGCCATCTTGTATTCCTGGTCGGTGAGGCCGCCTTTGGCGATCATTTCTTCGGCGCGTTTCTTCGCTGCCTGTGCACGCTCTGCGTCGATGTCTTCTTTCCACTCCCAGGTGGTTGCGAGAAGACGGCAGGTTCCGTTCATGACAGAAAGCATTCCGCCGATGCAGGCTGCAGTCCGTCTGTTTCCATCTGCCATGACTACGCTGGCTTCACCCATTCCAAGAGCGGTACAGAAGTTACAGTGTCTTGCAAGAATCGCGATATCGCCGCTGATACTTCTGCAGACCACACGCTCCACATCGCCCTCAAAAAGCAGTCCGTCCGGTGTTCCGATCCGTAAAGGGAAGGTACTCATAAGACACCTCCTTTACTGCTTCTTAGCTTTTTCGAATACTTCATCAATGGTACCGGCAAACAGGAAATAGCTCTCCGGAATGTCATCACATTCGCCATTGAGGATCATCTTGAATCCTCTTAAAGTTTCTTTGAGAGGAACATATTTACCAGGCATACCTGTGAACTGCTCTGCTACTGAGAAACTCTGGGACAGGTATCTCTGTACTTTACGCGCACGGCTTACTGTACGTTTATCTTCTTCGGAAAGTTCATCCATACCCATGATGGCGATGATATCCTGAAGTTCTTTGTAACGCTGAAGCACACGCTGTACAGATCTCGCGATCTCATAATGCTCTTTGCCAACGATCTCAGGTGAAAGGATACGGCTTGTGGAATCCAGCGGATCTACTGCCGGGTAAATACCCTGGCTGGAGATCTCACGGGAAAGTACAGTCGTAGCATCCAGATGTGAGAAAGTTGTTGCCGGAGCAGGGTCTGTAAGGTCATCGGCTGGCACATAAACGGCCTGTACAGATGTGATGGAACCCTTACGTGTAGAAGTGATCCTCTCCTGTAAGTTACCCATTTCAGTTGCCAGTGTCGGCTGATATCCTACTGCGGACGGCATACGTCCAAGAAGTGCTGAAACCTCAGAACCAGCCTGTGTGAAACGGAAGATATTGTCAATGAAAAGAAGCACGTCCTGGTTTTTCTCATCACGGAAATACTCCGCCATGGTAAGTCCGGAAAGTCCGACACGCATACGTGCTCCCGGCGGCTCATTCATCTGGCCATAAACCAGGGCAGTCTTGTCGATAACTCCACTTTCTTTCATTTCATTGTAAAGGTCATTTCCCTCACGGGTACGTTCCCCAACGCCTGTGAATACAGACAGACCGCCGTGAGCGGTAGCTACGTTGTGGATCAGCTCCATGATAAGGACTGTTTTTCCTACACCGGCACCACCGAACAGACCGATCTTACCACCCTTTGCATACGGGCAGATCAGGTCTACGACCTTGATACCAGTCTCCAGGATCTCTGTAGCCGGCATCTGCTCCTCATAAGAAGGAGCAGGACGATGAATGGACCAGCGTTCCTGTGCTTCCGGAGCCGGCTGGTTATCTACCGGATCTCCAAGAAGATTAAATACTCGTCCCAGGCAGGCATCTCCTACCGGAACTGTGATCGGGCCGCCGGTATCTACTGCCTTTGTGCCCCGGACAAGACCGTCGGTAGAGTTCATGGCGATACATCTCACAACATCGTCACCAATCTGCTGCGCTACCTCGGCTGTCAGCTTTGCGCCGTTTGATTCTATTTCTATGGCATTGAGAAGAGCCGGGAGTTCATCGTGCGCAAAGCGGATATCCAGAACCGGACCGATGACCTGTACTACTTCGCCAATGTGTTTTTCACTCATGTTTTAAGTCTCCTATGATAATTTAAAGCCCTTCCGCACCTGCAACAATCTCCGTGATCTCCTGCGTGATGCTGGCCTGTCGTGCTCTGTTGTAATACAGATTCAGCTTATCGATCATCTCTTCTGCATTACTTGTCGCAGCGTCCATAGCCATTCTTCTGGCTGCAAGTTCACTGGCTGTACTCTCACATACACCGCCATAAACCAGCCCCGCCAGATATTCCGGAACAATGGCATCAAACACAATCTCTGCATTCGGCTCATAGAGGATGAGATTCTTCGTATCCACTTTGCCGCCGCTTTCTTCTCGGATATCAGTCATAGGAAGTATGGAAAATACCTCCGGTTGCTGAGAAAGCATAGATGCAAAAACGGTATAACATAATTCAATATGACCAAATGTTCCTTTGCGGAATTCTTCACAAAGCAGATTCGCGATCTCAAAACAGTCTGCGACAGAAATACCTGCAATCTCTGCAAACTTATCTGTCAGACATTCAATGCCTCTCTGTCTGAAATACTCAACTGCTTTTTTTCCAATCGGCAGCACCATATAGTCCCTGCCTTCGGCTGCAGACTCAAGACATTTAAAAAGGTTTGCATTATATCCGCCAGCCAGTCCTCTGTCACCGGCGATCACCACATAACAGGTGCGGGGATTGGAGGACTCTCTGGAATATACAGAAGAAAAATCAATGTTTTCTTTTGCAATGTCTTTCAGTGTCTCATGCAGCTCTGTGAAGTAAGGACGGCAGGTTTCTGCGCGTTCCTTTGCCTTACGCAGTTTGGAGGATGCAACAAGCTCCATGGCCTTGGTAATCTGCATCGTACTCTGTACGCTTTTGATACGCAGCTTTACCGCTTTCATATTTCCAGCCATATGATCATACCCTCCTAATCACTTTATTTGTCAGGTCTTGTATTCAGGAAATTCTCTGTATACGCTTCCAGTACCTGACGCAGTTTTTCTTCGGTTTCCGGCTCAAGTTTGCCTGTGCTGCTGATAAGCTGCATCACTTCAATGCCGGCTGCATCTGCATCAAGGTAGGTGTACAGTCCTGATTCATATGCACTTACATCTTCAACTTTGACTTTTTCGAGGATGCCCTTGGTTACGGCATACAGGATCGCTACCTGTTTCTCTACCGGTACCGGAGCATTCTGGCTCTGTTTCAGAACTTCTACAATACGTGCACCCTGTTCCAGACGTGCTTTGGTATCCGCATCCAGGTCAGAACCAAACTGTGCGAAACTCTGAAGTTCACGATACTGAGAGTAGATCAGTTTCAGAGTACCTGCAACTTTCTTCATAGCTTTGATCTGTGCATCTCCACCAACTCGTGATACGGAAATACCAGGGTTTACCGCCGGCATGATACCGGAATGGAAAAGCTCTGTTTCCAGGAAGATCTGTCCGTCTGTAATGGAAATTACGTTTGTCGGGATATAAGCAGATACGTCACCTGCCTGTGTCTCGATGATCGGCAGTGCTGTCAGGGAACCGCCGCCATGCTCGTCGTCAAGTTTTGCAGCACGTTCAAGCAGTCTGGAATGCAGATAAAAAACATCTCCAGGATATGCTTCACGTCCAGGTGGACGACGGATCAGAAGAGAAAGTGCACGGTAAGCAACCGCATGCTTACTTAAGTCATCATAAATGATGAGCACGTCTTTGCCCTGGTTCATAAAGTATTCACCCATTGCACAGCCTGCATATGGTGCAATATACTGCATCGGGCTTGATTCAGATGCCGTAGCGGCAACTACGATCGTATAATCCATAGCACCGTTTTTGGTAAGGTTCTCTACCAGGGATGCTACTGTTGAACGCTTCTGTCCGATCGCAACGTAGATACAGAGGACATCTTTGCCCTTCTGGTTGATGATCGTATCTGTTGCGATGGTTGTCTTTCCTGTCTGACGGTCACCGATGATCAGCTCACGCTGTCCACGGCCGATCGGGATCATGGAGTCGATCGCCTTGATACCGGTCTGCAGCGGGACGGAGACGCTCTTACGTTTCAGGATGCCGGGCGCGGGAGACTCAATGGGCGCGTACTTTTTTGCATCGATGGGACCCTTGCCGTCGATCGGCTGACCCAGTGCGTCGACGACACGACCGATCAGCTCATAGCCGACGGGAACGGACACGACGCGGCCTGTGCGGCGAACAGTGTCGCCCTCGCGGATGCCTTCTTCGTTGCCGAGCATGACGATGGAAACGGAGTTTTCCTCCAGGTTCTGCGCCATGCCGTACACGCCGCCGGGGAATTCCAGCAGCTCGTTGACCATGCAGCCTGTCAGCCCGGCGGCTTTTGCGATGCCGTCGCCGATCAGAATGACCGTGCCGGTCTCAGACTGGTTGATCTTTGCTTCATAGTGTTTGATTTGAGAACGGATGATTCTTGAAATCTCTTCCGGTCTTAATTCCATTGCTTCACCAGCTTTCAGTAGAATAAAGCCTTGTTACAGGGCGCTGCTTTCGAGCAGCTGTTGGATCTGGGTCAGGTGGCTCTGCACCGTGCCGTCGAGCTGCCGGTCGGGAAGCTCGAGACGGATGCCGGCGAGCAGCGACGCGTCTGTCCGCACCGTAAGCTCCACGTGCTTTTTGCACTTGGCCTCGAGCTTTTCGCGAAGCCGCCGGATGTGCACATCCACTGTGCGGTAGTCGCCTGCGTAGGTGTAGCCCCAGACGAGGTCCATCAGATTTTCGCGCGAGTAAACGCGGCGCGGATTCTTGACAAGAAGCTCGATGAGGTCGTATTCCTTGGCCGTGAGCTCGACGATCTCGCCGTTTTTGACGGCGACGCGCTGCTCGGGGTCGAGCGTGATGCCGCCCGCGGTCAACAGGAGCGTTTCAGGCTGCTTTTGCTGCGGTGCGGCGTTCGCGCGGCGCAGCAGCGCGCGGATGCGCGCTTTGAGCTCTAAGATGTTGAACGGCTTTGTGATATAGTCGTCCGCGCCGGACTCAAGGCCGATGATCTTGTCGGTGTCCTCGCTGCGGGCGGTCAGCATGATGATGGGCACATTGGAAAATTCGCGGATGCGCATGCAGGCCGTCAGCCCGTCCACCTGCGGCATCATCAGATCGAGG
>ERZ780157.4558-NODE-4558-length-10429-cov-2.857625_pt1 | contig 10429 bp, 10 predicted proteins | sample MGYA00511169_ERZ780157 | MGnify/ENA primary metagenome ERZ780157 (study PRJEB29588, sample SAMEA1965149) | human gut metagenome | biome: human gut; feature: human-associated habitat; material: faeces | place: Denmark | collected 2008/2010 ...
ACGTTTTCTCTTACTGTATCCAATTTCATTAGTTCAAACCGACTAAGTGCTTGGCGGACAATGCCTTGTTCGCCAAGCACGATTACCTACACTATCCCTACCTCTCACTGCCACACACCACGCTATCACTCCATTTCTTTTCTGCACTCCTCGCATATCGGTTCGTCGCCGACAAGCGGATTTTTGTTGCAAAACGGACACAAATTGTCCGCTACGTCGTCGTCAAATATGCTTTTTACACCGTTCAACTCGTCCAAACACACCTTGCAATACAGCTCCGTTTGCGCAATCCAATTCAGTCCGCAACGAGGACATTTTTTATACTTCATTCGTTTCTCCGTATCGGTCGTTTTACAGTATGATTGCGCACAGATTATTGCTACATTTGCGACGAAATTTTCCGCACAACCTACACGATAAGCAAAAAGGACATCGCTGTTGCGACATCCTTTCGACGGTACATTTTGGTTTGAAATTGGTGCGGTTGCAACAAGTATTATTCTTGTTGTCGCACGCTATACCTGTCGTGCAAAGTCACCTCGACATTACAAAGATACATTGCGCACTCGGCAAGTCCTACAAAACGAGCTTAAACCGTTAGTTTCCCGTGCCGCCCGTTCCGTTGCGAGAGCCGGGGTACAACGGCAACTCGAAGTAGCCGCTACACACTTCCTCGGTGTACTCTTGGCAAGGCGGAATTACCGCATAGCCGTAGCTCGGCACGATAAGTTCTACATCCATTGTCACCTTGAGTATTGCAGTCACGCAACAATTGATGACAAAAATGTAGTACGTCACGCCGTCGATAACCTGCGTTTGGCTGTATTGCCCCTCGGGACTGACCGCCGACACCGCCGCTTCGATACGATAGGGGATAATGGACGGTTCGGGCAAGTACATCACCACGTCCACCGGCACCGTTACCGTACCTGTGCCGCTACCTTCCTCGTTGTTGGCGTCTATGTAAGTTACGGTGACGGGCACAACAATATCCGCTTGCACGCGCCCGTACTTGGGACGTTCGGTAAGGCGATCCACCACCAAGTTTTCCACTACGCCCGTGGTTGTAGAGCTTTTGCAACTGACAAAGCGCAACGGCGTTTGCGGATTGGTCGGCGTGGGGTCGCTTACGCTTACCGTGATTTGTTGCAAGGTTGTTTGTTTCATGCAAGCGTCAAAAACTTTCTTCGCTTGAATACAGATTTTTTCACTGCAATTGTTACCGTCAAGATTGTTTACCGGCATATATACCTCCTTCATTGGTCAGTACAGTATATGTCGACAATGCAATTTATGTGAAAAATAAAAAAAGCTTTGCCCGATAAACAGACAAAGCCGATTGCACTATGTAATTGATTGACAGAAACGTGCGCCTACTCCATATCGAAGTGGTAAAATCTGTCGACGAGATGTCCGAAGAAGAATGTCAACAGTTCCCTTATGTAACGTTCCTTTTGTTCGTCATTTTCGCCGTAGCTAAGCACCTTAAACAAGCTTGTCAGAAAACCTTCGGCAATGGCGTCGTAAAAGATTGGGTCGGTGATTTTCTCGTCGATTTCGGGGAAGGCGTTTTGTATCATTTCCTTAATTTTGCCTGCCAACGCACCGACAATGTAGTTGATAAAGTTGTCTTGATGTACGCTGTTGCCCTTGCGGATGATGATTAGCTCGTCGCTGTACTTCATGATAAACGCAACAAACGTTTCGGCAATCTCCCCCATGGTTTTGCCTTCAAAAACAAAATCGTTCTCCACTGCCGACTTGACGCTGTCCATAAAAGGGTCGATCACGGCAAAGTACAACGACTCCTTGTTGCTGAAATATCTGTACACGTTGCCTAGCGAAATTTCCGCATTATTGGCAATGTTTCGGATGGACGCGTCGGAAAAGCCGTGTTCCTTAAACTCCTCCACTGCGGCTTGCAAAATACGATCTCTTATTTCTCTTTTTAGGTACTGCATTTGTAGTCTTTCCCCCCTCGTTTGGTCTTTATTGTAGCACACGGCACTGACTTTGGCAACCGTTAAATGAATATTTTGTAAAATTTTTCATTTTTGGTACAGTTTACGAACAATTGAAAAAGGTTGCAAGCTTTGTGTTGCTTACAACCTTTTGTTTAACGCCAAAGTAGGCGCTTGCGGACATACAATAAACGATAATGCGAGCATCAGGCGTTCGCGGCAAGATACTTCCTCGCACACCACGCAACAATAACAATACACAAAATTTAGTAGGCGCACTCCAACAACATTTTGTCGGCAAGCAATGCAATAAACTCGCCGTTGGTGGGCTTTTCGGAAGAATTGTACACCTTTACGCCGAACACGCTGTTGATGTTTTCTATTTTGCCTCGGTTCCACGCCACTTCTATCGCATGACGAATGGCACGTTCCACCTTGCTTGGCGTTGTGCCGAAGCGTTCGGCAATGGACGGATACAGCGACTTGGTAATGCTGTTGATGATGGGCGGATTGTCGACTGCCAACTTGATACCCTCGCGCAAGAATTGGTAACCTCGTATGTGCGCAGGTATGCCGACGCTGACGAAAATGTTGCTGATACGCTCGTCGAGAGTTTTCTCCGAAACGGTCTTGCGGTGCACCTGTCGATCGCCGCTTTTGTCGGTGCTTTTGACGTTGTCGATACGTTGCAACAGCACGGCAAGCTCCACCGGTTTGACCAAGTAGTACTTAGCGCCGAGGTCCAATGCACGTATCACGAACACTTCGCTTTTCAGTTCCGAAGCGACGATAAACTTGACGTTGCGGTAGCTCTCCAACAACGCAAAGCCGTCCTCGCCCGGCATCATAAGTTCGGTAATTACTACATCGCACGGAAACGCGTCTAGGCACTTGCGCGCGGCAACGCCGTCAACGTCAAAAACCACTTTTATGTCCCCGTTTTCTTCCAACTTTTCCCTAAGTCCTTCTTGCCCGATCAATCCGACGGTAATCATATTAGCCTCCCTTTTGCAACAAAACGATTTATTTGTTGCCGTGGCTATATTGTAACACATGTCACCGTGTCGATTTCGTTACAGTATTGTCAAAAAGCATCTATTTTTGTCGAATTAGGTAGTTTGAGGTTGATTTTGCGCAGTTTGTCGCACTATTACACACTTTTTGCACGCCTTTTGTCGTAGTAAGTCGGGGATTTTACTCCTGTTGACTGCCACAAGTCGGTTGGACATTTTTAAGAATGTTGACAAAATAATGTGCGATATTTCCCCACAACAAAACAACAAATTACTACAAAAAAGCACGACAATAGCTACTTTGTCGTGCTAAAAATTGTTTCGCCTTGTAGACAATACTTACTTTATCCCGGCTTCGTCACACATGCGGTTATACTCGTCGAATACGTCCTGTATTACATCGTCGTCAAGCTCGATTTCAAAGTGATCTTCGCCGCCTTTGCGAGTGACCTTGAACACCAACGCTTCGTCCTCGCCCATTCCTTCCAAGAGTTCCACGGGTTGCAAAATCGCGTAAAAGTTGCCCTTGTGCGCAATGCCGGCAATCTCGTAAAAGTCAACGTCGGTACCGTCCGCCGCACAAAGAGTGACAATGCAATCTTCGTCGCCGTTGCCGTCTTTTTTGCCGTTCATCAAACCTTCTTCGTAAAAATCGTTGTTTTTCATATCGTCCTCCCTAATTTATACAATCAAATTATATTTTTTATCTAAGGTTAATCTACTTATTGCCAATCACTCTCGTGCGTATGATGTCAAGCGGAAATACCACAGTGTCGCCAATTACGCCGCCATTAAAGCAAATACTACTTCTGCTCGGTTTGCTCGGTCGCTTGGTCTTGCGCTTCTTCCGTCGCATCCACTTCGTTTTGATCGTTTGCCGTTTCGTCGGTTTGTTGCTCGTCCGCCACACTTCCGTCGGCTTGCAAAGTTTGCGTATCGGTCGCGGCTTCGTCCGTCGTTTCGTAGATTTCGTAGTCGGCTTCGGCGATGTCGGGTTCGGCAACGGTTGCCTCGCGGTAGTTGCGCAGGTCGGTAAGTATGCAAATGTAGTACAGCTGGTCGATGATTAGTATCGTGCCCTTGCAAATGACCGTCACCACTACGGACAAAATTGGTATCCAACAAAACAGCATGTTGACAAACGTCAGCACCATTTCCACCGCAAACACGGCAAGATAGATGGGCAAGCCGACAAGCAAACAAGCGGTTTTGCCGATGATGTAGAAAAAGTTGTTGCTTGTGTAGTTGAATATCCACTTGAACCGATTGAGATAATATTCCTTCACGTTGCCCTCCTTGCCACGCCGCACGCTCGACCTGCCCGTAGGCATCCAAAGGTCGGCGATAGTCGTTAAAATTATTAAGTATATAACATATTACCATATTTAAATACAAAACGCAAGTATCTTTTGCCTGTTAATCAAGCTCATACATCGGCAAATTGCACGTCGCGCAAAGTATCACACAATTAGCATACAAAACATAGTATAAATCGATTGACAAATACCCCACAATGACTTATACTCAAAACGTTGAAACAAGCCGTAAGGCTTGCTTGACGAAATCGAATATTTCCTCCGGTAGGTGAGGCTATCATCGGGATACGGGTTACTGCCGTCATTATCTGTGGAGACACTTAATGACCGGTCAGCAGGGCATGTCGAAACCAAGGCATGACCTAACGTAACTACACCGCCCGACGATGCTAAAGCTTGTAATGGTAAGACGAAGTTTCCGTCGGCGCGTTAGTTGCGCAAATGAAACTTACTTTTGTCCGAGCCATTGCGGCTACGGACTTTTTTGTTGTCCAAAACACCGCAAAGTACGTTAAACCGTCATTACGATGTTTGTGCACTCTTGTCCCACTACCGCCGAATAAACTCGACTAGTCAAAATAGGAACAAAGGAGGTCGCTATGGAAGACGAAATCATGGAATTGTCGGAAAAGATTGCCGAGCTACTAGCCGCAAAAAATTACCGCGAAATCAAAGCACTGGTCAACGACGAGAAACCGCAAGACACTGCGCTGTTACTCGAAGAACTGCCCGAAAAAGAAATGCCGGTGGTATTTCGATTACTTACCAAGCAAAACGCCGCAGATACTTTCGTCGAGATGACCTCCGACAGTCAGGAAATGCTAATCGACAGCTTTTCCGACGCCGAGTTGAAAGCCGTGTTTGACGAAATGTTCCTCGACGATACCGTAGACGTCATCGAAGAAATGCCTGCAAGCGTGGTAAAACGTATCATCAAGCAAACGGACGCCGAAACACGCAACCAAATCAACGAAATACTGAAGTACCCCAAGGACAGCGCAGGTACGCTGATGACGGTGGAATACGTTTCGCTGAAAGAAAGTTGGACGGTAAAGGAGTGCTTCGACCGCATACGAAAGGTTGCCGTAGACAAGGAAACCATCTACACCTGCTACGTCACCGACGCACAACGCAAGCTTATCGGTAGCGTGTCCGTCAAAGATTTGCTAATCAACGACTACGACACCGTCATAGGCAAGATAATGGAAACCGACGTAATCAGTTGCGAAACCACCGACGACGAGGAAGCCGTTGCACAAACCATCAGCAAGTACGACCTTTCCGCAATACCCGTTGTGGACACGGAAAACCGCATTGTCGGCATAATCACCGTCGACGACATCATCGACGTAATGCAAGACGAAGCCACCGAAGATATGGCGTTGATGGCGGCAATGACCCCCACCGACGAACCATACCTAACTCAAAGCGTTTGGCAAATTTGGAAGTCGCGCATACCTTGGCTGTTGATACTGATGGTGTCCGCCACCTTTACGGGACTAATCATCAACACCTACGAAGGCATGCTGAACCACCTTTCCACACTACTGTTTGCTTGCGTACCCATGCTTATGGATACGGGCGGCAATGCAGGCGGTCAAGCTTCCGTAACGGTAATTCGCGGTCTTGCCCTCGACCAAGTACATCCGCGCGACGTGCTACAAGTGCTATGGAAGGAATTTCGCGTAGGACTTATGCTTGCGGCAGTGCTTGCGGTAACTTGCTTTGCCAAACTACTGCTCATCGACAACCTGTTGTTTGGCTACACCTACACTTGGCAGTTGTGCCTTGTGGTGTCGCTGTCGCTGTTTGCCACCGTCGTGATTGCTAAAGCCGTCGGTTGCCTGATGCCCCTATTGGCAAAGACGTTGCACCTCGACCCCGCCGTGGTTGCAAGTCCCGTCATTACCACCATTGTGGACGCACTGTCGCTGATGATTTTCTGCGCAATAGCAATAAACTTGTTGCCGGCACTCGGATTTACGCCCGCAGGATAGGGGACAACCTACGAGGTTTTCCCCATCCCCTTTCGCGCCACCTAACGTGAACGCTTAAGGAAGGTTTATGTAAGTATAGCTTGCCGTAGACTAATACCACCGAAAAACGTGCTGATCACTCCCTCCGCGACGAGCAATAAAACCTACTTAAACGAAATTTCCCAGCCGCGCCGTCGCTCCGAGGTTTTCGGTTGGCATTGTCTACGCAAGCTTACAAATCTAGTATTACTTTATTTTTTTTTAAATACAGCTTAGATTAGAAAAACGACTAATGCGTGAACGATAAAGTTCAAAGCAATAGTCGTTTTTTTACTTCGTTTTATTTGTTTTTCAATCGGTAGAAATAAAATATATTACTCGCTATATGCCGACAGTTTAATGTCGGGATAGTTGCGCAATTCCTTTTCAAACAGTTTAATCGGGTTGAGGAAGTTTCGCGACATATGCTCGTTGCTTGTAATCACGGTAATTTCCGTTGCCCCGAGTTTTGCGGCAATAGGTACGGAATACTTTGCGTTTTCCTCAGTCGTGGTCGATTGATCTTCGCAAATCAATTTATCTTCCGAAACGCCATTGTCAACCAAATACTCACGCATTGCCGCCGCCTCACTGCGGTTGGCTTTTTTGTTTGCCACGCCGCCCGACAAAATAATCTTGTCCACGCCAAACGCCGCAGCAAACCGCATTGCCGCATTAAGCCGCTTTACCGACAGCCCCGTCATCGTGCCGTCGTCGTTCATTCTGTTGCCTAGCACCACCAATACGTGCATAATCCACCTCTATTGTCCGAAGCCGATACCGCGCTTTTTGCGATTCAACGACTCGAACTCCTTGTCGCCGATACTGCGCGCAAAGTCCTCTTGCGTAAGCACCACTTCCTGCGTGCCGCTAAGTTGGCAACGCATTGCCGCCTTGGCGCAAACACGCTCGTACAGGTTACGCACGAAACGCGCATTGCTGAAACTTTTACTATTGACGTAGCCGTCGTCCAAGCCAAGGAAGTACTTGTGTGCGTCCTCCAACATCGCAGGCTCGGCATGCAGCTTTTCCTCGCACATGGAAGCAAAAATTTGGTACAATTGCTCCTTGCTGAAGTTGGGGAACTCTATCACATAGGGCATGCGGCTTTCCAACCCCGAATTGCCCTTCATCATGCGCTCGATGTCGTCGGTGTAGCCTGCCATGATTACAACAAAGTCACTACGGTGGTTTTCCATTTCCGCAATGAGGGTATCCAACGCTTCCCTACCGTAATCTTTGGTGTCGTCGTCGCCGCGGTACAGCGAGTACGCCTCGTCGATAAACAGTACCGACCCGTACGCCGCGCGGCACAAACTAAGGGTTTTGGGCGCCGTTTCGCCGATGTAACGTCCGCAGAAGTCACGCCCCGATTGCTCGTGGAACTCCCCTATCCGCAGCACGCCGCGTTCCTTCAATATCTTGCCGATGATACGCGCTATTGTCGTCTTGCCCGTACCGGGGTTGCCCACAAAGCGCATATGCAATGCAGGTTGCCCTAGCGACGGCGTTTTGCGTGCAAGCTCGATTTGCGACACAATCTCCAACACACGTTGCTTTATTTGTTCCGTGCCGACAAGCTTGTCCAACATTTCCATACCGCTCATATTGTCGAACAGCTCCCTACCGCACAGACAATTGCTGTCTTCCTCTCGGATAATGCGGTCGGCAACGCCGCTTTGCGCATTGGTCAGTTGCTTGCGATACAGCATTTCCGCAACCACTTTGCGTATGGTGTCTATGCCGTAAAACTTGCCGTCACTGCTTTCTTGGCGAATACGGCGGAAGAAGCCGTCCCACGCCTTTTCGTCCATGCTAAAGCCGTACTTGCCCACTTCCACGTCGGCATAGCGACCGATTTCCTCGTTGGAAAAGGGCGGAAAGGACAACTCGCGGATAAACATAAGGTCGTTTAGCGACACGGTGACTTTGCTAAGCACCTCTTTGTCGATAAACGGCACTCGAAACACCAACACGCCGTCGGGGCGAATAAGCGACAAACTTTGCAAAAAATCGTGGAACTCCAACGACTTGACGTCGTTCATCCAATCGCTGATGTCCAAACAAATTACGCAGTTTTGCGGCACGTGCTGTATGTGATCCAACACCGCCGTGCGAGGGTCTTCCTGATTGGGCTTGATTGTTGGCAACTTTTCCATGACGATATTGTTGCTCATGGCACGCAAACCGAGAGTATCCAACAATTCGGCGTACAACGCAAGGTAGTCGGTAAGTCCGCAACCGTCGTTGATACTGAACAGCAACCGTTGCTTGAAAAACACGTCTTGCATGCGGTCGTTGATTATGTTGTCGGAAATTGTCGCCACCTCATGAGCAAATGCCTTGAACTCCGCACCGGAAATGAGCTTGTCTATGCGTTCAAGCACCTTTTGTGCCGCGGCAGGACTTCCTTTGCGCCTAGTTTCGGGTGCGCCGTCGTCGGCTATTTGTTGCTCAGGGCGAGCTTCGACGTCGGATTCCTCGTTGTCGTCGCCCAAGATACGTCCGAGTTCGCTCAAAATGTCCATACCTGTGCGCACGTCGCCGTCCGTTTGTTCGGTGTTTTCCACTTCGGTGACTTCCACCGTGCAGTAACGCTCGGCAAAGTCCTCGTACTTTCGTTGCATAAAGGCAACCACAACGTCGTGCAAGTCCGTTTGCACCGTGTCGTCGTTTAGGGTAAACTCCAGTATGGAATACGTTTCCTTGTTTATCACCAGCTTGTCGCCGTATTGGTTGGTAAGGTAATTACTTACGCAAGACACAGGCATCGGGTTTTCCGAACGATGCTTCAGTATCCACTCCCCGGCAAACATGCACACTACTTTTTTCATAAAAACTCCTTGCGGTAAAGCAATCTCAAATAGCTTAGGATTAGCTGTTGCCAATCTTTTTTTGCAAACTAACGATGACGAGTAAAGGCAACACCGTTACAAATCAAACCTCGGTTTGCGCACCGCTAGTATGCGTTCGGTCGATTGCCGTAGACATCTCGCAATAGCTGACGATTTCCGCAAACCGACATCAACACGTAAATGTTAGTTTAATCTCAACTTGCGACAATAATGCGTAAGCAAAACCTTGCAAACTAGCCGTAAACTATTTGATATAAATATATTTTACCATACATTATCTCTACTAACAAGTTGTTTTCGGCAAATTTTGCCTATGTAAACAAACAAATGTGACATAAATTACGCAGTAGGCTTGCAAAAACATCTAAATTGCCGCTCAATAATGAACAAACAACATAAGAATATCATTATTAAAAATAAATATTGACTTTTTGTTTTAACACGTCTATAATGATTGATGTAATAGAAATAAGACAGCCTTTGACCAAACAGGGACAAAACCCTTTCGATAAGATGATTGCGTTGTTTTAGTATCGGTTACAAAAAATATCTCGGAGGTACCACGAATGACAGGTACAGTGAAATGGTTTAACGCAGGCAAGGGATACGGATTTATTTCCAACGACGAAGGTGGCGAAGACGTATTTGTACACTTCTCCGCAATCAATATTGACGGATTCAAGACGTTGGCTGACGGACCAAAAGTTTCCTTCGACATCGAAGAAGACAGCAAAAACGGCAAGCTCCGCGCTAGCAACGTTACTCCTATCCAATAATCGAAACCAACAACGATTACTACAAAAGAGTACCACAAACGACGTGCATCGACACAATCGGTGCACGTCGTTTTTTTTGCGTGTTTACCGCGCCCACTACCGTTGCCAAACGCAATCTAACGTTGGCTAATGGCGAGGGTATTGGTAGCAAATTGGCTTGCGTTTGTTTTGAGAAACAGTACGATTTCTGTATTACGCTAAACCGAGTTTTTGTCGAGTTGCCGAAAGAGTTTGCGTTTGTCGCTTGCTCGGTTGATTGCCGACTAGTCGAGTTTTTCCACTACTAGGTAGGTGTTGACGCCGTCGGCAGGCGTAAATGTCGTTGTAGTACCGCCCGAAGCAAGCAAAGTAAGCACGTCACCGCTAGACAAGCTGACGATACTCGTTCCGTCGAAGCCGTCGATCGTCCCTGCAGTAAGGGTATGCGTGAGCGAAGTAGACGGAATATCCGTGCCGTTTTGCCCCACCGCAACGGTCATTGTCGTGTCGGCGG
>ERZ780157.4559-NODE-4559-length-10425-cov-2.838476_pt1 | contig 10425 bp, 10 predicted proteins | sample MGYA00511169_ERZ780157 | MGnify/ENA primary metagenome ERZ780157 (study PRJEB29588, sample SAMEA1965149) | human gut metagenome | biome: human gut; feature: human-associated habitat; material: faeces | place: Denmark | collected 2008/2010 ...
AAACAACTTTCGTCCAAAGAATATGTAAATGGTATTCTGGAAGATATCTGTGGAATTAATCCTTATATTTTACGTGCTGCGATTTTAACCCAAAATGGAAATGTTTATGGTAACTTTGTGGAAGATTCGCTGACACAGATTGAACAGGCACAAGACCATATTGTCTATTCGAAAGTCGGTCATAAAAGTGAAGAATACATTACAGACATATATGAAGGCGAAATAAATCTGCTTCCTTATAAATTATTGACAATTGCATATGCTATGTATCCGGTGGAATCGGATGAAAAGCTTGCTACTATTTATATTGATTTGGATTTTGAAGAAATAGAAAAAAGTTTTTCTGTGTTTTCAAACGATGAAATTGAATGCTGCCTTTTTAACAAAAATGGAATCATTTATTCTTCTGAAGAAGAAAACAATTTTCTTCTTGAGGATGTGAAGAAGATTTATGAAAATTCAGATCATCAGGGAATACTGAAAGCAGATGGTTCTGCCTGGAATGCATATGTTGTTAAAGTCGATGATTTGGACTGGTATCTGGTTCAATGTATGCCGAAAAAAAGTTTTACCTTCAATTGTGGTAACCTCAGCCAAATCTTTTTCGATGGTAATCAGGTTTATGTAACCCGCGTCTTCATAGGGCCTTCCCCTGCGAGTCGTCGTCAAAACATATGCCCATTCGTTGTTGTCGGGATTTTTGTCAAAAACTATACGCACTTTTTCAAAAAAGCCGTCGTTGAACTTGGTAAAAAGCAATACTACGGGTGAGGACAGCACTGACGCTACTCCGCAAACGATAATCACAATTCCCAAAACTCTTTCCCAAGGAGGAATATAACTTCCGTCAATGCGCACTAATGCAACAAAAACGCCTACCGCTATTCCCACTAAGCCAAGCAAAAATGATGTCAAAAAAGCCTTAAACTTGGCACGAATGACATCCTTTGTTTTACCCTTGTAATCTGCATTAAACTCAATTTCAAATTGCATAGTTAGCTCAAATCATTTGTTTTACGTAGTTCTGCTACGCTTTCATTTGTTTTGTTACGTTTGCCAACAGACGTTACTTACAACAGCTACCGGCAGTTTGCATTACGAAATCTAAAAGACTTGTATTTGTTGTTTTCGCACTATCTCACGCAACATAATCGCGCCGACGATGTCAAACACAAAAATGAAGTGGAACACTATTGCCAAAATAAGCATGGATGACACTTCCATCCTACGCATGCGCACCTCACGCCATACGTACGCCAAGTTGTGCGCACTGCCAAGCACCACAAACGTCCAAGTGATACACACTCCCAAAACTATGATAAGCGGCACGCCGAGCAACAACCACGGATTGCAAAAACCTGCCATTAGTATCAGCCAAAACAAAAAGTTTGCCACATACCACGGGATAAGCAAAAACTTGCAAACCATTGTGGTTGTCGTCGGGTCGGCGCAATCTCGTGCTGAATTGAACACACCGAACGCCAAACCGAGTAGCCCTATAAACATTGCCACAAAGGTAAACACTACGCCCATAATAAGCAAAATGCCGATAATGGAGTCGTTTGTTTCGTTGCTTACACCGAAGCGCATTAGGGCAATTGCGCCCCAAAAGAACAGATGCGGTACATACATGGATATTGTAAACAGTATCAAGCTAATAATACCGCTTTTGGAATTACGTTCCATTGTAACCTCCGAATAACCACTCTACTGAATTTACAAGCGTTGCGCCGTGCTTGAATAAACTAAAAAAAATTTATTTAATTGTAACACACTTTGACAAATTACACAACAAATTGTATAATTAATGTAATACATGATTGGTTTACTTGACAAACCAAATAAAGTAACATGTAATACTTAAAAAGGAGCGTAAACATGAGTTGGGAAAAGTTTTGGACCGATCTACAAACTTGGGTGACAAATACCGGCATCAAACTGGTAATTGCACTGATCGTATTGATCGTGTCCTTTATCATTATCAAATGGCTATCCAAAGCCATTGAAAAACGAGGAAAAAAACTTGAAGAAACAAAGAAGGTCGACAAAACCATCTACCGCACACTTTCCCATGTAATCAACATAGCACTGAAAGTTTTGGTTGTGGTCGCTTTGATCAGCTACGTAGGAATAGACACAAGCAGTATCACCGCATTGATTGCGTCATTGGGCGTTGGCGTAGGCCTTGCCGTAAACGGAACGTTAAGCAACCTTGCAGGCGGCTTTTTGCTACTTGTCACACATCCTTTCAAGGTGGACGACTACATTGCCGCAAGCGGTTACGAAGGCACAGTGGAAGATATATTCGTTTGTTACACCAAGATACGTACTTTCGACAACAAAACGGTTTATCTTCCTAACGGCGCATTGAGTACTACGCAAATAGTCAACTTTACCGAAAAGGGACTACGCCGCTTGGACGTTGTATTCGGCATTTCTTACAACGACGACTTTGACAAAGCAAAGCAAATTATTGCCGATGTCGTAAAAGCCAACGACAAAATACTTGTAGATCCCGCGCCCAACATCCGCGTGACGGCGCAATCGTCAAGCAGTATCGACATCACCGCCATGGTTTGGTGTCAAGGCTCGGACTATTGGAGTAACAAATTTTACCTTCTTGAAGAAGTAAAGCGCGCATTTGACAACAACGGTATCACCATCCCGTACAACCAATTGGACGTACACATCAAGGACAACGTTGCCGCCGCTTTGCCCGCACCCGAAACAACCGACGAGCAAAAGTAACGTGCACCACATTTCGACAAACTTTGTTGTTGGCGGCAGTATGACAAGCGCAACCACCCCGACAACAAAAGTCTCTTAGCAACCGCACGTTGGAATAATTTGACGTAACAAAATACACTATCGGAGTAAACCATGTTTGACTTTTCAGCAATCAACTTTGCTGACAAATTGTTCGGCATACTAATTGCCATAATACAGGCCCTTGTAATTTCGATACTTACGGGCATGGTGCTCAACCGCTCCTTCAAAAAGGAACGGGAAATCGGCAAAAGCTTGCGCAAGTACGACATTACGGCAATCAAGTCGGAGCGCAAAGGCACGCTGTCGGAAAGCGACTACGCCGTAGTATTCGGGTTGAAAAACAAGCCCGTGCCTACGCAACTGTGTCTCAGCTTTTTGACGGGGTTCGCATTCTTCCGCGACTTCGAGTGCAAAGCAAAGTACTTGTCGGGGTTGGTGGCGAACGGTTGCCAAATACGTATACTTTTGGCTAATCCGCACGAGGGATACTTTGCCGACAAGCCGTACGAATACTTTACCACCGAGCAAGCATTGCAAGAAAGGGTCGACTACTACTACGATGTTTTTACAGGTAAAGCCAAGGAGCAATGCTTTGCCGAACGCTCCTACACCATGCTGACATACGACAAGGTAAAAAGCTATTTGGACATATCGGCGTGGGCGGACGAAGCAACGGAAAACAACTGCAAAGCAGGCTTGCGAAAACAGCTGACGGAAGTGCTGTCGATTGACGGACGACACAACGGCGACCACGTCTACCAACTGCGTTTTGTCGAGCAATTGGTAGCTAAAATCGCCAAGCATGCAGACAACGGCGGAAGTATCGAATTGCGCTTTTACAAGGACGAATACCAAATGCCCATCATCATGTGCAAGACTACCGACGGCAACAAACCCGTTGTCAAACTGTGGACAAACATCAATGCGCCGATAAGGGAAACAATGAGTTCCATCAACGTTGCAGGAGAGTACGTCCCGTCCGACGGCAACAAGGAAAGCTTTGTAAAGGACACCGAAGCCACCTTTGAATACATGTGGAACAAGTACAAAAAAGCCTAGAAATTGAAAGCGGCTTTACCAAGCAATCGGCGATAATCGCTCGTTTCGGTCAAGTTACAGAGCGCAACAACACACTATTACGCACGATTACTAAGAATTTTGCCGTTTTGCAAAATACTATGTCAGCCATAGTATATCAATAATCAAACAATAGTCAAATAAAAACTCCTCTACTTGCCTTTATTGGTTGAAACAAGGCTTTGTAGAGGAGTCTTTTTGTTTTATGTTGTATTTCGATTGGTTACTAGTTGCAAAAGCAACAAAACGACTTTGGACAAAGAAACTACTTTATGCTTGCGCCCATATCGAAGGCTTGCTTGAGTGCAGGGTGACCTTCGATTGCCCCGCCGTCGTCAACGCCGCCTGCAAACACTTTGCCGCAAAGCTTACTACGCTCGAAGCACTCTATCCAACCGCCCAAGCCGTTGACTGCACGCTCGTCGGTACCTTCCGCATCGTCCGCCGCCGTGGACAAAAAGTACACGTCGGTAAACTTGTAGTCAGTGCCGTACAAGGGGTTCAAGCGGTCAAACAAAGTTTTGAGTTGTCCGCTCATTTCGTAGTAGTAGATAGGCGTTGCAAACACAAGCACGTCGGCATTTTTGACAAGTTCGGCAATAGCTCGCGCGTCGTCGTCAAGCACGCATTTGCCAGTGCGCTGGCAAGTCAAGCACCCGATACAGTACTTGATAGTTTTACCTTTCAGCGACACCACCGTCACGTCGTTGCCTGCGCTTTTTGCGCCTTGTACAAAGCTGTCGAGCAGTACTTCGGAATTGCTCTTTGCACGAAGACTGGACGAAATCGCCACGATATTTTTTGACATATTACACCTCTTCATCTGTTTATTTTGTTGCATTGCCGTAACGCCTTTGCCAAGTTTACGCCTGCTCCAAACAAGCACAAAGCAACCTACGACAAACAACCTAATAGTATTGTACAACCTAAAGTAAACTTCAAGTCAAGCGTTTTCAGTACAATTGCCACTCGTATTCCACCTTGAACGCCCACCGTATGTAAAAGCGAAATTTGCACTTGTCTAGGTCGAAATACGGTTTCAAGTTTTTGCGCAACCCTGCAAGCAAATCTTTCAGCAACACATCTTCGTAGCTACGTTTGTGTATCTCGCTACGTAAGGCACGGTAGGTTTCTTCCTCCTGCGCCAACTTGGTTTCATATTCGATGACGGCTTTGCCCTTGCACCCGAAGTGAAAATATCCGTTGGCAACGTCGCTGTCGTCCAGCAACTTAAACGCCCGATACTCGCCGCGGTAATGCATTTTTACAACGTCGTACTGTCCGTAAGCCGTACCGAAATACTCGTAGTAGCCTTGGTAGCCTTCAAACGCCTCGACGTACGCCAATATGTAAGCTACGACATTTTCGTAGCTGTTGTCTTCTTTTAGTTTGTCGAGTAGCTCCGTCGACTGCAATACATGCCTTTCTCTACGTCCCATATTACTCCGTTGCTTTGATGTTGATTTACATTTTTTTGACACGCCGGCTATGAATAACAGTAACAAACCCTACAGATAAAATCTTGTATTGCGTACCGTAAATACGCACTTTCGATTGTCTACTTTTTCTTTTCGGCGCGGCGTTTGTCGTTGATTATTTCCAATGCCTTTTCGTCGATTACGCTGATACCCTCGCTCTTGGCAATTTCCACCATTTGCGTGAGGGCGGCTTTGAGGAAAATGCGAGGAATCTTGGTCAATTTTGCGCACGCCTCGTCAGTGAAGGTAACTTCCGGGTCGATACGCTTTGCCGCATATTTGACGGAATTGACGTCGCCTTCCTTGGCTTGGATTTTTTCCGCAAAGGGACGGCAGAACTTACTACACCAAAAGTTTGTGCTGTCGCGGTAACCGTAATCCACGGGCACGGGCGGAAAACTAGTCGGCTTGATACCGTTGATAATGCCGTTGTAGTACCGCTCCTTCATCCAAATTTTGTCAATTTTCAAGATGAAATGTGCGCCGAACTTGCTTGTAATACCGTTGAAATTGCGGTACGGCGGCTCGTAACCTTCCAAACACCCGGGTTTGTCGTTGAAAGCGTCTTCCAAGCTGTCGTCCCACGTGCACTCGAACACTTGGAAACTTTCCTGCACTATTTGCGGACGACCTTCGCCAACGGGACTGTCGCTTAACGTAAACAAACAATCCTTCATTTTTTCCGCCGTTGTATCCCCGGGGAAGCCGAGGCGCACCGCTTCACGGAAATATTTACGGTCGTCGGGGATGAAGTTGAGAGCGCATTTCTTGGTGCGCAGTATATTTTGCGCCGTGTTACTGCTGTTGCGACACTCCAAAATCATGGCATAGTAACTTTTGCCTGCAATGTAGTACGGAAAACACAGCGAGTAACTGCCGCAGTTTGTTTGTCCGCTTTCCGACACGGTACTGACAAGCACCGTAGGCATAGGGAAAAACGACGACGTTTGGTAGAAGTTGTCCACTATGCGCAAATCCTTGAATTGTTCCATATTTGCCTCCGTTCAGTAAAGCCTCCGCTGTAATTACGTAAAACTTATCAATTTGCAAAAAAGGCGCACTCGAAAGTACGCCTTGTAATCTTTGGTTGTAAGTATTACTCCACGCTAAGCACGTAGTAATACAAGGGTTGACCGCCGTAGTGAAGAATAAACTCGATGTCGGGATGTGTTTCCGCAAGTTTTTCCACGTAGGCTTCGGCGTCCTCTTCCTTGACGTCTGCGCCGTAGTACAGCGTAACAACTTCCTTGTCTTCGGTCAACATTCTGTCGATAAGGTTGGTAGTTACCGCTTCGATGTCGCTGCCTGTTGTAACAAGTTGTCCCTTGTCTAGACCGATGATGTCGTCCTTTTTGATGGTCAACTTGCCGATTTGAGTATCTCTGACGGCGTAAGTAACTTGTCCTGCGTCCACAGTTTGGAAGCTGCTTGTCATTTCCTTGAGGTTGTCGGCAAGGCTTGCTTCGGGGTTGAAGCTAAGCACTGCGGCAAGACCTTGGGGAATATCCTTGGTTTGCAACACAAACAAGTTGCGGTTGGGCACCAACGTGCGTGATTGCTCCGCCGAAAGGATAATATTCTTGTTGTTGGGCAAGATAATGATGTTTTCGGCATTGATCTTCTTGCAAGCTTGCGCAATGTCGTCCGCCGAGGGGTTCATTGATTGACCGCCCTCGATGACTTGGTCGACAAGCAAATCCTTGAAGATGGCTTGAAAACCTTGACCCGCGCAAACGGCAAGTATACCGATGGGCTTGCGTTCCGCTTCGTACTTGGCGCGAAGTTGACGGTTTTGCTCCATCATGTTTTCGATCTTTACTCTGTCTAGTTCACCAAGTGTCAAAGCCTTACTTAGTGCTTTACCGGGGTTGTTGGTGTGTACGTGCACCTTGACAAGCGACAAGTCGCCGATACAAATTACGCTGTTGCCGATGTCGTTGAGGTAATCGCGCAGTTTGTCAATGTCCGTAAGCGTGGTCTTGGGCTTGATGTTGATGATGAAAAACTCCGTGCAGTAGCCGAAGTCTAACTCGCCGAGTGACTCGTAGTCCACTACAAGGTCGTTGTCGTCGGGGAACACGCTGTCCGTCTTGCCTGCAGGTTTGTTTTCAGCAAGGGTGTATTCCTCCGCACCGGAAACTTCTTGGTCCAAGTAACCCATGATAAGTCCCTTGAACATGGTAATCAGTCCGAATCCGCCACTGTCCACTACACCTGCACGCTTCAATACTTCCAACATGTCGGGGGTTTGAGCAAGCACTTCCTCGCCTTTGGCAAGGGTGGCGTTCATCAATTTTTCGATGCTTGTGGTACGTTTGGCTTGGTCTACTGCTTCCTCCGCCATACCGCGGATGACCGTAAGTATTGTGCCTTCCTTGGGTTTGCTGACGGCTCGGTATGCCAGTTCCGCACCTTCGCGAAGTCCCTTTGCAAATTGCTTGGCGTCGCAGTCGTCCTTGGTGGCGATAACGTTGCTAAAGCCCTTCAAAATTTGTGACAAAATAACGCCGCTGTTGCCGCGTGCACCGCGAAGTGCGCCTTTAGCAAGTTTCTCCGCAAGGTCCGCCATGGACGTTGTGGAAACGGAGTTGATTTCCTTTACCGCCGACATCATTGTCAGCGACATATTTGTACCCGTGTCACCGTCGGGTACGGGGAAGACGTTTAGTGCGTCTACTTGGGCTTTGTTTACTTCCAACATTTTGCCACCGGCGATAAACATACGTTTCATCACCGAAGGAGTTATGTGCGTTGTATTTGAACGTGCTGAAGACATGATTACCTCAATTTATGTAAGCGTGATTAAAGTTTGACCCCTACGACGTGGACGTCGATACTGTCCACAATCATTCCCGTAAAGTGTTCGAGACCGTACTTGACGGTGTTTTTCAAACTAGAGGACACAGCCGACACAGGCAATCCGTATTTAATTTTAACAAATAGGTCGACGTAAATGCGGTCCCCCTTGGTAGCGACGCGAACACCGCGGCTCTTGCCGTTGCGTTTGAACAAATCACTGAACGAGTCGGAGAAACCGAAAGGCACCATTTCTACCACACCGTAGCACTCAACGGCAAAGTGTCCCGCGAGCGATGCTATGACGTCGTCTGAAACGGTTATTGTACCATACGAATTTCTAGTGCGTAATGCCATTCGTCATTCCTCCTAATAAAGGTTGCTTAATTATTTTACAGCAAATCTAAGAATTTTTCAAGTAATTTTACCGACTATATCGCGGATAAATGACTTTTTTCGGTATTTTTTACTGTTTGTTGAATTTTTTTACAATATTTGCTTGCCAAAAAGGACGATAAATGTTATCATTACTAAGCGTGAAAAAACGAAATTTAAGTTTACCACTACGGAGGTGTAGATATGTCCAAGGTATGCGCTATATGCGGAAAAGGCAAAATGTCCGGTAACAAGGTGAGCCACTCCAACAGAAAGACTCCCAAAACCTACAATGCCAATTTGCAAAAAGTAAAGGTGATGATTGACGGAAAGGAATCCACCGAATACGTTTGCACCCGCTGCATCAGAACAAGCAACAAGGAAAACTAATCCGAATTGGTTAAGTAAAGGCTATCGCATAATGCGGTAGCCTTTTTTCATGTCCGAAGTGTAATTACACTACTTTCAATTTCTCGTTCGGTTGTTTCGTTTTTGGTATTAAGACAGCTTTTTCTTTTGTTCAACTTTCAATAGATAGCTTCCTCAATCGTCAAAATCCACCAATTCGCTTAGTATTGCGTTTGCAACGTAGTACTTGTCATCGGGTATCACTACGCTACCGCCGACAACTTGCAAGCAACCTTGTTGTAGCAAGCGATTTGCGCTGTCGAAGTAGGTGAAGAAATCCTGTCCGTAGCGTGCGCGAAACTCCGCCAAATCCACGCCGTCGGCAAGGCGCAAAGCCAACATTGCGTACTCGTTGGCTTGGGTGTCGAGGCTTTCCGTTTCGGCATTTACACGTACGTTGTCGGCGGCAATGTAATCGCGGATGTCACGGACGTTGTCGTAGCGAACGTCGCCCACAAAGCCGCTTGCCGAAGCCCCGAAGCCGTAGTAACGCCCCTCATGCCAGTAGTTGAGGTTGTGCTTGCACCGCTTACCGTCACGGGCAAAATTGCTTGTTTCGTAACGCATAAACCCTGCCTCGGCAAAGCGTGCCACGGCTTGATCGTAGAGGTCGGCTAGGTAGTCTTGGTCGGACGGAATTTGGTTGCGTAGCGCATACAACGGCGCGTCGGGGTACAACTCCAATGCATACAGCGACAAGTGAGAAAGGGGCAAACGCACCGCCGTGTCGACGGTATGCAAAAAGTCGGCGTGCGTTTCCGGCAAGCCCAACATAAGGTCGGCATTGATATTGGTAAAGCCAACGGCGAGCGCATTGTCAAGCACTTGCAAAAACTGCTCCGACGTGTGCAAACGCCCGATTTTGGCAAGCGTGGCGTTGTTTAGGCTTTGCAAACCGAACGATATTCGATTTACTCCGACATCGCGAAACATTTTGAGCTTGTCCGTAGTTGCGCTTTCGGGGTTGGCTTCGGTGGTGATTTCGCAATCGTCGGCAAGGTCAAATCTACTGCGCAACAAATCGAACAGCCGCACGATATACTTGCCGTCCACCGCCGACGGGGTTCCGCCACCGAGGAACACGGTACCGATGCGCTTTTCAGGCAGTTCGCAAGCGGAAATTTCTGCAAAAAGCTTGGCGAAATAAGCCTCTTGCAAGGAGAGGTCGGTGCAGGAGGAAAAAGCACAATAGGAGCACCGCGCTTTACAAAACGGTATATGGATGTAAATTGAGTAATTTGCCATAGTTAATTCGTTATTTATGCAAATACGTTCGTTAAAAACTAGGTTGATAAGCAAGTAATCACATTGCCAAGGTTACATACCACCGAAAAACGTGCTGATCACTCCCTCCGCGACGAGCAAGGTCGTTTTCAACCACTACCCCACATTAAACATACTGCAAGCGAGGGCGTAGATTGGTGCAGATTGTGGCAATATACGCCCTCGCCCCTTATTCGTCAATCTTTAATATAGACATAAACGCCTCACTCGGCACACTGACACTGCCTACCTGCCTCAT
>ERZ780157.4561-NODE-4561-length-10418-cov-2.944611_pt1 | contig 10418 bp, 17 predicted proteins | sample MGYA00511169_ERZ780157 | MGnify/ENA primary metagenome ERZ780157 (study PRJEB29588, sample SAMEA1965149) | human gut metagenome | biome: human gut; feature: human-associated habitat; material: faeces | place: Denmark | collected 2008/2010 ...
CCGCCACACGACGCGGCTGCGTCACGCCGATCATGCCCGGACGACCGCTCTCCGCGCGACCGTAGCCCGCCTCGAAGAGGAACTGTGGAATCTACGTGTAACCCCGTCAGCGAAGTCGCACTTGCGTGGTCTTGCCGCTGCCCGTCTCGCCGCACACGATCACCACGTCGTGGTAGTTGATGGCCTCCATGATCTCCTGCTCCATGCCGCACACGGGCAGCTTCGAGCGCTGCTCCTCGATCGCCGCGCTTCGCTGCACGTTCACGAAGTACGCGCGCTTCTTCAGCTCCTCGGGAATGGACGTGGCCAGGTCCTCGCGGATGCGGCGCATGTCCTCGAGGGAGTCGTCGTTCAGACGCAGGTCCAGTCCCGCGGGCGCGCTCTCCAGGATCTCCTTCACCTCCTCCACGTACGTCGGAACGGGAGGAGCGTCGCTCTCTTCCTCCGACGGTGGCTCCACCTCCATAGGAGTGGTAGCTGGTTCGGGAGCTGGCTGCTCGGGTACGTCTTCCTCACTCGATTCGGATTGCGGTTGCTCGGTCTCCGGCGTCTCCTTCTCGACAGCAATGTGAAGCGTTTCCTTCTCCTTCTCGTCCAGTGTCAGGCCCAGCTTCTCCTTGTAGAACGCCTGCTTCACGATGTCCTTCTTTGTCTTCTTCTTTCCCAGCGTGCTACTCGATTTGAACACGGAGAGCTTATCCGTGCTGAGCTGCTTCTGCTGAATCTCCGCCATCAGCGTGTCATGCTCCAGCTTTCTCTTCTTCTTCAACTAGTCGTTACAGCAAATCATGTGCATGCAAACTGCAATCTCCTCCAGCTTCTTTGCTCGCTTTCCCTTCCTCTCCAACTTCTGTGCCTTCTTTTCTTCTTTCAGCTTCTTCCTCCTCTTCTCCTCCTTGGAAAGCTTGTTTCCCTCCAAGACAATGTCAGCCGCGCCTCCCAACGCATTCTTCAGCTCCTCCGATAGTTCCACCTGCTGTGTTGCAGGCTTCTTTTTCACGTTCTTCTTCTTGTTCTGACCGTTCATGGCTATCGGAAGAGATATTGAGGAAAAGGGGGCGCTCATTTGTTGAGATCGACGTCGATTTGAATGGTGGGGTATTTGAAATGGGGTATGGGTGGAAGGAGTGAAGAGTGTGTGAAGAGTGCAACATGGGGGAGGGGTACCCACCGGGGTGTTGGATGATCGGGGGTGGGTATTCTTGTTAAGTAAATGTGTGATTCGGTGGTATGTCTAGTGTCCTGGGTGGGGGGAGAAAGAGTGGCTGGAATCGCGATCATCGCTCTCATCACAGAATCGTTTAGGGATTCACCTCCAATCACCCTCCCCTCTTCATTCATAGGGAGTTTATTCATGTTCAGCTCGGCTCAGTATCACCCATTCCTTCATCTCTTTCCTCCATGAGTGGACCCAGTGTGCTTTGTGTCGTGGATCGTGAGGTGCTTGACGCTGTATCGAAGGAGTCGCCCGAGAATGTGTTTGAAGCAACGGGAGCGGTGAATTCGCTAACGGCACTCGGAATTCTGACACAGCTGCGTATGATTTGATTGGAATCCTCACTGTGCAGGTGATCTGTCTCAAGCGTGTGAGGGAGTATATAAAAGTGTGTCAAATCGGCTATATGATTTGAACAAACGCATTGGAACCGCTCAGAAGTCGATTACACTGTGTGAGCAGAAGATGGTGGCGAAACAGCGTCACTTGTATTCTGCAGATGCGAAGGAGCTGGTGGAAGAGAAGTCGGGTCGTTTCTATCTCCAATCGTCATGAGTAGCTCCGTATGAGATCGCGGATGGTTCGTCCTTTGACCTCATGACTATACCGAAGAAGAAGCAGTATCAAACAAAGAAATCATCACTGGACATCCAGTCCATTCAGAAGCTCCTCGATGATAGTGTGAGTGTTCTTTTCGTCATTGTCACGTGTAGAAGGTTTCGATAGAGAAGGATTATTCCTCCATGTCACAGTATCCCGCGTTTGATGTGCACCACCGTCAGCTCTCTCCCATGGCACAGCGGCATGGTAGTAGAAGGCATTCTCTCTCGATTCTGTCTTCCATTGCTCAGTTGTTTGTAACGAAGGAATCATCGTCGCGTTTGTCCGTCAGTTTCAGATCGAACTATCCCTCTGCAGTCTCGACGTTGACGAGCATTGATTCGCATTCGTCGTTGAGAGCGGTGGTTCCAGAGGTGTCAGTGTTGAGAGAGTCTGAGATGTCGCCGGTTGTGGAGGTGTCTCCTGTTGTGGAGGTGTCTCAGGCGTCTCCTGTTGCAGAGACTGTTCAGGCGTCTCCTATAGCCTCACAGTCGGTGAGTGAGGTGCAGCCAGTGAGTGAGGTGCATTCGGTGCAGCCAGTGAGTGAGGCGCAGCCAGTAAGTGACTCGCAGCCAGTGCAACCCATTGTCAAACCGCAACCTCCTCCAATGCCTCCATCCCTAACTCGCTCCACAGCCGTGACAGAGGAGTACCAGCCTCCCAAGGCGGTGGAATGTCGACCTCGCATGTCGCCTCCTCCGATTCCTGCAGAAGCCATGCAGGCGAGGAGTGGATCTTCGGAGCAGTCATCACACCAAGGCGAAGAGAAGCCTCAACCGTCACAGCCGTCTCAGCCCGCGTCGGATTCTCCGAAAGCTGTGGCGCCGAAGCCCTTCTCGTCTGACTTCCTCGCAGCGATTCGCGCAGCGGGAACCCGAAGACAAGAGCGAGCCCTTCAGCAAGCGGAAGAGCAACCTCAACAATCTCAACAATCTCAACAACAACAACCTCAACAATCTCAATCTCAACAACAACCTCAACAACCTCAATCTCAACAACAACAACAACCGCAACAATCTCAACAACAACAACAACCACACCACCCCCCACTCAACCTCCTCCAGGAAATCCAACAAGCCGGCGCTGCGAGAAGAAACCGCATGACAGAAGCAACGACCATGGACGCGGGCACGCTTGGCAGCCGCTCTGGCACCATCCGACGCACGGGCACGCTTGGAGGCAACAATCGCACGTCAGAACGCTTTGGCTCCGACATCATGAACAACCTTCACAATGGCAGCCGCAGCACACTGCGTATTCGCACCGACGGAGACACCCCGGAACCGCCGCCAGCAGATACCGCTAGAAACAACCTCTTCGATGAAATCCGCCATTTCGATTTGTCAAAGCTGCGACGCGTCACGCCAGAGCAGACTGCCGACGCCAAACCAGCGAACAACAACTCCGGAGTCGAGCCAACCGTGGCGGAACTGATGCGAAGCCGCTTACTGGTCATGCAGTCGGATAGCGATAGCGATGACTCGCAGTTTGATTTTTCGGACTGATTTGTTTGTTCGCTCACCTGCTCCCTAGACCCACCCTTATAAGGCGAAGAAGAGCGTTTCAACGAGCGTGCAGGACTGAGCCCAGCTGGTGCTGGGTGCGGACTTCAAATCCGTAGGAGACTGACAAACTCAGCAGTTCGATTCTGCCTGACCTGCGCATTTTTCTTTTTCAACAAACAGCGCGAAACGATACCTAACACTATGTAGAATAGAATGGGAGGACGACCGCGCTAATCCACGTCGGTGCCCTCAATGAGTCTCAAACTACCCAATCACGCTCCACAATAACTCTCCTACCCCTCAATGTCCTTCCACACGTTCAAGCCGCCAATCACGTAGTACGCCTTCATGCCCTGCGACGCGTACTCGTTCGCCACCTTCATGCTGCGGCCGTTTTCGTTGGAATAGAAGAAGATGCGGATGTTGGGAGCATCTTCTGCCATCGTGTCGCGAAAGCGCTCCTAACCGTCACACAACGCAAGAGAAGGCACGAGGGAGTACGCACCGGAGATGTGCATCCTCTCGTATTCTTCCTCACTTCGAGCGTCCACGATCCAAATCAGCTCGTTGCTCTGCGTGCGGATCACGTAAAGCTCTCTCGCATCTATGCTCTGCGCAACAGGCTCGTCCAGGTCGCGTTCCTCAATCACGGCGTGCTGCCTCTCGGCGTTGTCACGAACGCTCTTTCTACCACGATTACCATTCACTGTTGCACGGATACGTGCTTAGCTCCTTCATCGTCTTTGTCGGACGGAAGAGAAGTGCGTAGACTGCCACGATAATGAACGCCAGAAGCGCTATCTTTCTCATTTTGTCCTTTCTGTATATGCGTGTTCCCAACATGATTCTGTCGTGTTCGGCTTCTTCGTCCAACAAACAGCGCCACAGAATCCGTGCGATGATTGCACTCCCGTTCAGGTGAAGCGCGTCCAGCGTCTGTTCCTTCTACACCTCACTCGCAATTCGCTTTCCCACTTTATCCAGAAGAGAGCACGGCGGCGTTCCCGCGAGAAGGTCAAAGCGCTTCCCCTTCAGCTCGTCGTTCGTGTTGCTCAGGTAGTTCATCAGCTCCTCCACCGTGGCTAGCTTGTACACGCACAGCGTTGACATGCGATTTGGCAGGCGGAGACGGAGGCGACATGCATTCGCGCCCGCTACAGTGTTAATTCTAGATTATGGACTAACGTTCGATGGATATGTCGCGGAAGGGTTGTGTTGTTGTTTCTGAGTTACCGCGAATTGGTGCTTCTGAACTACGACGAGTTGGTATTTCCTCTCCAGAAAAACCACCCCCCAACGCTGCTCCTGAAACACCACTACACATCACAACACACCCAACACGACAACCCAACCCCCATACTCCTCTTCTGACTCGGACGCGACTCCGCATACTTGCGAATGCACGCGGGAGTGATGGGCGACTTCCGATCCGACGTCTTCATCTCAATGGAGGGAACGGGAATGGAGGGAAGAGCGTCGATTGGGTTCTCTGACAAAAACTCCGTGACTATTCTCAAATGAGAGCAACACGCATACTGGATTCGGCAAAGCGGTCCACGTCAGAGTACTCGATCCGGCTCATACGCTTCACCTCGCCGCCCGTCAAGGGGTTGATAATCGCGATGTAGGGGAAGGAGTCGACATTGTAGAAGGAACGAAGACGGTTTCCCTCGCACTGCTCAGCCATGTCAAGGGGAGCAAAGTGCTGCACAATGATGAAATTGTACTTCATCAGCTCCATGATCATCTCGTCGTGGAAGAGGTCCCGGTTGATGCACGCGTCGGAAAACTCGGTGCGGTTCTATGCATCACATCGCAAACGCACGAAAGACGAAGATACACACCATAATCCACTTTCGAACGTTCAAGTACAGCGCCATCTCTCTCGCCATCTCAATCAAGAAGGGGCCCTTGAGTTCGTCAGGTAAATCGAATTGCTTCGACAGCACTACGTGTCAGCTTTTTCCGATGGAGCTACCCGAATCCTCGCCACTGAACACGCTCGCCGAGTGGGCAATGACGCCAGCGCCTTCGGGTCGGTATACATCTAGCACTCACAACAGAGACTTCTCTCTACCCTGACTGTTGTAAATCCGCCCAACGCGCGAAGCGGATTCCTCTTCTTCCTCCATCTCGTCGACAGGATCCGGAATCGCGGTGGATGGAGCTTCTGCCGTCTCCCTCGGTTGAATGCCGTTATCAAAGTACAGAGAGACCGCTTTGTCCAGATCAAAGCCGCTCATCTCCAAATACATGCCTGCCTCCTCCACGCTCGCTCCCGTGATGTCGCAAAAGGACACGATATAGTCTTCGTCAGACATTTTCTGAAAGGGCTGTTTCGCCATTTGACAGTCAGTAGGGGTGAGGAGAATTGTTCCTGTGTACAAAGGGAGCGTCCGTCGAGGATCATTGGAAATGCACGATCATCCTCTCCTTGCGTTGCTTCAACAATGTACAAAACAGGGAACCAATTACAATCCATATCCATGCATCCCATTCCCTACCCCTCCCAAAAGAAGCGATATCATCCCATAAACAGCACGCTCAACTCATACAGAAACAAACGTGAAATACGCCGCACTCCGTCGACAGAGAATACCATGCGAACGGTGTTCATCGGTCTGTGCTCGTTTATCGCCCTCGCCTTCGGTCTGTACCTCCTTGTGCCGTGGGTGATTCGTCGACGGGAAAGGGATTGTTTGATGACGCCGTCCGTAGTGTTTGCATTGCCACTGTAACGAGCAGATGTACGAAAAGGGAATAGCAGAGTACAGCGGGATCAATCGGCATTGCAAGACCGTTCTCTGGGTCCACCCCAACAACCAAAAGCAAAGTCGGATTCGGATCCTTCCTGTCATTCTGTAGTGGAACTATCTACGAGAAGGGACAGATCCTCTCTCGGCTTCGATTACGCCGCCTACTATCTTCCTGGGACCACGGGCCCCAAAGACGTACAGAAGCCGAACACGACGTGGAAGAAGGGATGCGCGGATCTCGTCCAGTACATGAACGACGTGTTCCTTCCGCTGCAAGAAAGGGACATGCAAAACTCGACGAGTCGCCTCATTTATCAAAAGCGTGGAAATGCGGGACTCGCAAACCAGATCGCGGGCGTGTGCGACACGCTGGTGCTGGGAGTGGTGTACAACCGTGTCGTTCAGAGTCGTTTCCTTTTCCAACCCTCACGCCTAGTCAACGCACCTGCTCTGCCGAATCACTTCTTCCACTTCCCCCTCTTCAACTTCACATTCCCTGCCACGCTCACCTATCCTTCAGGTACGTTCTATCCGCTCTCTTCACGCACAGAAGAAGCGCGTCTCAGTCTAGCCACCAACATCGCGAATGACACGCTCACCTTCATCGAGTGCTCGCCTCGCTCCTCCGTGCAGGGAATCACGGACTCGTACAACTTCAACGACGTGTACAAGGGAACCGTCGTTCTCGAGACCGGAACCACCATCCTCAAACAGATCTTCAAAAACCCGCGGGTGCGGAGTCGCGCGCGGCAAACCTTCGACAGGGAGAACAACGCCACGGTGATCCGCGATGCGTGGTACTCGAACTGCTTCCACTCCGTGTTCCAGCCGAGCGCCTTCACCTTGCAGTTCATCCAACCGTGGCTGGACCTGTTCAAGACGCACTACGTCGTGGGCATGCACGTGCGGTTGGCGGGAAACTACACCTCGTGGAGGGAGAAGTCGCCGCACTTGTCGCGCGAGCGTCTGAACGAGGGTTTTGCCCGCATCGAGGAGGCGTTGCGCAAGGTGAAGGACGCGTTGCTGTTCCTGGCGACGGACAACAAGGTCATTGAGAAGGAGGTGCTGGATCGCTTCGGAACCCAGGTGGTCTTCGTTGGAAACCTGCCCCGCATGCACACGGGGCTGTACACCAACGAGGCGGCGCTGATGCGGAGTTTCACGGAGTTGTATCTCCTTGGACAGTGTGACGTTCTGTTTCTGACAGAGCGGTGTATGTATTCTAAGCTTGCGGCTGCGATTCGGAAGGCGGACACCCCGGTGTACTATTTCTAGCTTCTTTTTGATTCGGTTGGACTGTTTGTTCTCTACCCCGATGTACTATTTCTAGCTTCTTTTTGATTCGGTTGGACTGTTTGTTCTCCACCCTGATGTACTATTTCTAGCTTCTTTTTGATTCGGTTGGACTGTTTGTTCTCCACCCCTATGAAGTCCAGTAGGAGCGCCTTCTCCGGGGTTTCGTTTGTCTGCGGACTCCTATCGGCGTTCATTCTGTCCAGTGTGCTGCTCTTCCTGTTCCCGCTCCGCTTGGGTTTTGGACGTGTATTGCTACGTAATGTGATAGATCTGAAGGGCGTTCGGATGGGGAAGTACTCCATTGCTCTCGAAACGGTGCACCGTCAAGTGGCCGAAAAGCATGTGCGCACACAATTTGCTCGTAGGGACTGGTATCGTGATTCAACATAGACCCGGCGATTGTGGAGAACGGAGGGGTGAAACCGGAGGGAAGTGATGCCATAACCTTCTATCCAGGGAACCAGGTTCATGAAACGGTCGAGAACTACCAACAGATGCGAGGCTCGGACTGTCATCCAAGGAGCATCGACTTTTCTTCTGCAACGTGGTAGCCCTTCACGTTCTCTTTAACGTAGGCTGAGTGAGTTTGTGCAGAGAAGGAACTGCGTCTTTCAGAACTACAGTGAAGCGTTTCACTTCACTCGCTTTACTGATCTCTAGCTCCTTTCCTGGCGCAAGCAGCCAAGAGAAGAACGCCGACGAGTAGCCATTTCGCTGTCCGTTCATTGTAGCGCTTCCTACTCGTCCATCGTGAATTACAACAACGAGGGTGTGCATTGGGCGTACCTATCCAACGTCTGTCTCAACATGGAAACGCTGGAAATCACCCTCTTTCAGAAGAACGAGCGGAAAGTCGTTACGGACCGACTAGAGGGCTATCAGCACCTGTGGAAGTTCAAGAGGCGAATGGAATCCTTTCCGGGCAATCCGCTGAGCGCGGTGGTGTGGGACGACGACGGAGCGTGGATGATCATCCCCGGGTGGCAGAGACACACCAGTCACTTCTTCGAGAACATCGTGATGGTGAATCATCGCGCGACGAATCCTTCCGCGATGCCGCCCGTAGTGCATCCTCGTAATATTCACACTAGATGCGGCACGTGTTCCTCCCTCGCTTCGAGATGCGCAAGGAAATCAAGTGGACGAAGGGGATTCTGGAGGCGCTGAAGGAAACGCACCAGCCGAAGGGAAAGAACGCGATTTACTTCCACTCAATCGAGGAAATGCGCAAGATCGTGGGCAAGAAGGCATTCTTCTGCTGGAAGCACATTGTGCGTGATTGAATTCCTGTTCAGGACTAGGGCATCAGCGGCCACACCAACCATGATGGTCGCGGCGGGTACTTCCCCCATCCCTATGAAGCCGACTTCATGCGAGCCGCCATGTACAAGGCGTATCACTTGGATCCCTCTCCGCTGTACAACACGCAAAGACGGGTGCTGCAGATCCTGTATTTGCCTCGTGACACACGCAGCAAGGGCAGACAGGTGATTAACGCGGAAGCCATGTTGTCGCTGATCCGCTCCATGCACGTTTTTGGTTCATGAGTGGAGTGAGCGGTAGAAGATGTTCAACCTCACGGTATCCGAGATTCACACGATTCCGATGCAGCAGCAAGTGTTGCTCACGATGAAATCGGATATTGTGTTGTCCGTCCATGGCGCTGCTGCGGCGACGATTCTGTTTCTCCTGCCCCATTCCACGTACATCGAGCTCCGGCCCCCCAACTTCCGGGACAACTGGTACCAAATCATGTGCAACCAGGCGCGGTTGCAGCACGTCGCGATGAACAACTTCTCGTATCCTCTCCCCAGCGCCTGTCCCAGCATCCGCGCCACGCTCGACCCCGTGAAGCACCAGCTGTGCTGGAAGAAGGTGCATTTTGCCAATGTGGAGGTGTGCGTGGAGTGTCTGCACAGCGTGCTGCTGGATCAGTACTATGTCGTGAATCTGTTAAAGTATGGGATCAGCACTATGTCGTGAATCTGTTAAAGTATGGTGTCATTTATGAATAAGGGGCTGTTTGTTCTCCATCTCGTCTCGCCTTGGCGGATAAGCGGGCCTCTCGCTTCCTCTTGATGCTCTCAACTCACTCTCAACTGGAATTCAGAAACAGTCACCCGCACCCCAATTCACCCCGATTTTTGGAATTCGCGTGCCTTTTCGTTTTGCCGAGGAAGTGTATTCCTTGTGGTGGTGCAGAACGGAAGAGAACATGCAGGGCATGTCGAGCGAAGAGGATTTCACGCTGTCTTTTGGATACCAGCAAGGCAATGCCAGTAGTCGCGCCCCGTTCCGTCTCATTGTAGATATGGGAAACACGAATCGCAGCGTCATGGATCCCAAAACAGTGCGCCAGTGCAAAGCCGATCAAGCGAGAATCCTTGAGCAGTTCAACTCTCCCTACTACTCCCTTCTCGTAGCCTTCGCTTTTTGTTTGTGATTCGCTTTAGGAATTCGGAGCGGAGAATATGCTATCCTTTGAGCAATTCGGACGCCTGGCGATGGAGATCCTTTCCGGATCGTTCATCGTGGAGAAGTGGAAGTCTGTACCTCGTTTCTGTGCGCGCATTACGACCTAGTTCCTGAATTCGCTGAAGGAGGCGAACGATTCGGACTACGACGCCAACGATTCGGGTTCGGTCTCGTCCATTCCCGTGATGAGTAGACACCGTCACAATCAACAAAGTGGATATGATTCAAAAGCAGCTGGATGCGCTGATCGTAGTCCGCTCGTGGCTCGTGTGAGGCGTAGGCACAAATGGAAAAGGTGAAGGAGGAGAGCAGACGGAAGTCGGAGGAATTGGAATCCCTTCGGCGAAGAGTGCAGGAGAGCGACATGATGAGTCAGGGCAGCCTGCCCTCGCCGCGCGCAGTGCCAAATCCCGGACTTCTATCGGCGATCGACCCCGGAGCCAATGAGCCGGTTTCATACACAAACGACGACTATCTTATGGACTTCAGCAAGCCAGCGTCGTACCAGCCGCCCAGCTCCGAGCCGCCCGTCGTCGTTCGTCGTCGCTCGCTGGAGCCGGAGCCGCTGCC
>ERZ780157.4562-NODE-4562-length-10417-cov-2.971145_pt1 | contig 10417 bp, 17 predicted proteins | sample MGYA00511169_ERZ780157 | MGnify/ENA primary metagenome ERZ780157 (study PRJEB29588, sample SAMEA1965149) | human gut metagenome | biome: human gut; feature: human-associated habitat; material: faeces | place: Denmark | collected 2008/2010 ...
GGCGGCGAGGCGTTCGTGTCGCTGCTGCTGGAGCCGTACGTGGGTCTGCTGAAGGACAACAACGTGGAGGTGCGCAAGAACGCCATCAAGCAGATGACGCCGCTGTCGAAGTGCCTGGAGAAGGAGGTGTTCCTGCAGAAGCTGTATCCCTTCTTGCCCTCCCTCGCGACCGACACAAACCACGAAATCGCGTCGGTTTCTGGCAGTCGCTGTGACGCGTAGAGAACAGATCGCCAGCGTGGTGATCGACCTGGGCTGCGTGCTGCCCGACAAGGTGAGCGCGCTCTTCGACCTCCTGCTCGCCTCGCCTTCGCCCGAGGTGCGGCTGCTGCTGCTGCGCCGCCTGGACGAGGTGACGCTGACGCAGTCGCTGGTGAGTCGTGTGGTGCTGGACGAGAGGCTGGACGGACCGGACTGGCGCGTGCGCGAGGAGGTGGCGAAGCACATGGCGTACCTGCTGAGCGCCACGAAGGACACGGACCAGCAGGCCCGTCTGTTGGATATTGTGGGGTGTGGGGGCGAGGAGTGACGGGTAGTACTTGCACCTCTTCGTGGACGCGGTGAGCAAAGTGCGCGAGACCTGCCGCCAGTCGCTGCCGAAGATCATCTCCTCGCTGGGCGCGGACTTCGTGTTCAGCAGCGTTCTCTCGAGACTGGCGACGCAGTACGACGAGACCAACAACTACCTGCTCCAGTTCAACATTCTGTACACATACGAGCTCGTCATCAGAGCCATCCCGAAGGACGAGCGCGTCGCTCCGATGTTCGCGACCCTCCTGAAGGAGATGAGTGTAGGAATTGGGACGTGGGGTCATGTGTAGAACTCCGTCCCGAACATCCGTTTCATCTCGTGCCGCATTTTGGCGAATCTGTGCGACGTGCTCCCGGCGGATGTGAAGGCGAAGGCGATTGCGAAGATGACAGAGCTGACAAAGGACGAGGATCGCGATGTGCGGTACTACGCTACGCTGGGACTGAAGAAGTTGTCTAGTGCTTAGTGTTGATATTCTTGTGCTCTTTGTTTTCAACAGCTTAGTGTTGATATTCTTGTGGTCTTTGTTCCCAACAAACAGGCGATTGCTGTCGGAAAGCGGTAGCTAGCAGCCGATAAGGGCCGTTCTCCTCGTACATTTCCTTTGTTACAAAAAGCTGCGAAAAGTCCGGATTCTGGACTTGAGCCACTCCTCCTCGCCAAGTATCGCAGAACAGACTACGTTCTCAATCTCTTTTCCATAAACATACTCACCCATCTGCGTCACACGATATTCCATCCCTTCCGTGATGAGCGGGACAACCTCTCGCATGATCGTTAAGAACGCGTCCCTCTCCTGTCAAGGATATTCAAATCGCTCCTTGAAGTGCGGGAAGTAGAAGTTGCCGCCCGTCAGAACGATGTTCTTCACCAGAAGCTGTTGGATGCTTGGCGGGAAGAGTTGCAAGCACATTCCCACGCTCTCCGCGACTCCTGCCTGCTTAATCCCGATGTCCGATGGGTGGAATAGCGCCTCGGGCACCATGAATCGCTCGTTTGTGAGGGTGATGACCTGCTGATTTGGATTCACCCTCTCTCCGGGTTTCTACGCTAAACGCCCTCCACAACGCTCTACCAGCTCATACCCTGTAGACGATGTGACGAAATCAGGGAGAACGTAGGCCTTCCGAATCCGACTTGGATTCAATCGACACACGTCCAGCTCTCTGAGCGCGTTCATCGACACATAGCAGCACTTCTCCTTGATCTGGTTGACCAGATGGGTGCAGTCCTGAACGTTCACTTGGCGGAAGGACAGGTTCTCTTTCAGAAGGTTTGTGAGCAGCTTCCCGCCCACGTTCACTCGCTTCACCCCCTCCAGCAGCCCCCTTCCATCCACGATAGGGACGATCTACACGTAACAGTGGCACGCGACATCACACGTGTGTGAAGGAGAATCCGCTGTCTATAACAATTCCTGACCTCGTCGTGCGAGATATATCGTCCTGCGGGAGCGCGCCGAGTTCCTGGGAGAGGGTCCAGATTGGAGTGGGGGAGGCGTAAAACCCATTGAATCGGAAGTGCTCGAACACCACCTGCAGCGTGCCTCTCATGAGCTCGTCCATGTTGAACAGCGGCTGTGATAGGAATAGGTTGCAATTCTGCGGTTGCTACGGGTCACAATGTTGTATTCACACGAACTATATTCAAGTGCTGTGGATTGAACAGCTGACTCCATATCTTGGCCTCGAGATCCCAATTCACGACATATCCCCTGTTTCTAATCTATTCCTCACAACTCTCACTTTTCAATGGGCCGGTGATACAGCAGTTGGGAGTGATCGGTGACAGCCGTCACGGTATCGTTTCCAACGAGTTCATGGAGCGATTTCCGAATGCGAGCGGTCGTGTTTGGTATGACGCTAGGGATAAACCGAAGGACTCGCAGACTCACCATGTAGGGTTTGTGCTCGAGGCGAATCCAGCCTTTATTGTGCTCCCTCCATTGTCGAGTACCAACACCTGAGGTTCCATTTCTGAAGAAGGGAATGAGTGGTTGACTCTGGTGAGCGTTGAAGACAGATCAGCCCTCTGCATTTCGACAAAACGATTACACATAACAAACACGCGAAAGCACAACTCAACAGCACCTATTCTCTCCTCTCCTCCTCGTGCACTTCCTCCACGGCCTCGGAGTCTTCAGCAACACAGCCCTCTTCCTGTGTAGAGACTTCGGCTGAATCTGCCGTCTCTTCGCGCTTGTCTTCCTTTTTATGCGAATGGATCATATCCTGGATTTGCTGATCGTAGGGCTTATTGAAGTGAAGCCATCGGGTGACCACTCCATGGATGTACAGGATCGATCTCTACAGATAACCACCATGACGAGTGCATACATTCCAACAAGAGCAGCACGTTTTCTTTGTGATTTGAAGGTAGTCCTTTGAAGTCGGCAATTCCGGCAGCTACGGGTAATCCCTTTTGCGGTTCCGCTACGTCCTCCACGAACTGACGATTCCGGACACTGGCAATGAGTTGATTGTACGCTCGGTTATTCTAGACGATGACGGGAACGGAAAGCACCGACACGAAGCACCAGTCCGTCTGATAACGAAAGATACCCAATATACGCGACCCCCATTCCAGACAGGAAGGCAAGCGATTTGTGCATAATGGCAAACCCCCTAGCACGTCAGTCCCGTTTCCGGCAATTGTACATTGCTTATTCCAACAAAGAATCCGTTATCGTGAAGAAAAGGGTTGAAAAGGCAACAACGGGTGGAGTCAAAGGGGTGGGATCGGTGGGATCAAGAGAAGACGCCGACTATTCGCGCAACGACGGAGGAATGAACGTGCTTTCCGTGGATGGCGCATTCACACTCTTCATGGGCAACTCCCCGGAATCAGCAATGTATACTCTGCTACAGATCATTCTCTCGCGCAAGTCCCACCATTTGGGCGTGCCCTTCGCTGTGCCGCACTTGTCGATCATGTAGACCACGTCCATTCCCTCCAGCACCGTCCCGAACGCGACCAATTTCTTGTCCAGATACGCGACGTTGGCCTAGAGGTCAGCACTCCTCTTCGCACACACCGTTGTGATGTAGAACTGAGACTGGTTCGTGTTCCTTCCCATATTTGCCATCACCAAAATCCCGGGACGGTTCTGCGACACGGCGAACGTCTCGTCGTCGAACTTCTTGCCGTAAATGCTCCACCCAACATCGCCCTAATCGTGAGCGCCTCACTTTAAATTCAACTCCCTGAATCACAAACCCGGGAATGATGCGCGTAAAGCGAGTTCCCTTGTAGGTCAACGGCTTTCCGTTTGAACGAGGTCCGTACTCTCCGGTACAGAGTCCTCTAAAGTTCTCTGCCGTCTTGGGCGCAACCTCTCCATATCTAGGTTCATAACCCAGAACGATGGATCCTACAGTCCCAGCACGATTCTTCCCGCAGGATACTTGTTGATGTTCACGTCAAGAAACACTTTCGAGGTCACATTGAAGACCTACAGGCGTGAGGATTGGGACGAGGGAACGCACTTGGTACTCTCCGCTGACGAGGCAGAGCGCGAGAAGAAGGACCACAAGACGCATCCTCGCCTCGAAAACGATGAATGAACAAACACGCCGAATACACACGTTAATCCACCTTCAACGACCCGTAAATCTTCCTCGTGAACCAGAAACACGAGTAGAAGCCGATCGCTCCACACGCCAAGTAAAGGGCAATACAGCCGATCAGCGCCAAACAAATGTACAGAACGACTACACGGTTAGACGGTACGCACTCTCCTACCGGACACCAGCTGCGTAATGCCAATGCTGATCATGTAGTAAATCGCGAACAGGAAGACAAAGAACGCCGTGCTGCCCGTGTTGGCGAAGGAGCGCCACCACCAGTGGTAGTCCTCGTTGGCGAGCTGGAAGTAGCAGAGCATGATGGAGATCTCTGCGGTGGTGATGACGGTGAGGGCGAAGATCGCCAGCAGGAAGCCGAACACGGCGTAGGTCTGGTGGAGCAGCACCGAGGAGAGCATGAAGTACATCTCGAGGAAGATGGTTCCGAAGGGCACGCAGCCGCCGACGATGCACGTGAGCGCGGGGTGGAGGTACCACGGACGGCGGGGAATCTCGCGCTCAATGTGGTTGGTGCGAACGGGCATGTGGTACTTGGGGAGCTTGTAGCCGACGAAGGAGCCGAGGTAGACGAGCGGGAGCGAGACGCAGAACCAGAGGAACATGAGTCCGATGATGGAGGCTATGGGTGAGGCGAGCGCGCGACGGGCGACAGATGTGGATGTACTGTGGCGAGTTGAGGAAGTACCACACGGCGTTCATGACGAAGGTGAGGCAGAAGATCACGGAGGGCATCAGCACGCCCACGATGAGGATCACGTTCTGGCGACCCTTGCCGCCGAACAGCTGGTTCCTACGGCGTGAGAGGAGCGGAGGAGAGCAACAGGCGCGCGGAGGCGAAGCCCGCCACGAAGCCGAGGAGGACAAAGAGAATCACAGCACAGGTGACAATGCTGCCGCGGTACTGCGGCGACAGAATGCCCAGCGCGGCGAGCACGATCACCATCACGATGGTCCACAGCACTTGCGACTAGGGGTCAGCCCACACACCATCACGCACTCCCACGCCCACCACGGAGGCGAAGAAGTCGCTCTGCTTGGGGGGACGGAAGACGTCGCCGTGGATCAGCTTCCAGCCGCCCTCCTCCACCGTCTCGATGCGCTCCTCCTCGCTCTGCGCCTAACGCCCCTCGCACGCCCCTACGATGGAGTTGTACTTGCTGATGTCGCGAGACAGCGTGCGGAGAATGATGATGCCCACAATCGTCTACGCGTCACGTGACCTCGGCACGCCCACGGAGAGGAACAGGGCCATGAAGAGACTGTTGGTGAGCGAGAACCAGTGCGCGCCCTGCTTGCTGCCCTTCAGGTAGATGTCCCAGCGAGATCCGTATTCGATGTCGCTCTGCTCGAACTTGATCGAGTACGTGTAGATGATGTCTTTGGGGACGTCCACCACCTACGCGTTAGGAAGAGGCGATGGAAGGACCATGCGGCTGTCGCGCGTTTTCGCCATGAGCTTCCCGTCATTCTCAACGTAGTCGATGCTGGCAGGAACCACGCGCACGCCGACGATACGGTACTTGCCGTCACTGTTCTCGTGATATGCGATGGTGAAGGCCAGCTAGAGTGAACGATGCTGTTCAGTCATACATGATTGTACACCACGGCCTTTCCCTCGTCCATGAAGCCGAGGGGGTGCGTGTCTTCAAACCAGTACTCCTTCTCGTCGTCCTTCGAGGTCACCATGACGGCGGCAGGCAAGTCGTCAATCATCCTAAGAATGACGTGTATAGTTCACAGACAACCATTGGACATTATACTCGTCCTCGATTCCCTGCTTGTACACCTTCACGTCCTCGGCGGAGATAGACCTCTTGCAAACAACCTGAGGGTAGACCTCGTCCTTCATCATCTTGAAAACGAGCGGCGTATTTGAATACTCTTCACCGCTAAGAACATTGCCAATGTTCTGCTTCAGCTGAAAAACACGCTCCGGTTTACACACGGGAAGAGAGTAGTAGTCCTTCGCAATTTGAGTTTTGGAAGAAGAGAGCGAGTTGACGAACACTGTGATCTACGCTCTTATCCACACGCGCTGGCTGATACACTCTCGTCCTTTGCGTAATCCTTGACTTTGAAGAGGCTAAAGCCCTCACTGCCAAGAACAAGAATCAGAAGAAGGCACAGAATACTCTTATGCATTTGAACCTATCTTGACAGAATCGAGTGAATAGAGTCCTGCAGAAAGAGGAATATGACTCTCGGGAAGCGTCCCCGAGGACGTCGAAATAACCGTTGTTGCGCTTCATCTCGTTTCGGTTTCGCTCCTTGTCTATTGCTGTGGTTCCCTGTATGGACTCCTCATCGGAGTCTATTCATGTGTGTGGGGTTTGTGGACGGAAGGGGCGTCATCCCATGAAATACACTTCAATGTAGTTGGATGGGAAGGATATGACTATTTTAAGAGAGTGGTGATGTCTAACGAGAGAAAGGAGGAGTGTGATCTGATACTCCTTCCACACGCAACTGGAGTTGTTCCTATTGATCGCTGGATGGAATGCAATGCGGAGAATGCAAAACAAAACTAAATCGTGTGAATGGACAGAACGGCTGCAAATCGGCAGATCGATCCCAAGTGAGGAGTACTCTTCATCGCGTGTCAAAGAAGGACAACCGGGATGAGCAAGAGAGAAACCGAAATCGTGCCTGCATGGGGAATCCCGCTATTCCCTTCATGATGCGCGCAGTGGTAATTGATAAGGAGCGATCACTGCGCACATGGAATGGATGGTTGTTTTTCACTTTTCTTTTCGTTTTGGTGTGGAGGAGGTAGGTTTAAGGAACGATTGAGTTGTGAACTTTACATGATGATAACTTTCTTCCCTAAGAGCTAAGATCAGTTGCTGATTGACGCTTTTGTGAGGGTTATGTCATAGTTACACTGATATGTACTTGATGTGGGCGATGAGGAGAAAAACTATCACCATCTTTCGACTGAATGACAGTGATGTTACTCTTTTTGTCGGAGTCCATAGCGGTGGTTCGTGTGGAACCATGTGATGAGAATACACACGCTAGACCTGCCATATGCCATTCCTAGATAATGACGGGGTAAAAGTTGTGTAAAAGACTGGCGTACTTTAGAGTCAATTGCTTTGTGCTCAATACAAATCAATTGCTTGCGTACTCACACATTTCTAGGAGAGTCCTCGTTGCGCGTAAGTGAGTCTGTAGTTGACATTCTTGTTTGTTATCACACCCACGGTTCATTTGGAATGGGATGAAAGCGACGTTCTTGATCACGAAGAACCACTGAGCACGCATTCGATGATCCTACAGAAAAGCAACGAGCAAGCGTTGTTTTGAATTTCCTGTGTACAAAAAGACCTAGAGAATGCCGGAAGCAGAACTGGAGCAGGCGTTTGAAACCATCGATGGGTTTCAACGGTTCGCTTTTTCCTCCCGTCTGACGAACTAGAAAGTCGTGGTGTGACATTGAGGGAGAGAGCATCAAGAAATGGAAGGAGGCTCTCATCGTGCTGAAAAACAACATTCTATATGTATACAAGAATGAGGCAGTATTGCGTGGATGCGATGTCTCATGGATCTAGGCCAAAGCCCCGCATATGCTGATCGGCTTGGATAAGTGTCTCGTCATGGTTTGCGTGTTTGTGATCTGTAATCCGTAGACCGCGGAAGAATACGACGGAAAGACGAACGTGATCCAGCTGAAAACAGCTACTGGGAGAATCTTTTGCTTTTCCCTTCCTCCGTAATAGGATCGATGGGTTGCTTAGGACTAGAATGGAAGAACTGTCTGCGTGGGTGGCCGATATAAAGGGGAGCGACTATACTACTCTGAAGGAGAAGGTTACCACTTTGGAAATGGGTCTGAAGACCATCGGCGAAGATCAGGTAGCGTTTGGTGCCTGGATTGAGTTCTAGAATCGGAGGATGAAGACGGATCAGGAGAAGCTGATTCAGCAGGAGCGAAAGAGTGCAGTGCTCTCGCTGCAGAGAATGGAGTCAAATGCGCGTTGCCAGCTCATGCTTCAGGTCCTCTTGAAGTGGAAGGCAATTCAAGAGTTCCAAGTAGTCAAGACAAAGTTTGAAGAGTCACAGAGGGACAAGACGAAGTACTACGAGCGCGAAATGATGCTGCTGAAAGAGCATTCTTCCAATGCCGAGAAGGAAGCCTCCGAGAAGATGAAGTCTGTTTCCTACGACTACAAGCAGTTCATCAACGAGTCCGGCGTCCACCGTCTGAGCCATCTTCTCCAGGAGGAGAAGGGCTTCAAGCAGCTCGTCGTGTTCATGATGTGGAAGGAAAAGGCGCTGCTTTCGTCCTTCCAGAAATCCGCCCAAATGGAGAAGGACTCCCTGTCGGCCGAAATCGAGACGGTAGGGAAGAGAGAGAAGAATGAGTGTTAGGTGAAGCGCTCTCTCGCGGAGCAGACAGCCGCGGTCCGCCAGCTGGAGGAGGAGGTGCGAGCGAGGGCGTGGAGTGAGCTGTAGAGAGAGAAGGTGAAGCAGGAGCGGGTATTGGAGAGCCAGAGCTACGAGGACCTGGTCAAGGAGCACACGGGCATGAAGGACGCGTTGGAGCAAGCCATACAGAACAGCGAGGCGCTGGAGGCAAAGAACCAGCGTCTGATCGAACAGATCCAGCAAAACACCACGTCGCTCGCCACCTTCCAGGAAGCGGCGAACGGCTCGGAGGACGATGCGAAGGCGGTGGTGGCGCGGTTGCAGATCGAGGTGAACGAGCTGCGGTCGAAGCTGGCGACGAGCCAGAAGGACGAGGAGGACTACCGCAAGAAGTGGGAGATGTTGCAGGAGTTCTCGGTGGACGAGCTGGCTCGCGCGCAGAAGAAGATCGACGAGTACGCCGCCACGTGTTCGTCGCTGGTGCAGCAGGTGGAGGAGGCGAACAACGGCGAGAAGCTGACGGGCCTGCTGAAGGAGAAGGGCGATTGGGAGAAGGAGAAGGAGGCGCTGAACGCGCGCGTGAAGGAGCTGGAGCTGCAGGTGAAGGCGACGTGCGACGTGGTGAGCAACAGTTCGGAGATGGCGATCGAACGAGAGAACGAGATGGAGATCGTGAAGGAGAAGAGCGACGAACTGACAAAGCAGTGCGCGAGCATGAAGGAGGAGAAGGAGAAGGCGGAGAAGGAGTTGAAGGAGACGAAAAAGAGTTACGAGGAGCAGGTGCGCTCTCTTGAGGCGAAGAACGAGGATCAGAAGAAGGAGCTGTCCACGCTGAAGCGACGTGTGTTGGCGCTGAAGAACATGGAGGAGAGCATGAAGGACATTGAAGACTTGCTGCAGCAGCGTGAGAAGCAGCTGAAGGACGTGCTTGAGCGGATCAAGAAGGCGGAGAAGGAGCGCGACGACAGCAAGAAGGAGACGAAGCGGTTTGAAGAGCGAAACGCCGAGTTGGAGCACCAGATGCAGAACTACACGTTCCGCGAATCGGAGGCGGGCGAGGTGATCGAGAAGGTGGTGGAGGTGCAGAAGGACAAGCCGGAGACGCTGGAGAAGATTCGTGTGCTGGAGGAGGAGATGGCGCAGGTGAAGAAGGAGAAGGAGGAGGCGGAGGAGAAGCTGAAGAAGATCGCTGCGGACGAGGAGAGGCAGAAGAAGAAGAACGAGGAGTTCAAGCAGAAGAAGGTGTTGCCGTTGAAGCTGTTCCCGATGTACCCGTCGCTGCGACCCACCGACGAGAAGACGGCGAACTACGAGCCGAAGGCGATGAAGATCGAGGTGGAGGAGCGACCGGAGAGCGAGAAGGATGTTGTGTCGAAGTACGAAGGGCGGAACCCTGATGTGGTGAAGAGAGAGGAGGAGGAGAGGAAGAGAAAGGAGGAGGAGGAGAGAAAGAGATTGGAAGAGGAGGAGAGGAAGAGGAGAGAGGAAGAGGAGAGGAAGAGAAGAGAGGAAGAAGAGAGGAAGAGGAAGGAAGAGGAGGAGAGATGTCGCAAAGAGGAGGAAGAGAGAAAGAGAATGGAGGAGGAGCGTAAGAAGAAGGAAGAGGAGGAGAGAAGGAAGAGAGAAGAGGAAGAGAGACTGAGACAAGAAGAGAGAAGAAGACAGGAGGAGGAAGAGAAGAAGAGAAGAGAAGTGATAGCATCGGAGCCTCCCGCGGCAAACCCCTTCGATGAGGCGCACGAGGAGCATCCAACCACCGCCGCCAACCCCTTCGACAGTCCTGCTGAAGAGCCCACTGCGAACCCCTTCGACGAGGCGCATGAGCAGCCCGCTCCCGAGCCCCGTTCAAACCCCTTCGATGAGCCCGCTGACAGCCCGGCGGCTGAAACGGCCAATCCCTTCGACGAGGTGTCAGAGCCGGCGGCGCCCGAGA
>ERZ780157.4563-NODE-4563-length-10416-cov-2.917286_pt1 | contig 10416 bp, 3 predicted proteins | sample MGYA00511169_ERZ780157 | MGnify/ENA primary metagenome ERZ780157 (study PRJEB29588, sample SAMEA1965149) | human gut metagenome | biome: human gut; feature: human-associated habitat; material: faeces | place: Denmark | collected 2008/2010 ...
GCATTGGAAGAAATCGCACTGCCCGACAGCGTGACGGAAATCGGCAACTACACCTTCCGTTACTGCCGCCACCTCAAGAGTATTCGCCTCGGCGCAAACACAACCACAATCGGTAGCGAAGCCTTTATGCAATGCACGCAACTGGCTTCCATCGAGTTCCCCGACACGGTAACCTACATCGGGCAAAGCGCATTCAGCTACTGCGAGGCGCTTACCGAAGTTACGCTCGGCAAGGGCGTGTTGAGTATCGGTACGTCGGCGTTTGCTTCGGCAAGCAACCTCAAAACCGTCAACTTCAACGAAGGTTTGCAAGTTATCGGCGAAAAAGCCTTTAACAAGTGCGAAAGCCTTGTTTCCGTCACAATCCCCGACTCCGTAACGACAATATCCGATTCGGCGTTTTACGATTGCAAATCATTGTCTAACGTCACGCTGGGTAGCGGCATTACATCTATCGGGCAAGAAGCTTTCAAAAACAGCAATATGTACGCTTCGTCTGTCGACGGTGTTTACTACGTTGGCAATTGGGCGTTCGACACCGAAAAGAACGTCAGCGACATCCAAGCGGAAGCAGGCGTGAGCAAAATTGTGCGCGACGGCACGATAGGTATTGCCGATTACGCATTCTCCGGTCGTGGTTACAGCGAAATCTTCCTGCCGGACAGCGTGGTGTACATCGGCAAAAGCGCATTCCGTAGTTGTAACACACTTCGCCGTATCGACCTCGGCGCAAACGTCAAGGAGATTGGCGAAAGCGCATTCCGTGCGTGTCCGCAACTGGGACGCAATCGTATCAACTTAGGCACCAAGTTGGAAAAAATCGACAACTACGCATTCGGCGATTGCACCGACTTCGGCAACCCCACTTACGCGAAACTCTACTACGATAATTTCACCTTGCCGTCTACCGTCAAGAGCATAGGTACGTACGCATTTTTGAACAGCGGCTTTTGGAAAAAGTCTACTACCCCCGAAATCTACGTAGGCAAGTGGCTTGTAGGGTACAAGGTTGCCGCCGACGATAATGAACAACGTCCCGTCTACGTCAAGGAAGGGACCGTCGGTATATCCAACTACGCCTTTTACAAAAAGAACCTCATTACAACCGTTACCATCCCCGAAAGCGTCAAATACATCGGTATGGCGGCGTTTGCACAGTGCGAAAACTTGCAAATAGTCAACATCAGTTTGTTTTGCGAGTTGGAAGAAATCCCCGATTACGCATTTTACAAGTGCACGGCGTTGTACGAAGTGTCCGTGCCGCTCACAATCAAGCGTATCGGTCGCTCGGCGTTTTACAAGAGCGGACTGATGGTGGCAAACATTGCCGAAGATGTGGAAAGCATAGGCGACTACGCATTTTACGGTTGCGAGTTTATCACCGAAGTCAACTTCGAGGGCTCCAACCCCAAACTGAAGACCATCGGCAACTATGCGTTCGGCGGCGTTTCCAAATTGGAACGTATCATACTTCCTAACGGCGTAACGACAATAGGCAACAGTGCGTTTGCAAGATGTACTTCTCTTACACGCGTCGACCTTGGCACTTCGTTGCAAACATTGGGTAGCGGTGCGTTTGCTTCCTGCACTTCGCTGGAACGAATCGTACTCCCCGAAACGTTGAAAACAATTGCGGAACGTACCTTCTACAAGTGCTCGGCACTTACTTCCGTAACGATGGAAGGCGTGCAAACAATCGACAACTACGCGTTTTACCGTTGCAACGGACTGACAAGTATCAGCTTGCCGCAAAGCCTTACTTCGGTTGGCGACTACGCATTCTTCCGTTGCTCGCTGAAAAACATCGTTATCCCCGACAACGTAACCTACGTCGGCGCACATGCCTTCAACGGCAACACGTCGCTGACGGTGTACGTACAAGCCGATCAAGTCCACGACGGTTGGAACGCTCGTTGGAACTCGGCATATCGCCCTGCGGTACTCGGTTGCGAGGTTACCACCGACGACAGCGGCACGTACGTCGTTTCCTTTGTCAAAAACAAACAAACTTTGCTCAATTTCAACTCGGTAAAAGACGACTCTTCCGACGTTACGTCCAAGTACTCCGACCCCACCCGACAAGGTTACGAGTTCGGCGGATGGACGACGACGGGCGAGGAACCCGTAGTGTACAAAACAAGCCAATTGGCAGATGTACCCGACGATACCGAATTGATTGCGATATGGAACAAAATCGACTAATCGCACGCCGAATTTGACCTTCGGCAAAGCTACGCCCCACGTCGGAACACGTGACGGCGCAACTAAAGACAGTTTCCCTAGGAGGGCAGTAACACGATGAATAAGACTAAAAGATTGTTTTCGGTAGTGGTGCTTGTAGCCGTATTTGCGGTGGCATGCCTCGCTCTTGTCGCTTGTAACGGCGACAGCGTAAACAACTACTTTGTCACCTACGACGGACAAAAGGTGACCGTTTCCGGCAAAAAGGGCGAAGCGGTCAAGTTTCCCGAAGTGACAAGAGAGGGCTACCTCTTTGACGGTTGGTATACCTCGGAAGACTTCTCCGGCTCGGCGGTTGAAAGCGCTGTTTTCGGCGAAGAAACTATCTACTACGCAAAGTGGGCGGAAGTGTGCACAATTACGTTGCAACCGGAAGGCGGCACAATAAAGGGCACTTCCGTACAAATCAAGCAAGGCGACAACATTTTGCAAGCGCTTGCCGACTACACGCCTACCAAAGGCTCGTTGAAGTTTGGAGGATGGTTTGACGGCGACACGCAAATCACCGACAAGGACGTTGCAACCAAGGGCAGTATGACCCTTTCCGCACGCTACATGGCAAAGTACACGGTACACGTGTATATGGAAAAACCCGACGTCAGCGGTGAATACAGCTACCTTGAAAACTACTCCGAAGGCTACGCATATGTAGACGAACCGTACGCACCCAACATCGGAATTTCCGGTTTCACCATGCGTGAAACCCCCGAAGAAAAGGAAATTTCCGAAGACGAAAGCAAAAACGTATTTACCGTCTACTACGATCGTCAAACCTACAAAGTGTCGGTGTACAAAACTTTGCCTAACGGCGGCGCACCGGAACTTGTCAGCGAAAACAACTACGCTTACGGCGCAGACTTCCTGCCGAAAACGGAATACACAAGCGAAGGCTACCTGATGCTCGGTTGGGCAACCAAACAAGGTGCAACCTACTCCGACATCATCGGCGCAGATTACGAGCTTAGCTCCGACATTTCGCTGTACCCCGTGTGGGAAGCAGGCTACAAGGATATGTTCTCGGGCGAAGACTACATCTTCTTGAAGCACGACGCCGACAATACCGCAATTCTTTTGCGCGGTGGCGTAAAAATCGAAGGTAAGTACAACTCTCGTTACGACTTCTACATCTTTGAAAACGTTGCGGAAGACTTCCGTATCCGTGCAAGACTCGACGGCGAAAAGTTTATCTACTACGCTTCTCGTGCCAACAGCTACAGCTTGCTCAACGGTTTGACGGGGCTCAACACCGACATCACCATTGCGCTGGATGACCTTGACGGTATCAAGTACTACGATCGCAAAAACGGTCAAACGGTATCCGGCAAGTACATCATCGACGAAACGGGCATGTACGTGGCTACCTTCGAGGGCGAAGTGGGCGAGTCGAAAGTGACCTCCTTCACCTTTATCATCGGTACATACCAAGGCAAACTTGCCTTCCGTATCCGCGGTGAGGAATACAACTACGGCGAAATCGCTCGTCGCGGCGTGTACTACCCTGCAATCACATTCGACGGTTTTGGCACGGCGGTTGTAAAGGTGCAGGAACAATCTGCAAACTACAACTACACGGTGGACAAATACGGCGTAATCACTTTGGCTTCCACGCAGGAGAGTATTGCGCTCAAGGTAAAGGAATACAACGGCCATATCGGTTACGACTTCTACACGGCAGAGTTGGACAAAACATATACACTCAGTACCGACAATAGCGTTACTCTTGTTTTGGACGGTTGTGCAACTGCGGTTTACAAAAACAAGACAGAAACATTTACCGGTACTTATTACAGTGCGGATTCCATATTGTACGACGTGCTTAACGGTACTACGGTGTACCGCACGATTGTGACGGTGACTGCCGAAGACGGCGAAACGCGCGTGTACGTTGTGTACATGGATTACTTCAGAAACAGCAGTGGCGTAGCCGCTCCCGGCGGTGTGCCTATCCCTTGGTTTGAGGAAAAGGGCGCAACCTACACCGAAAGACGTTTGGTAGACAACGACGGAAAACTTACCGACAGCTATATCATTGTGGACGGCAACGGCAACGCCGCTACCTACGAGTACATCAACAAGGTACTCACCAAGACTTCCGAAGGTACCTACGAGGCGCAAGCCAACGAGTACTCCTACATCTACACCCCGACGGACAACACAAACACCGTCAATTTCAAGCATACGGCAATGGAATTTGCCTACAGCGACTACAACGGTTTGTCATTGTGCTTTGCGTTAGGATACACCGACGGTGAGGACGTAAACAATGTTTACCAACGTTATATCACCAAGGGTACGGGCGAAACTTCCGAACTTATCACGGCTTCGGTGTTCGGTATCTACATCGATCAGGAAGGAAAAGTTTTCTGCGGATTGATGAACAAAAAAACGACCTACTACGTATTGACCGACGGTCAAACGGGCGTTTACCTTTCCTACGACGAAGCCGACGGACAAAGATTCTACGTATTGCAAAACGCTCCGCTTGTAATGTACAAGAGAGCCGACGGCAAAGCCGACCGAAATACCACGATGACGGTAACTTGGAAGGAAATCGAAGAAGGCAAGACGGAAGCGGTGTACTCCGTGACCGACGCTACCTCCAAGGAAACCACCAACTACCCCGGTTACTTCACGCAAGCAACATTGCAGTACCCCGGTATGGAAGTGTACCTGTACACATTTACGTCCGACGACAACACGATCACATTCAAGTTCTACCTGTCTTCGTCCGGCTCGACGTACTACTTCAACTACTTTGCGGCTGACAGCACAATCAACTTCGGCGGCTACACGCAACTGAAGGACGACGACGGCACAGACGACAGCAGTACTTTGCAAATGACCGACGAATTGCACAACGGCAAGTTGGTGTTGATCTTCACCGACGGCGAAACATCCGTCAAGGGCACGTTTGACAACGGCGAAGAAGTGACGGCATTCGGCAACGACGAGTACAAAGCAATCGTGTACACCTTCACTGCAATCGAAGGCGACCAAACATTCCGCTTTACCCTCAACAACAAGTACTTCCGCATTTGCGCAGACAACAAGACCTACACCGACGACAACGGCGGCACGTTGGAAACCAACGGCGCAACCCACATGGCAAAGTACACCGACGGTAACGGCAAAGAAAGTTACAGTTACTATGTCGTGCTTGACGGCGTATTGGAAGAAAACGGCAAGGCTATTTACATGTTGGTAAACGAAGTCGAAACTTACCTCGACCTCAAAGGCGACAAATTTGCCATCCGCGGTGCGGAAAGCGGAACATACAACATCTTCAAAAACGGCGTGCCTTACGGCAAGACCATCGAGTTTGACGGACAAGGCAAGGCTGTAATCGCCGACAAGGACGGCAACAGCACGCTCAACGTTACCTACACCAAAGAAGGTGACTACTTCACCGTGTTCGGCACGGACGGCAAGGAATTGTACGTAGGTAAGATCGGCAACGTATCTCTCGGTGGCAAGGTGTACCCTGCATACTCCCTCATCATGGACAGCATTGCAGGCTCCTACATCAACCAAAAGGATTTGTCCGTATTGGTGTTGGACGACGCAGGCAACGCTACCAGATTCAACTCCTACGGCGTGCGTTACGACGGTTACTACTTCCGTATCGACGACAACCTGTTCTACTTCATCGACAGTAGCTCCTCCTTTGCGGCATTGTACACAATCGACGGTAGCCAAATCGTGGATACGGGTACAAGCATGACCTTCTACTCCGCTGACTTTGCTTCGGTAGTGTTCTACGCAACGGGTTCGGTACTCATCAACAACTCCGAAACCATGTACTACGTCATCGATGCCGACGGCAACGCAAAGACATACAAGGCTGCCGACAACGTTGACGAAGAAGGCACCAACGGCTACGGCTACATTGTGGGCAAGATCGAAATCCAAATCGACGAAACGGGAGCAACCCCCGTACGTAAGATTGTCTACGGCGCAGACGGCAACGAACGCACCTACACTTACTTCGACGAACAACACATCACATTTACCGACAGCGAACACGGCTACACGATGGAGTTCCAACCCGACGGCGGCGCAACATTCACAGTGGAAGCAACCGTTACTGCGGCTCCCGCAGAGGGCGAAGAAGAAGGCAAGACGACCAAGTACTACATCGGTCTTAGCTACGACGACGCAGGCAACCCCTACGTTTACCTTGCAGACGCGGTAAGCGGACTTGTCAACGGCGGCGAAAGATACAACTTCACACGTAACTTCGACATTACAATCGACTACGACAAAAAGACGTTCTCCTTTGTAGCAACCGACTTCAAGATCGGTTTGACGGCGTACAACTACATGTACCTGTACTACCTGTCCTACTTCGGTTCCAATGCGGCGTCCATGCTTTCTAGCCTCAACGGTATTTTGAGTATTGTAGGCGAAACGGACGGCAACAACATCAACTACACGTTGGCAGGCGCATTCAACTACATCAAGGGTAGCAACGGCAACGCTCCGTTTGTGTTTAGCAACGGCACGCTGTCCTCGGCAGGATACTACGTCAACCACTACGGTCACGCATATGTTTCCGAGTTTGTCGTTGACGGCGAAACCTACCACATGACCTTCTTCCTGATGCCTCCCGATACGGCAAGCGGCGCATACGCGTACCGTATCTACAGCCTTACCAAGGTTACAAGCAAGGTTGTCTTGGACGAAGCAAACAACACCGAACTGTACAACGAAGAGTTGGTTTACACCGAGTTTAACATCGTCAAGGGTACCGACGAAGAGGGCAACGACGTCTACTACAAGGCAGGCGAAACCTTCCACCCGGCACTCAAGTACAACGGAACGCTTGTGGGCAGCTTCCCCTTCGACCAAGAGGACGAAGATACGTTTACCTTCTTCAACTTCGTGTTTGTCGGCGGTAAGCTTTCCGAGGAATCTCGCTACATCGTCAAGGTGACAAGAGATGACAACGGCAACATCAACGGAGCAACGGTGGATCACCAAGTTGCGTTGATTGTCAAGACGGCAAACGGCGACACAGTGTACGCTTGGTACGACGGCAACAACACCGTGGTGGAGATTGTCGGAGTGCAATTCAAGGACGAAGAAACCTCCACAGTACCCACCAACTGCACCAAGAACGAAGACGGCAGCTTCACCATGACGGTAAAGGGCGTGACCTACAAGGTAGAGTTCACCTTCACCGAGGGCGAGGACGGCAAGACAACGATCTCCGTCACTATGACGGAACAAACGCAAGAAACGGAACAACAAGCCGCTTAGTGCGTACAAACGAAAATTTTTCACAACGACCGACCGCAACCGACGGGCAACAAACCCGTTTCGGATGCGGTCGCACCCGTTGAGGGACAACGGGCATATTTGGCAAAAAGGTGACGAAATGAAACGGAAAAACGAACGCGAAGATTGGGACAACGGCATGACCGTGGCTCCGATGGACGGCGTCGGCAGACCATCTCGCAAAAACGACAACGGCAGTAGCGAAACGCAAAAGAAAGTGAGCGAAACCTACACCAAAAAGGAACAAAAAGCCATGATAGGCGGCATGTTCCTTGCCATGCTTCCTAGGCTGTTGGCGGTATTGGTGGGCTTCGGCTTGGCAATCGGACTGGTTGCACTGTGGCTGATGTAGTTTCTCGACCTGCCCGATAGCACCCTCAAAGACGAATGACAGCGTCGGTAAAAGCGACAATAGTGCTATACTGACAAATGTCATTAAAAAAAAGTTGTCTGCAAAAGGCGTAGTGAGGCAAAAGCCTACTCAAATTAGTTGATAAAATACGCCCGAAGTGGTAGAATAAATTATTATATTACTAATACGGCAACCAAAAAGCAAACGAAAAACCTTCCCAAAACGATACCGCACCTTGCGGTTTTTTGGCGGTTGATTTACTATAGTAGCGAGTGATGTATGAATAAAACTAGAACAAAACTTATCGGTATTCTCAACGTGGTGCTTGCGTTGACCCTGTGTATGTCCTTTGTGTTGTCTGCGTTGGGCGTGCAAGCAGGCTCCACGGCATTCCCTCAGCTTGTGGGCGGCACGCTTACCAAGATTGACAACGTGGACGTAAGCGCAATCCGCGAAGCAAACTACAACTCGGGCGTTACGGCGGACACCTACACCAAGGCTTCCTACGACGGCGACAGATGGGTAGTAGTGGAACTGGGCAACAAATCCATGTACTCCGAGTACGAAAAGAAGTACTCCTCGATGACCTTCAGCGACTTTGCCGCAAGCAAACAAGGCAAGGACGTCAAGGCGGAAATCGAAAAGCAACACAAACAATTCCTTTCCAAGTTGAACAAGTCGGGCATCGACTACACGCTCAAGTACTCCTACACGGTGCTCAACAACGGCGTGGCAATCAAGATTAACTCCGACGCTTACAACAAAATCAAGGACATGTCGGAAGTCAAGAGCATTGCCATTTCCGAAACGTACAGCCAACCCAAGGTTGCCGTCAAAAACGACGCCAACGTGTACACGACGGGTATCTACGATTCCTCCAACCTTGACGAAAAGGGCGCAGGCATGGTAGTGGCTATCTTGGATACGGGTCTTGACTACACGCACGAAGCTTTCCAAACCGCACCTACGGACAAAACCAAGTTGTGGACAAAGGAAACTGTTGCCGCCAAGATGGCTGCGGCTGACGACTTCAAAGCCGACGCTACCGTAGACGAAGTGTACTACAGCGAAAAGATTCCTTTCGCTTACGACTACGCAGACGACGACCCCGACGTATTCCCCTCCTACTCCTCGCACGGCACGCACGTTGCAGGTATAGTAGCAGGACAAAGCGAGTACGTTGTCAACGAGAAAACGGGCGAAAAGTTTATCGGCGTTGCACCGCAAGCGCAACTTGTCATTTGTAAAGTGTTCACCGACAACCTCGACAGCGACGGACTTGGCGGCGCAGACACAATCGACATCATCTCGGCAGTCAGCGACTGCGTTGCATTGGGCGTAGACGTCATCAACATGAGCCTCGGTTCCAGCGCAGGTTTCGCGCAAGAAGGCGACGGCAACAAGATTGACAGACTTATCAATGAAGTGTACTCCAAGGTCAAGGCGGCAGGCATCAGCCTTGTGGTTGCGGCAAGCAACGACTACAGCTCCGGCTACGGCGGCGGTCACGGTACCAACCTTGCTACCAACCCCGACAGCGGCACGGTAGGATCCCCCTCCACATATGACGCTTCCTTGTCCGTGGCATCCATCAACGGTCAAAAATCCACCTACATCCAAGCCAACGGCGACGAAAACCAAGTTGCTTTCATCACCGAAGCTTCCGACGGCGACGGCAACGAAAAGAATTTTGTCAATCAACTGTACGAGTTGACGGGCAAAAAGCAAGGAACAATGCGTTTCAAGTACGTCGTTATCGGCGGTGTGGGACGTGCAACCAACTACAACACCCGTATCCGCAACGAGTTGCAAAACAAGGGCGACTACGACGGAACGATAGCTCTAGTCAAGCGCGGTGACACGACATTTGCCGAAAAAGTTCGTTTGGCAGGCGCAAACGGCGCAGACGCATGTATCGTCTACAACAACCTGTCCGGTACAATCAAGATGTCCCTCGGCGAAGTGACCGACCCCGTACCTACGGTATCCATCTCCATGGACGCAGGCAAACGCATCGTCGACGCGGCAAAGAGTAGCGTAGGTTACATCGAAATCAGTTCGGAATTCAAGGCAGGTCCCTTCATGTCGGACTTCTCCAGCTGGGGACCGATGCCCGACTTGCAACTGAAACCGGAAATTACCGCACACGGCGGTGAAATCACCAGTGCAGTTGCGGGCGGATACGACATTTACCGCCAATGCCAAACCGTGCGCGAGCTGCCCACCGAAATTGCGGAGCTGATAATTGCATACGTTGATAAGCACCGCAATATAACCGTGGACAAGCATAAATGGCTTAATGTGATTTATTAACATAAAGAAGGAGACAGCATGAAAAACAACGTATTCAAGGTGGTTCTGCTTCAGGCGCTGCCGGCGTCCGGCAAGTCCGAGGTGAGAAATTTTATGGCGCATGTGGAGCCGGAAAGGCTGCAAAACGAGTTCCATATAGGCGAAAACCTTCAGCTTGACGATTTTCCCTATGTGCATATGATGCGCCGCATTGACGAGGAGCTTGCAAGGCTCGATAAGCCGCGCGTGTTCTA
>ERZ780157.4567-NODE-4567-length-10409-cov-2.537087_pt1 | contig 10409 bp, 7 predicted proteins | sample MGYA00511169_ERZ780157 | MGnify/ENA primary metagenome ERZ780157 (study PRJEB29588, sample SAMEA1965149) | human gut metagenome | biome: human gut; feature: human-associated habitat; material: faeces | place: Denmark | collected 2008/2010 ...
CCCTCGCCGCCGCGGTAGCATCTCGCCTCCATGGCCATCGCGAGGTCCGTGGCACGGCGGAATGCGGATACGAAAAGCGGTACAAGAAGCGGTACCATGGATTTCGCCTTCTGGATCAGATTCCCGCTCTCGAAGTCAGCACCTCTCGCCATCTGCGCTTTCATGATCTTATCCGTTTCCTCAATTAAGATCGGGATAAACCGGAGCGCGATGGACATCATCATGGACACCTCGTGGACCGGAACACCGACCTTCTTTAAAAATCCAAGGCTCTTTTCCAGACCGTCTGTCAGCTGGTTCGGTGTCGTTGTAAGTGTCAGGATCGTGGATCCCATAACGAGATAAACAAGACGGATCGCCATAAATGCCGCAAACCGGAGACCTTCCCAGGTCATCTGCAGGAAACCGATCTTAAAGATCGGGGTACCCGGCGTCAGGAACAGGTTAAAGCTGACGCTGAGGAGAAGCAGGAACATGATGGATTTTAAGCCGCGCACCATGAATTTTACCGGGACATTGGAAAGCTTGATGGCAGTGATCAGAAAGATCGTCGCCGCAAGGTATGCCCAAAGGTTGTCCGCGATAAATAAGGTTACGATGTATACAAGAGTTCCAAATAATTTTGTTCTCGGATCCAGCCTGTGAAGCAGGGAATCAACCGGGTAGTACTGTCCAAGTGTGATATCTCTTAACATGTCTTTTCCTCCCCGGCTGTCTTTTCTGTGATGTCCGCATTCCCAGAGGCTGTTCCGGCGGCGTTCCCATGACCTGCGTTCTCGGAAACTGCTCCAGCTGTGCTTACCTGAGCTGCATTTCCGGAACTTTTTCCATTCTTTTCACGCCAGATCTTGAGGATCGCATCTCTCGCCTCTTCCACCGTTGTGATATCCGGATCCAGCGGGATTCCCTTGTCGATCAGTTTATGAACCACATAGGTGATCTGCGGCGCCGCGAGGCCGATGGCTTCCAGCTCTTTATAGTGGCGGAATACTTCCTTCGGGGTTCCGTCGAAGACCTTCTCGCCATGGTTCATGACTACAAGACGTGACACATATCGCGCCACATCCTCCATGCTGTGGGAGACGAGAATGATCGTCAGCCCCTGCTCGTTATGGAGCTTTTGTACGAGTCCTAAAATGTCGTCGCGGCCTTTCGGGTCGAGGCCGGCTGTCGGCTCATCTAAGATCAGGACCTCCGGCTTCATTGCGAGAACACCCGCGATAGCCACTCGACGCTTCTGTCCGCCGGAGAGGTCGAAAGGTGACTGCTTATAAAAGCTCTCATCGAGTCCCACCATGTCAAGCGCCTCTTTCGCGCGCTTCTCGATCTCCTCCTTCGGGAGTCCCAGATTCTTCGGTCCAAAGCAGACATCTGAGAATACATCCACCTCAAACAGCTGATGCTCCGGATACTGGAAAACAAGCCCCACATGGCTGCGGAGCTCTTTCATGGAATATCCCTCTTTATAAATACTCTCTCCGTTATAAAGGATATCTCCGCTCGTTGCCTTTAAAAGTCCGTTTAAATGCTGGGTCAGGGTTGATTTTCCGGATCCGGTATGACCGATGAGGCCGATAAACTCGCCATCATGGATCGTAAGATTTACATCCTTTAAGGCATACTGCTCAAAGATCGTTCCCTGCCCGTATATATGATTCAAGTGTTTAATTTCGATTGCCATATTTCCACCATTTCTCCACTATTTTAAGAGCGGAACAAGTTCGTCCACAAGCTCGTCGATGGAAAGGATTCCATAAGGAAGATCCATTCCGGCTTCCTTTAATTCATCTGCCAGTTCCGTTACCTGCGGCACATCGAGGCTGTATTTTTTCAGTTCCTTGACTCTGGAAAAGACCTCTTTCGGGGTTCCGTCCATCACGACATGTCCACCGTCGATAACGACTACGCGGTCCGCGTCGATGACCTCTTCCATATAGTGGGTGATCAGAACTACCGTGATCCCTTCCTGACGGTTCAATTCATGAACCGTTTTAATGACCTCGCGGCGTCCGTTCGGGTCTAACATTGCTGTCGGCTCGTCCAGAACGATACACCGGGGCTTCATCGCCATAACTCCAGCGATGGCCACGCGCTGTTTCTGTCCACCGGAAAGCTTATTCGGAGACTGAAGTCTGTACGCTGTCATTCCCACCGCCTCAAGGCTCTTGTCGACCCGCGCCCAGATTTCCTCCGTCGGAACTCCCATGTTCTCCGGTCCGAATCCGACGTCCTCTTCCACCACATTTCCGATGATCTGGTTATCCGGGTTCTGGAATACCATTCCCGCCGTCTTTCGTACATCCCAGAGATGCTCCTCGTCGTCCGTCCTCATTTTAGAAATATAGACTGTTCCATCCGTTGGAAGCAGGATTCCGTTCATCAGCTTCGCGAATGTGGATTTTCCGGATCCGTTGTGTCCTAAAATCGCTACGAAATCGCCTTCCTTGATGTCCAGAGAGACGCCTTTTAACGCATGGCTGACCTCATCCTTGTCTTCCTCTTCATCGTGCCTGATATAGTCAAAGATCAGGTTCACTGCTTTAATGATTCCCATAGAAATCCTTTCTCGTTTTTCATAAACTTCAAGTGACTGCGGCGCCGCATACACCTTCAGGCTGCCGCGACAAATGTTTACACGTTTCTAAATTTTAGTTGATATCTCATAGTAAGTCAAGTGTTTTCGCATGGTTCCAGGAGCTTACCTTTTCAGATATGTGAAAACGGCATGCCACAGGATTTCTCCCATGACATGCCGTCCATCATTCCTTTCTAACTTACCCAGAGCCCCGATGCATCCAACGTATATCCGTCGATCACAGTGGACGCTGCCATCGCTCCGTTCGCGTTCAGGTAATACCACTGTCCCGGTGCTGTCTGACGCCAGCCTGTTGCCATCGCTCCATCGGCATCCATGTAGTACCAGACACCGCCGATCTGCTTCCAGCCGGTTACCATCTTTCCATCATTTCCAAGGTAATACCATTTATTATTTACCATTCTCCAGCCTGTTACCATATATCCGTTTTCATCGAAATAATACCAGGTTCCGAGGATCCGGTACCACTGGGAGGTCACGATCTGGCCATTCTCGTCCACATACTTCTTTCCGTCCGCGTAATTCTTCCAGCTGCCCTCCGTGTCACCCAGGTCATCCAGATAGCTGTCGGAGGAGACGATATACTCGCTGTTCTTGCGGTACTTCGCATCGTTCGTTGTCTTTCCCACCGCGCGGATCTCGTAATAGTAGTTTCCCTCTCTTCCCATATACTCGGAGAGGTCCTTGCTGGTTCCCGTCGCATCGATGGTCCGGAGATAATAGTCATCCCGGTACAGGCGGATCTGATATCCCGTCGCATAATCGACTTTCTTCCAGACCGCTTTCATATGGTTCGAAGCGCTCCAGCCGGCTTCATCCGGGGACTCCAGCCATACCACCGGGTAGTAAGTGACTGTGACCTTCAGGTCATCATCCACTTTCACTGCCTTACTCAACGTCGCACCGGAGATCTGGCAGGACTTTGAACCGTAGCTGGAGGAGAACTCTCTTCCGCTGGAGGAAAGAATCAGCGTTGCCGTCACTTTCATTCCAGGATTCCATTTTTCTACATCCTTGCTCCACTCCACGGATGTGATCTCGATCCCGTAGCTGCCGCAGCTGATCTCCGGCTCCTCGATCACTCCGGGATCTTCATACTTGTCTTTAAAGGTGATCCTTATAGAATTCACCGTCGGCGCAGCCAGTGCAGGAAGAACCATCCATATCGTCATCGCCATCAGAATTCCTGCTGCCGCAAGCCATTTTCCAAAAGTTTTCTGTCTCATAAGGTGCTCCTTTCCTGTATTTTCAGTCTGTTAGAAAATATTCCGACGATTTTCACCGCATAACCGCATGCCCCGCAGGTTCAGATCTTTACTGCGGTTTTCTCCAGATACCGTCCTGATCTAAATAGAAGGTATCGATCACTTCATTGACCGCCTTATGTCCATCCGGATACAGGTAGTAGATCTGTCCGTCGATGTTCTGCCATCCTGTGAGCATTCCGCCGTCGCCGCCGAGGTAATAAGCCTTATCACCCAGCGTGATCCAGCCGGTCACCATAGCTCCGCTCTCGGAGAGATAATACCAGGTATTGTTGTAGAGAAGCCAGCCCGTCTGCATCTTTCCGTCACCGTTCATGTAATAATAAACGCCGTTCTTCATCTGCCAGCCGGTGAGCATCATTCCGTTTGCGTCAAATAAGTACCAGATATTTCCGATAAATCCCCAGCCGTTCTTTAAATAAGTTCCGTCCGGGTAACGATAATACCAGCGGTTTCCGTCGAGGATCCAGCCGACCGCATTCTCATTTGACGGGGCCTGCTGGGAATTTCCGGAATTATTTGTGCTGCTGTTGCCGCTTGACGGCTTTTTCTTTGCCGCTCTCGCCGCGTCATTCTCATCGATATAGACCTCATCGGATATGGTCCAGTCGCTCTTTGACGCGTACTTGGATACCTCGTCGTTTGACGGGAGCGCGCGCACCTTAAAGGTGTAGGTTCCCTTGGAGCTCATATACGGAAAGAGATCACAGCTGCTGGTGTGGATCTCGCCGCTCTTGTAGACGTTCTTGCTGCCGCGATAGAGGTACACCTCGTAGGACGCGTCCTCAACGGACTCCCACTTCGCGAGTCCGAGATCGGAGCTTCCGGACTTTGTGGTCTGCCAGTATGCCTCGCCCGGCGCGTCAAGATCGCCCTTTGCCGGTTTTGTCTTTACGGTAACCACCAGACGGTCGGAAGATGTTCTCGAAGCGCTGACAAAAGTTCCGTTCTTTACCTTTACCTTTGAGGAAGTGTAGGAGCTGCTGCTGAACCTATAGTCATTTAAAGTCTTTAAAGTAACTTTCATGGTGTAGGTTCCGCCGATCTTCACGTCGTTCTTTGTGGAAGACCACTTTGCGGATACGATATCATATTTATCGTTGTTCGGGATCGATCTCTCGCGGTTATCAGAATTGTATCCCACATCGAGATCCGGCAGGGATTCCCCCACCGTCGGTGTCATATCCAGCGTGATGCTGACACTGTTCACATAACTGGTCGCCGCAAACGCTGTCTGCGCCCCGGATACCGCAAACACGACCGCCATGACCCATGCGGCCATCCATGTACTTATTTTTTTCCATTTTCTTTCTGCCATAGAATTGCCTCCCCTCAAGTATCTTTCTTTAACTATATTATAAGGTTGGACAATATCTCCCGTCAACTTACGATATTCTGTCTTTTATCGGCAAATCCGTGGCAAATCAAGACTTTAATCCGTTCTCAGAGCATCAATCGGGTTCAGCTTCGCCGCACGGCTCGCCGGCATGTATCCGAAGATGAGTCCGATGGCAACCGAAACAGTAAATGAGATCACAACTGCCGTCATGGTCGGCGGCGCGTCGATTCCCATGAGGGCGCCGATTCCCGTACTTGCTAAGGCTCCGATCATGATTCCGATGATTCCGCCGATGGAGCTTGTGACCAGCGCCTCGATGACGAACTGCAACATGATCACGCTCTTCTTTGCGCCGAGGGCCTTCCTGATGCCGATCTCCCTGGTTCTCTCTGTCACGGACACCAGCATGATGTTCATGACACCGACGCCTGCAACTAACAAGGAGATACCCGCGATACCGCCCAGCATCATGCTCATCATGGCAATCTGCTCATTTAAGGAATCGAGAAGGGAGCTCATTGCTGTCACCGTGTAGAGGTTTTCGCTCTTCATCTTTTCATAGAGAAAATTTTTAAGTTCTGTCGTGCATGTTTCCGTGTCGTTGATGTCCCGCGATGTGAAGATATAGTTGTTGATCACAGCATTTCTCGCCATCTTCACAGCTCTGGAATACGGGATCCACACAAAGTCATCCATACATCCGTCATCGAACTCAGAGCTGCTCTCCGTCTGCCGTTCCACAACGCCTACGATGGTGTAGCTGTCACCGTTTAACTTGACCGTCTCGCCCACGGCGTTCTGGGAGCCGCCGTAGAGTTCCTCCGCCACATAAGCGCCGATGACCGCGACTTTTCGTCTCGCCTCCATGTCGGAGTACTGGAGATTTCTGCCATACTCGATCTCGTAGTCCTTGATTGCGAGATAATCCTCACTGTAGCCGCCGACACTGGTGGAATCCATGGTGTCAGAGTCATGTTTTACCGTGACGCTGACGGACACGTTCGGGGACATGTTCTCGTAGAGGTCTGAATGTTCCCCGTAGAACTCATAAAATTCGTCCACATCGATGGTTCTTGAGGCCACCGCCTTGTACTGGACCGTGATCTGATTGACACCCATGGAAGAAAAGCTCTCCACCATGTAGGACATATAGCCGTTGACGATGCTGACCAGGATGATCACCGACGCGACTCCAATGATGATGCCGAGCATCGTCAGAAAGGACCTCAATTTGTTGCCCCAGATACTTTTTAACGCCATTTTAAATGATTGCAGCATACTTTTTCACATCCCCGTCGAAATTGATCTTTCCGTCATGGATCCGCACCACCCGCTTCGCCTCCAGGGCGATGGAGCTGTCGTGGGTGATCATGACGATCGTGTTTCCTTCTTCATTGAGTTTCTTTAAAAAATCAAGCACTTCCCGGCCTGTCCTGGAGTCCAGGGCACCCGTGGGCTCATCCGCCAGGATTAAGGACGGATCTCCTGCGAGAGCCCGCGCGATGGAGACTCGCTGCTGCTGGCCGCCGGAGCGCTGGTTCGGAAGATTCTTCCATTTTTCTTCAAGTCCGACCCTTTTCAGGGAATTCATAGCCCGCTCCCGACGTTCCTTTTTGTCATAACCGGCGTAGAGAAGCGGAAGTTCCACGTTTTCTAAGAGATTTAACTTTGGAAGCAGGTTGTACTGCTGGAAGATAAAGCCGATCATGCGGTTTCTGATCTCCGCCAGCTCGTTGTCGGACATATCCGCCACGTCCTCGCCGCCGAGGAAATATTCGCCCTCCGTCGGGACATCCAGGGCGCCGATGATGTTCATCAGGGTTGATTTTCCGCTTCCAGATTTGCCGACGATGGCGACGAACTCGCCTTTGTTGATGGAAAGGCTGATGCCGTCGTTGGCATGGACTTCCTCATCGCCCATGTAGTAGATCTTGTAGATATTGCGCAGCTCTATCAGAGGTTCCTGCTTTTCCAACTTCTCATGAACTTTTGAAACTGCCTCTTCCTGTTTCATCGGCTCGTCAGACATTTTTTTCTGCTCTGCGGTATCTATTTGTATTGAGAATTCAGTCTTTTCCATGCAATTTATCTCCTATGCGTTACTGGGATCTCCATCCACCGCCGTTGCTTTCGCCATTTCTGCTGTTTCCGCCAGGACCGCCCGGTGCACCTCCGCCCATATCACCGCCAGGACCGCCCATGCCGCCCATCTGCATCTGATTGGTCTGCGTCGAGCTTCCGGAATCAGAGGAAATGTAGACCTCGTCCCCCTCAGAGAGGTCGGAAAGGATCTCCACATAATCGTCGTTGATGATTCCAGTTGTCACCTGGACCGCCTCGAAGCCGTCCGGGACGTTGCTGCTGCCGGATTTTCCAGAGCCGGTGCTCTTCTTCACATACACTCTATTTCCACGCATCAGCGCGCTGGCCGGGATCACCAGAGCATTCCCTGAACTGTCGAGACTGATCTTCGCATCCACGTTCATGCCCGGAAGAAGACTTCCCGTATCGTCCAGAGTCACTGTCACCGGATAGTTTGTGACACCGTTGGAGTAGCTGCTCTGCAGACTCACATTTGTGACAGTTCCTGTGAATGTCTCGCCTTCCACCGCGTCTGCCGTAATCTCCACAGATTGTCCGACCTTGACGCTTGAGACATCGAGTTCATCCACGGACATCTCCAGTGTCATGGTGGACAGGTCGTAGATCACCGCCATGGTGGTCGTTCCGCTGGAGCTCTTGGAGATCTTATCCCCAACCTTCGCGTTTTTCGTGATCACTGTCCCCGAGATCGGCGCTGTGATCGTATAGTCATCCACACTGTCCTGAGTGTTGCTCAGCTTGTTCTCCGCGTTTTCCAGGTTGTCATCTGCGCTCTCCACCGCGTCCTTGAATTCCTTTAAGTACTCTTCCGCCGTCTTCGCGGTCACCTGGAACAGATCGGAGTTTTTCTCCACATAGGAGCCTTCATGAATCAGAAGGTTCTCGATCTCAAGGCTCTTGTTTCCGGAGATTTCCACGCTCAGGGTCGTCTCCGTCTTCGCGGCGAATGTTCCCTCGGCGCTGCAGACAAATCCATCGACTTTTACGGATGCCGCCGTATCTGTCGTAAGTCCGCCAGGATTGGATACCTCAACGGTCACGTTCTTCACGAGGCGTCCGCCGGAAAGTGTTTCCTCCATGCTGCTGACAACCGTGACGGTTCCGGAGATCTGCTCGCCGGTGTCCTCCAATATCACTGCCGCCTTATCACCTACGTTGATCTCCGCCGCCTCGCCTGAGAGGAACGGGACTGTGATCTTCATAACAGAGTCATCATAGAGATCCGCGATCTTCGTTCCACTATTTACCTTATCGCCCTCTTTGATATAGAGAGTCTTGATATATCCGGACGCTGTGGAGCGGTATGTATTTCCGGCGATCCGCGCTGTCTCCTCGGCGTAATCGGACTGTGCCGTCTGGGCACTTTCCTTCGCGCGCTGGAGACTTGTCTCTGCGGAGCTCAGGTCAGAGTCCATGGAGGATGCGTCGATCCGGTAGAGGACCTGACCTTTTTCTACAACATCGCCCTCCTCAAAGTTTGCCTCGATGACCTCGCCTTCCACCAGTGATGTCACCTCGTAGGTGTCCTTCGGTGACAGGGAGCTGGACGCCGTGAGCTCTGAACTGATGTCCGTCCGCTTCACTGTCGCCGTTGACACAGACTGGTCACCCTGACTTTTCTGGCTCGTGGTCTTTTTCTTATAGAGGAAAAATCCGCCAAGCAGCGCTGCCAGAACCACTATAAGCACGATCACGATCCTTCCGCTTTTCCCTTTCCGTTTTTTCCGTTTCTTCTCTACAGCCACCTTTTCGTTCTCCATACTCGTTCCTTTCCTGTCTATTGAAATCTTCCGCTTCTCTTAACTATGTTCCGGATCTGAATTTCCTTGCCTTAATTTTCTCTACCCGCATTCCTTCTGCGGTATTCCTATTTCATGTATTATATGTATATTCGTAACTAATCAATAATCTCCGACAACATCTACAACCGTATAAGTCGCATTCTCGTCGCTTCCGCTCTTCTCCCACACAATGGCAACCTTGTCATCCACCTCAAACTCTCCGTAGACGGAGAACAGGTACTGGAGCTCCGATCCGCTGATCTGGAACTCATCGCCCTCACCGCCGTTGTCCTGGTAATCGGTGTTTAAGACCACCTTCACCGGTGTGAACGGATCACTGGAATCGTAGTAGATCGCCTTAATCCGGCCCTCCGTGGCGCCTTTGTTCTCGCCGCCGTTGGAATAGGCGAAGATCATCTTTGTCTCCTCGTGGTAATAGAGCACGGTGGCGTAATCGTTGATCTCGCTCTCATCGGACATCTCGCCGTTTAAAAACATGGTAGCGTCTTTCAGGGAAAACGGAACAAGACTCTTTAAGTTCCGGCTGTCATTGTCTAAGATCTTCGGTCCCTTTAAACTGTTATCCAGGATCGAGGATGTGTTGATCTCGCCGTCGGAATTGTAGGTCAGGTAAAATCCCTTGCTGCCATACTGGTTTCCTTCTTTTGTCTTCGCCTTCATCAGGTTATAGAACAGGTTGATGCAGTCTTCCCTCGTGAGGACCTCGTCGAGATCACGATAGATCCCAGAATCCAGGGACAGGGACTTGAACTTCGCAAGGCGGCTCTCCTGAAGACTTCCGGAGAAATCCTCGTTTGTGTATCCTAAGACTCCCAGGACTGCCTTGATGGCATCCCGCATCGTAACTCCCTCGTCCGGCTTAAAGTTTCCGCCGAGATAACCGGACATCCAGGAATTTGTCGCCGCGGTGCGAATCGCTGAGGAGTATTGGGATTTCGCGGAAACATCTGCGAACACGGACACGGTTCCCGTGGAGTTCGCTGTCTCACGGTAATTGGACGCCTTTACGAGAAGCTCCGCAAACTCACCTCTCGATACGTTTGTCTGATAGTTGCTCGTACTCAAAATTCCAAGCAGTCTCACTGTCTTCTTTCTCATCTCAAATGTGGTGCTGGCCGCATAGGCGTTTACCGTCATCCCCGCGCCCACCGCGCAGACCGTCAGTACCGCCGCTATCATCTTTCCTCTTCTCATTCCCATTCTCCTTTCATCCACCTTGATCGCCAGATCAACATCTCCATGTATTTTTTTCTAATAGTCTCACAGACCCGGTTTCTGTACTTTTTAAGTACATACAGTCAGAA
>ERZ780157.4568-NODE-4568-length-10408-cov-12.780547_pt1 | contig 10408 bp, 13 predicted proteins | sample MGYA00511169_ERZ780157 | MGnify/ENA primary metagenome ERZ780157 (study PRJEB29588, sample SAMEA1965149) | human gut metagenome | biome: human gut; feature: human-associated habitat; material: faeces | place: Denmark | collected 2008/2010 ...
AACCACCTCTAGAAAAATTATATAATATTCTTATAATAAAGTAAAGTTTTTTCATTCAAATGAAAAAACTTTCTATTTTTCTACATTTTTTTCACTTGTTGTATCTACTTATATTTAAAACTACTCCTATACTACAGAGTGTTATAAGCAAACTAGAACCACCATAAGATAAAAACGGTAAAGTAACCCCAGTTACAGGAATCAGGCCAATTACAACCATTAAATTAAGACAGGCTTGAAAAGCAATTTGAAATATTATGCCAAACGCTAAATACTTTCCAAACAAATCATCACATTTATAAGCAATTTTAAATCCACTTATTAAAATTGTTGCTAGCAAAGATACTACTATTAAAACACCTAAAAAACCTAATTCTTCGCTTATAATTGAAAAAATAAAATCTGTTTGAGGTTCAGGTAAATAAAAGTGTTTTTGTCTTGAATTTCCTAATCCAAAACCTAACAGTCCACCTGGTCCGATAGCATACAAAGATTGAATTATTTGAAATCCACTTCCAAGTGGGTCACTCCAAGGATTTAAAAAAGATAGTATTCGACTTAATCTATATGGAGCGACTACAATAAGTATGGAAACACCAATCATACCAAGCATTCCTATTTTTAAGAAAAAAGAAAAATCAACTCCTCCTAAAAATAATAAACCGACAACCGATAAAACTAAAATCGTTCCAGTTCCAAAATCTGGTTGTAACATAATAAGTCCAAATATAAAAAGTGTAAGTCCTAAAACTGGCAATATTCCTTTTACTATATTTACAGTTGCTTTATTATTATCTGACAGATATTTGGAAACAAATATAATTATTCCTAATTTTGCAAATTCACTTGGTTGGATTCCGAATGAACCTATTCCAAACCAACTTCTACTGCCATTTCTAACAGTACCAAAACCAGGAATTAAAACTAAAACTAATAAAATAACACAAATAAGTAAAATAGTATTGGATTTTTTATACAAAATATGATAATCAATTTTACTAATAAATAACATAAGAAAAATTCCAATTATTAAGAATAATCCTTGATTTTTAACAAATTTCAAAGCATCACCATATTTAAAATCGGCCCATATGTATGACGCTGAATATATCATAATAAGCCCAAATACACTAATTAATATAACACTTATTAATAAAGTTAATTCTAGTTTTTTGTTCATAATAATACCCCAAAACAAATTGCTAGTAAAGAGGCAAGTAATCCAATAATCCAAAATACTTTAACAATATCTCTTTCATCAAATCCTTTTTTTTCAAACGTATGATGGATTGGTGTCATTAGAAAAAGTCTTTTTTTAGTAAATTTATAATATATTCTTTGAATTATACAACTTAATGTTTCAATTACAAATACTATTCCTATTAGAACTAATAGTAATTCGTGTCTTGTTATAATCGCGATACTCCCAAGCGTTGCCCCTAAGGCAAGAGAGCCAGTATCTCCCATAAATACTTTAGCAGGACTTATATTAAAAACTAAAAATCCTAAAATTGAACCAACCAATATAAAACAAAAAATTGCAACACTTTCATATCCTTCTAACCAACCTGTATTATAACTAATTATTCCAAATGTTGTAAAAGCAATTAATGATAAACCACCTGCTAAGCCATCTAATCCATCCGTTAAATTAACAGCATTACTACTAGCTACTAAAACAAATAAAATAAATAGTCCATAAAACCACCCAATACTTAATTTCAAATTAAAGGCATGTATCCATAATAACGGTTCATTACCACCCATCATAAACAAATAGAAGAAGATAACCGCTATTACTACTTGCATCAAAAATTTACTTTTCTCACTTAAACCTTTGTTATTGTGTTTAATAACGATTAAATAATCATCTATAAATCCTATTAAAGCATATCCTATAAATGAAAATAAAACGATTAACAAACTATAATTGATAGTAATTTTTTTTAAAATCAGTAATAAAACAATTGTTAAAATAGTAGGAATTATAAATATTAATCCTCCCATAGTTGGAGTTCCTTGTTTTTTCGTATGACTACGTTCTAAATAAACACTTAAACTTTGTCTTATTTTTAATTTTTTAAGTATAGGAATTAAAATAAATGCTGTAATTAATGACAATATAAAACCAATCATAATGGCCATTAAAGATTTAGTAAGTATTAACATATAATCACTCCTTCAATAATAATTTTATTGTTTCTCCTTCATAAATCATACTTCCTGCACTCGGTGATTGGTAAGAAACAATATTCCCACTGCCACTAAATTCTACTTTAAACTCTTTTAATTTTTTAGTTGCTTCAGTAGCAGTTAATCCTACTACATCACTAACAGTTGCATATTTTTTAGCTCCATATAAATATTCTTTTTCCATTCCATCATTTTTTGCTTCTATATTTAAAGCATCAATACTAGAAAGTAATATATTTCTTGCAATAGGCGCTGATACAGTCCCACCATATTGCGTAACGCCTTTTGGATTATCAATTGCAATATATACAACTACTTCTGGCTTATCAGCTGGCAAAAATCCAATAAAAGATAATATATAATTTCCAACCATATATTTTCCATCTTTTACTTTTTGAGCAGTTCCTGTTTTTCCTCCTACTCGATAATTTCCAATATAGGCATTTCTACCAGTTCCATTAGCAACAACACTTTCTAGTGCATATCTCACTTTTTTACTTGTCTCTTCACTTATAACTTTTCTTACAACTTTAGGTTCATTTAGTGTTATAACACTATTAGTTTCTGGTTCATTCAAACTTTTAACTATATAAGGTTGATATAATATTCCACCATTAATTGCTGCACTTACAGCTGCAATTTGTTGTATTGGAGTTACTGATACACCTTGACCAAAAGCAGTTGTAGCAAGTTCCAAATCACCTATTTTATTTACATCGAATAGTATTCCATTCGCTTCACCATTTAAATCAACATTTGTTTTACTACCAAACCCAAAACTTTTAATATATTTAAATAATGTTTCCTTACCTAGTTTTAATCCTAAGTTAACAAACCCTGGGTTACAAGAATTTTCTACAACTTGTAAGTATGTTTGCTCACCATGTCCTCCGTGTTTCCAACAGTGTAGAGTCGCACCAGAAACATTCACAGAACCACCATCATAAAAATGGTCATTATCTAAATCAACTACATTTTCTTCTAAAGCGGTTGCTAAAGTTATTATTTTAAATGTACTACCAGGTTCATAAGTAGCCCAAATAGGTAAATTTCTATTTATAACTTCTTCAGTATAAACGCTATAATTACTAGGACTAAAATTAGGTCTACTTGATATTGCAAGTATCGCTCCACTATTAGGGTCCATCACAATTCCTAAAGCTTGGTCGGGGTTATACTTACTTAAAGCGTTATCTAATTCTCGCTCCAAAGCACTTTGAATATCAAAATTAATAGTTAAAGTCATATTAATTCCATCTTGTGGTTGTTCATATATTTCTGATAAATTTAATCTACTTCCTTTTGCATCACTGTAATATTTAATAGCGCCATAACTTCCAGTTAAATATTTATCATACATAAGTTCTAATCCACTTAATCCTTGGTTATCAATTCCAACAAAACCTATTGTATGAGCTAGATAAGTGTCATATGGATAATATCTTTTTGATTCTTTTAGTAAATAAACTCCTGGTAGTTTCAAATCAGAAATTTTATCAGCAATTTCATAAGATAATCTTCTTCCTTCAGGATGAACTCTTTCGATTGAAGTTTTTTTACTAACATGTTTATACATATCTTCATAACTTACATTTAATATAGAAGCAATCAAACTTGCCGTTTTTTCTTTGTCAACAATCTGGTTTGGAATTAAAACTAGTGATGTTGTTGTTACATTATCAGTTAATACTACTCCATTTGTATCATATATTTTTCCCCTATTTGCTTCGATTGGTAAATTGCGACTCCATAAGCTATTAGCATAACTATTAAGTTTTTTATATTGAATTACTTGAATATAAAATACTTTTCCTATAATTAATAGAAAAAAGAAAAGTAACATTATTAATACTATTTTTAATCTAATGTGTATTTTTTTAAAAAACATTATTCCCACCTAATTAAGTGTATGTCCTATTTTTTATTTTAAAACAAAAAAAGGAACAGATTTCTTTCTGTCCCTCTATTGCTTATTATCATTAGTTTTTGGTTCCACCAACACTATTTAACAAAGAGCCCCTATAAACTCATATCTTAATTATTTTTGAAATATAATTCTGCTCTATTGTATTTGCCAGTATGTTCTAATTTAAAGTTTCCATTTGTATAGTTGTTCACTGTTTTTTTCCAAAAAGACTCTGCTTTTGGTGATAATGGAACAGCTTTTATAGTCCAATTGCCTTTATATATGTCAAAAATTTTCTTTACTGCTTCTTCACCAACTTTTTTTCCTTTATAATTATTTAAAACAAACATTTCACTTATTTCGTAATTATTTGCTGAATTATCATCTACTAATACAAAGCCTAAAATATCATTACCTGACTTAATAAAATATGCATAATTATTATCAAAATATTTATTCAAATCATATTCATATTCACATACTTTTGAGTCAAAAGTAATTGGAAAATATAAACTTAAATCATGTAAATACAATTGTAATAATTTTTCCAAATTTGTCCTTTCACTAAATGCGACTTTTTCTACACTAATATTCATTTTTTTCCTCCTCATTTTTTAGTGTTTCATTATTTTAATAAAAAAGGGGGACACAAAACAAGGTCATCCTCCCCAAAAATATTAATAATAAAACACTAATTAAATTTAATCGAGGTCTATTTTACCATTTTTTCCCAATTATGTCAATATTTTTTCCCAACATTTGTTTTTCACATAAATGTCGATTATTCACATTTTATATTACTTAAAAATAATTTACTAAAATTGAGTATTCTTCCATTATTTATCCTTCATTAAAGTCACTCCATAAAACTTCTACTTCTAAATTCAGTTTATTTATATTACTTAACATAGAGTTTTTGAAATATCCAAACTTATTTTCTATTGTATTGCCATCCTGCAATAATTGTTCAAATAAGTTATCATAATAAAAAATCTGAATCTCCTCTTCTCTAATAAATTTTCTATCAATCAATTCTAAAGTTAAAAGGTTATATTCTTCTGAAATAAAAAAGATGATACTTTGGTTTTATCATCTATATCTATGGATAAGATTTCTTCAAAGATATTTCTAATAGAATCTATATTTAATGGTAAACTTTTTAAAGTAGCATCAATATCTTTGGTAGTTCTTAAATCTTCTCCAATAATAGAAGAAAGTAATACTCCACCTTTTAATATAATATTATCTTTGTATTTACTCTTTTCTAATCTCATTAAAACATGTTCAAAGAAAAACATTTGATGAAGATGATGTACTAAATTATTATTACCTTTAAATTTCTTTTTAATAATGTCATTTAATTTATCTGAGTTCATCTATAATAATACCTCCATTAATTCAACAACTTCATCTTCAATATCCAACTTTTTAGCATATTTAACTAGTTTTAAAATATCTTTTTCTTTATTTCTAGCATATTCTTTTAATGCTTTAGAATAAATTTCTTTATCCATACGATTTTTATCTTTAATAATATCACACAATGTTCTTTCTAAATCATAACACTTAACAGTTAAATCATTAATAGTTTTAATATCAGTTATTCCAAGTTTAAAAATGTCATCTTTAACATATCTAAGTGATACATTCTCATTATTTAATAAATTACCACTATAATTATATGGAACAGTAATATCATAAATTAATGGGATTCTATCAGACATATTATGTAGATATAAGCTAGTAGCATGAGAATAACACATATTCTTACTGCTTTTAGATAAAATATAGAAATTGTCGATTGGATATTCAGGTAATTTGTAAATACCAGTTCCAACTCTTTCTAATTTTTTATCGTTTACCAAATTACTTAAAAATGTACTATTAATCTCTAATTTTTCTGTTTCTTTTGTAGCAATATATCCATTATTTTCTTTAGCATAATTCAAAATCTTATCATAATTACTCATGCACATCATTTCCTTTTTCTAGGAAAATAATATCATTATTCCTGAAAAATGTCAATATTGCTTTCAAAAATTATCTTATTTTTTGACTATATCATGCCATCTCATTTTTGTTATTTTTTAATTATTTTAATTTAAAAAGTAACAATAATACGAACAAAAAAAGGTCTAGATTTCTAAACCTTATTTTAAAGCATCTAATAATTCAGCTTTTTTCATTGTAGTGTATCCTTCTACACCTTTTTCTTTTGCTAAAGCTTTCAATTCAGCTACTGTTTTTTTACTTAAATCGTCATTTTTCACTTCTTTTGTTTCATTTTTTACTTCTTTTGTTTCATTTTTTACTTCTTTTACTTCTCCATTTAATGCTTCTTTTGCTACTTTTACTAAATCTTTAAAAGCGTTAGGATTATCAATAGCTATTTCTGATAACATTTTTCTATTGATACTAATTCCTGCTTTATTTAATCCATCAATAAATTTAGAATAACTAATTTCATTTAAACGGCATGCAGCATTAATACGAGTAATCCATAATTTACGGAAGTCTCTTTTCTTTTGACGACGATCACGGAATGCATATTTTCCAGCATGCATTACTTGTTCATTAGCTGATTTATATAGACGATGTTTACTTCCAAAGTATCCTTTGGCTTGTTTCATTACTTTTTTGTGTCTAGCACGACTAATCGTACCACCTTTAACTCTTGTCATTTAATTACCTCCTATAACATATCTTTTAAACGTTTGTAATCACTATTACTCATTAATGACCCGCTACGTTTTTTACGGTTTGCAGCCGCATTTTTCTTTCCAGTATTGTGTCTTGAACCTGGCATTCCAATTTTAATTGAACCTCCTGGTCTTACTTTACAAACTTTGCTTGTTCCCTTATGGGTTTTCATTTTTGGCATAAACTTCCTCCTATTTCTCTTTTTTTGGCATCAATATCATTGTCATATAACGACCTTCTAACTTCGGTTGTTGTTCTATTTCACTTACACTTTCCAAAGCACTAGCAAACTTAAGTAGTTTATCACGTCCAAGTTCAGTATGAGCCATTTCTCTTCCTTTAAAACGAATTGAAGCTTTTATTTTATGTCCTTTTTCTAAATATTTTGAACTATTTTTAACCCTAGTGTTGAAGTCATGCTCATCTATTGTAACTGATAGACGATATTCTTTCATCTCTAAGTTAGCTTCCCTTTGTTTTTTTAAATTTTCTTTATTTCTTTTTTTATTTTCATACTTATACTTGTTGTAATCCATAATTTTACATACTGGTGGATTACTATTTGAATTGATTAAAACCAAATCAAAACCAGCGTAATTAGCTAATGTTAATGCATCTTTAATTGGTTTTGTTCCAAGTTGCTCTCCATTAGGTCCTATTACCATTACTTCTTTTGCTCTTATTTGTTCATTAATAAACAAATCCTTACTCTTACTTGCGATACCTGACACCTCCACAAACAAAAAAGGTAGATTAATAGTATCCACCTTAAAAAACACTCTTATTGGCGTTTAACCCAAAGCTATAGCAATCGGGTGAGGTTGGATACCTGCTTTCCTTTTTTTCAAGTTCACATTAATTATACTTAACTATCATATGTTTGTCAAGTATAAATTATGATTTTTTATATTCTTTTAACTTTTTCTTCGCCTTGATAACAAACTACATATCCACTAGAAGCATTAAGTATAGAAATATCTTTAGCATTTACTTTTAATGAAAATTGATTTTTTGAAACTATATTATCTTTTTTAATTTTGGCTTTTCTTAGACAAGCTGCTATACTACTATCGATAAGCCCATCTCTACAACTATATATTCTACTACTATCTTCATCATAAGATTCATACAATTGAGCTTCAACAATTGGTTTCAATAATTCTCTAAATTTAAACTCTTTTAATCCAGTTACTAATATATTAGTTGTATTAGAAATTGTAACTAAATTTAAATCTGTAAGTGGTCTTGATGCTATATTCAATCCTAACAAGTCACTTATATAACATGCTACAAGATTACTCATTTCATCAATTCTTGCAACTTCACTATCGCTAACACTTTGTCTTGTTCTTAAAGCTTTATATATTCTTCTGATTTGGTCTTTAGTTAAACTTTCAAAATAATCAAAAGAACTATTTTGAATTAAAGATTCTAAACCTAGCTCTTGAATTTTATCCTTTAAAGTAGTTTTGTTTTTTAATTTACTAGTACTAATGCGACAATTAAAACCATAGTACATGCCATCTATATTACAAAATATATCATCACGAGAAATTCCGTTTTCATCTATTCTTCCATAATATAGTCTATCCAATTCAAAATTTCTAACTTCATCCATTTTAATCATCTCCCCCAAAAGAAAGTTCCTTTATACTATCATATTATTTACTAAAAGTCAATCATTGTCATCTTTTTTAATTATAAAAGTTTTATTCTTAGTATAAAAGGCATAAAAAACATTTTCTAATTCTATATTATTTTTCTTTAACAAGTTATATACCCAAGATGTATCTTTGTTCATGTTATTAATAGTATAATTATCGATAACGCCATCAACTATAATTGGCATAGGATAGATATTATCATCTGTAAAAATCGATAATTTACCATTATTTTCTAAAATTGCATATTTCACTTCTTCAATACTTTTAATACTTTGTTCCCTTAATTGAGAGATTAAATCATCAAGGCTATATCTCAATTTACTCATTTCTTTAAAATCAACTTTGCCTTTATTAATAATTATTTTAGGACTACCATCGATTAGTTTTCTTACTTTAACACTTTTTAAAGATATATAACTTAAGCTTATTTGAATAACTACTAAAACAGCAATTGGAATCAAAGAAACCAATATGGATGTTTCGTCACTTTCAATCGACATAGCTGCTAACTCAGCAATTAAAACTGATACGATTAAATCTATTATACCTAATTTACCAACTTCTTTTTTACCCATTAGTCTATAACAAAGCATAATATAAACATACAAAACAGTAGTTTTAATAACTAAATTTATATACATAAAATCACCTACTATATTATGGTTATAGTCATATTTTTTTATACATCACATATTTTTTACTAGGTGATTTAATGATATTTTTAAAAAACATTTCAAAAAGTATATTATATACTATAAGTAGCATAATAATTTTAACAATCATTCTAACAATTTTTAATTATTTTTCAATTTTCAATGGAACAATTGTTAAAGTGTTTAAAGTTATAAATTTAATTATAAGTATATTGATTGGAAGTGCATTAATTGGAAATAAAAGTGATAATAAAGGTTGGTTAGAAGGTTTAAAGTTTGGTTTAATTATGTCCGTCATAATATTTTTATTTAATTTTCTTGGATTACATAAACTAGATTATTTAACATACATTGTAATTATATTAACATCAACCATTGGTGGGATGTTAGGAATTAGTTTAAAAAAGAACTGATTTCTTTAACAAAACAAGAAGGTTCATCCTTATCTGCAATTAAATAAACATGATTTTTAGTTCTAGTTAAAGCAACATAAAATAATCTTCTTTCTTCTTCTAAATTATTATCATATCCTAATAATGACATAACTTCATCATTTTCTATTTTTGATGGAAAACCATACACATCATCACTCATATTTAAAATAATTACTTCATCAAAGCCCAATCCTTTTGAACTATGAACAGATAGAAATGTTAAATCCATTTCTTTTTTTGAATAAATTATTTTATCATTAAATGAACTAAAATCTTTTCCTTTTAAAATTTCTTTTTTTAAAAAATTGTATCGTCCTAAAATTAAAACTTTTCTATTGCTATCTATTTGATTTAATATTTTTTTTAATTCTTCTATTTGATTTTTTGTATAACAAATTATAACTGGTTTACTTAAATGTTTACATGAGTGTAGTTGTTTTTTTATTTGATTAGGATTTCTCATAACAAATCTACCTGCTATATTTATTAACTCTTGACTATTACGATATATGTTAGTAATTTTTAGTTTACTACAATAACCAAAATATTTTTCAAAATCGGTAAATAAATCTATTGAGGAACCAGAAAAAGAAAATATTGCTTGAAAATCATCTCCAACACAGGTTATTTTAACATCATTATTATCACTTATTTTTTTAATTAAAGCAAATCTTTGATTTGATACATCTTGATATTCATCAATTATTATATATTTATAATTTATTTTGCTAACTACCTTTGTTGCTTTATTTAACATATCTTCAAAATCAATTAAATTATTAGCATTTAAATAATCTTCGTAGTACTTGTAAATTTTTTCAATTATATTCAAAAATAATTTGCTTCTTTTAGTTAATT
>ERZ780157.4569-NODE-4569-length-10408-cov-9.980006_pt1 | contig 10408 bp, 8 predicted proteins | sample MGYA00511169_ERZ780157 | MGnify/ENA primary metagenome ERZ780157 (study PRJEB29588, sample SAMEA1965149) | human gut metagenome | biome: human gut; feature: human-associated habitat; material: faeces | place: Denmark | collected 2008/2010 ...
GGTCATCGACCCGCATCATCTGGACGGCGAGATCAACAAGCTGCGGGAGCAGGGCATTTCCATCACCCCCGATAACCTGAAGATCTCCGACCGGGCCACCATCACCATGCCCTACCATGTCGATCAGGACGGCCTGGAAGAGGCCCGCCTGGCCAAGACCGGCGCACAGTTCGGCTCCACCAAGCGCGGCATCGCCTACACTTACGGCGACAAGTACATGAAGAAGACCCTGCGCATGGGCGACCTGCTCCACCTGGACGACAGCGTGAAGAAGCGCCTGGTGACCATGGTGGATTCCAAGAACCTGGTGATGGAGGGCAGCTACCACTCCGCTCCCATCAGCGTGGACGAGATGTGGGCATGGCTGGAGAAGTATGCCGCCATCTTCAAGGATTACATCTGCGACGTGGGCCAGTATCTGGCTGACGCAGATGCCGCCGGCAAGAAGGTGCTGTTCGAGGCTCAGCTGGGCGCTCTGCGCGACATCGACTTCGGCATCTACCCCTACACCACCTCCTCCAACGTCATCGGCGCTTACGCCCCCATCGGCGCAGGCATCCCGGGCCATAAGCTGACCAACAGCATCGGCGTGATGAAGGCTTACTCCTCCTGCGTGGGCGACGGCCCCTTTGTCACTGAGCTGGCCATGACCGAGGAAGAGAAGCACGCCCTGCGTGAGGCTGGCCACGAGTACGGTGCAGCCACCGGCCGTCCCCGCCGCGTTGGCCCCATCGACCTGGTGGCAAGCCGCTACGGCGTGTTCTGCCAGGGCTGCGATGAGGTTGCCCTGACCCTGCTGGACGTGCTGGACTACATGGAGAAGATCCCCATGGTCACCGGCTACAAGCTGACCGACGGCACCATCACCAAGCGCTTCCCCATGGGCATGGCTCTGGACACCGCACAGCCCGTGGTGGAGTATCTGCCCGGCTGGCACTGCGATATCACTGCCGCCCGCAAGTGGGAGGATCTGCCCCAGGAAGCCCGCGATTACGTTGAGTATCTGGAAAAGGCTATTGGCTGCAAGATCACCTACATCTCCGTGGGTGCCGAGCGTGAGGCCTACATCCACCACAACGTCTGATCCGCGCCACAGAACCCGCCGCATTGAAAAGGAAACGTGACTATGTTTGATATCATCACGGACAGCGCCTGCGACCTGACCCCTGAGACGGCCGCAACGCTGAATATTGAGATCATCCCCTTCTATGTCTCGCTGGACGGTGAGCACTACCGCAAGGAAGGCAAGGAGATCGCCGTGCGCGATTTCTACCAGTTCATGGTAGATAACCCCTCGGCCTACCCCAAGACCAGCCTGCCTTCTCTGGAGGATTTTGAGACCGCCTTCCGGGCCCATGCCGAGGCGGGCCGCCCGGTGCTCTGCATCTGCTTTACCAGCAAGATGAGCGGCTGCGTGGGCAGTGCCCGCAACGCCCGGGAGCTGGTGCTGGAGGATTTCCCCGATGCTAAGATCGAGGTCATTGACAGCACCGCCGCCACCGTGACCGAATCCATCGTGGTGGAAAACGCGGTGGCCATGCGGGATGCAGGCTGTACGCTGGACGAAGCCGTGACCTGGCTGGAAGCGGAAAAGATCACCAACCAGATCTTCTTCACGGTGGGTAATCTGGACTACCTCATCAAGGGCGGGCGCATCGGCAAAGTCACGGGCCGTGCCGCCAACATTCTGGGCATCAAACCCATGATCCTTTTCAAGGAGGGCGAGATCTTTTCCGCTGGTGTGGCCCGCGGCCGCCAGAAGAGCTTTGAGAAGGCCCTCGACCTGCTGATGACCTATCTGGCCGAACACAACGGCACGCCCGATGACTACTGCATCACGGTGGGCTACGGCTACGATGCCGACGAGGGCAAGCGGCTCTGGATGCAGACCCGCGCCGCCCTGCGTGCCAAGTACCCCACCTGCGAGTGCAATGTGGTCCTGCTGCAGATCGGCTGCACTATCGCCGTGCACACCGGCCCCTATGCGTTGGGCATGGGCGTGATGCGGCGGTGGAAAAAACAGTAACTCCCTCAGTCGCCTCCGGCGACAGCTCCCTCTAGGAGGGAGCCTTACGGCAGCGAAAAGCCTCTCTCTGAGAGGGAGGTGGCATTGCGTCAGCAATGACGGAGGGAGTTCCCACATAGTAAAAAAGAAGCCCCGACGAATGTCGGGGCTTCTTTTTGTTTTTCAGCCTTGATTTTTACGATGCACGATCACAGAAGACGGTGACACGGGTCTTGCCGCCATAGGTGCAGGTGTACAGCACCAGGGCGTAGCCGCTGTGTTCCACTTCCTCCACACTGTGGGGGTCAAGCACTTCGACCTTGTTCACGACGTACTCATTCACGATGCCGTCCATATCGGTGAAGGTGACGCTGTCCCCCGCTGTGAGGGAGGTCAGCTTGCCGAAATGGCTCTCGTAGTTGTGCGCCGCAATGACCAGATCATCGGTGCGGGAAGAGCCGAACTGGCGGCAGGGGGCGATCTTCAGGCGGGGGTAGCTCCACTCGCTCATCACCGGCAGGTCAATGCCGATGGCGGGGATGGAGATCTCCCCCACATATTCGTTGCCGTCGATCTCCACCACCGGGAGCTCGGGGTCCAAGGGGCCGCTCTCTGCCTCCGGTTCCGGGGTCTCCACCTTCTGCTGAAGGTCGGCCACCACGGTCTGGGCCTCGGCACCGGCGTGGGCATCCTCGCAGCGGTTGTAGGCGTACAGGCCGCCAGCCGCCAGCAGGAGCACCACACCCAGCACGATGCAGACAAGCCCGGGGGATACTTTACGCATTCTTTTCACGTTTCTTGCTGCGCTCCATCAGGTAGGCTCCCACGGCCACCAGCGCCAGACCGCTTGCCGTCAGAACAGGGATGGGCCAGTTCAGCTGACCGGTCTGGATCAGTTTGGGGCCTTCGGCCGGGCGGGCATCCGCCACCACGCTGGCCGGGGCGGTGGGCTCCGGTGCACTAGGGGTGGTGGTTTCAGTCACGGTCGGGCGGGCATCTGCCGGGGCCGGGTTCTCCGGCGTGGAAGGGGTGGGCGGGGTGACGGGATCAGGGTCATACGGGTCCGGGTAGTACGGGGTCTCGATGGCCTTGTATCTGTTATTGAAGGTGATGCTGCTCACCTTTTCGTCCATCAGGTCGGCCTGTGTGTGCACGGCCATCCGGGCCACCAGCTTGTCGTTGTCCCACACCACGGAAACGCGCAGATAGTACACGGTTTCATCGTAGGTGCCGCGGGTGTTGACACCGGCGCGCTGGCGCACGGTGTAAACGTAATAGCCGGGCTTGGTATAATTGATGGGGCCAAAGCTGCCGGTCTCGCCGTCGGTGATCTCCAGAGTGGTCACCTGGGGCAGGGGCGCATTATCCACAGCCTCAAGTTCCACAGTCAGTGTTTCCTTTGGGAGAGGTGTTTCCCCCGTGGACTGAATGGAAACCGGAAGCTCCTGCAGCTGTGTATGCTGGTCAGCTGCGGTGGCCGCAAATGCCGCCGGCTGACACAGGCAGAACCCCAACGCAAGCGTCAGGAGTGCTGCCGCGATTTTACGGAACCTCATTTCATCCTCTCCTTTATGAATCCGACGCGGACGGGATCATCCACGCCAGAAGAATGGTGCGTGCATCGGTAAACTCCGTTGAACAGGTGGACAGCGCCAGCACCTGAGCGTCATCGCCCGCCGCTTTCATGGCGGCCAGCGTTTCGGTGTTCAGGTTCAGGGCGTTCTCCTGCGCAAAGGTGTACAACCCCTGCAGGTCGCTGTCCCAGCGCTGGGGCTGGAAGATCGCGCTCTCAGACGAAGGGACCAGCAGACATGCAAAGGTTTTAAGATCATAGGTGCGGTCGGGCAGGATCAGCTCACCGGTGGTGTTCTCTGCAAAGAACTCTGCGTCCTTGTAGAGATCCAGATCACCGAACATCTTGCTCTCTTCCATGTGGTGCCCATACAGCAGAGAGTAAGGGTCGGTGAAGTTCTTGTCGCAGTTCACATCCAGAAAGATGCTGCCTGCCAGCGAGAAATCACCGTAGACATCGGTGTTCACATAGGTAAAATTGTCCTCGCCCTGTACCACAGGGTAGTCGATGGCGGTGTTGTCCAGTGTGACCCACGCGCAGACATCCGGGTTGATGCCCAGCAGCTCCTCAAAGCTTGCGCCGTTATCCGCGCCCGCCTTGGGCTTGAACTGCAAAAGCTCTGCCTGAACATTGTCTGCGGCGGCGTACACCTGCGAGTTGTCCCACAGGGCATAGGCTGAATACGCCCCGGCGACCACCAGGAACAGCACGACCACCGCGCTCACCAGAAAGTCGGCTGCCCTCAACGCTTTTCTCTGCCAGTTGATACAGCCCACCTCCGGTTAAGCAAATTCAAATAAGTGGTTATTCGTTAGGTTTGTGCTGGGATAACCCCCCAGTCACGCTTCGCGTGCCAGCCCCCGCTAATAGGGGGGCCCTTGGCATGGCGCAAAGCTTCACGGTTTTGCCAAGGCCGCCCCTACTAGGGGAGCTGGCGAGCGAAGCGAGACTGAGAGGTTCTTACTCCTCGTCGCGGCGGCGCTTGTTCAGCATCAGGGCCACACCACCAATGGCAACGATGGCCAGCATTGCAATGTAAGGTGCATTGTCCAGCACAACGCCCATGTCGGGGGAATCAGGATTGGTGTTCTGGAAGGCTGCAGTCACGTCAGTATTATTAACAGTACCCTTGATCTTAGTAGTCTCAGTGTTATCAAATGCAGTATCAGTAACAGTAACAGTGTACTTCACATTGTCAACAGTAACAACAACAGCACCAGCTTCTACCTGAGAACCATCCTCGTAAATTTCATACTTAATACCAGCAGGCAGGTTGGAAAGTTTCAGAGAATCATTGTGACGCAGAGTAACAGTATATTCCTTATCCAGTTCCAGATATGCATTCTGAGAGATTGCAGTATTGCCATCCTTAAGGGTTGCAGTGTTGCTCAATTCTGCAACCTGAGGTCCCTTATACAGACCAGTATCAGTATTGTTCTGCAGGGCATCTGCCTTAGTAAACTTAATCTTAAAGGTGAAGTCCTTGCTCAAATTGCCGAGAGCACCGTGAACAGTCTTGCTCAGTTTCAAATTCTGAATATTGCCATCACCGTACTTATTCTTAAACGCTTCGGTTGCCAGAATCTTATTGCCTTCGGAATCCTTCAGAGCAACAAAATAGCCAAACTCAGCAGTAGCAGTGGCATCAACTTCCTTTGCGTTGACCTTGCTGATAACCATCGTCACAGTACCACGCTCAGCAATCACAGACTGGTATGCCTTTTCCATGCTCTCAACGATGGTAAAAGTATACTTACCAACAGGCTTGCCTTCAGTCAGCTTCGCAACATCCAGCTTAAAGGTGCCAGTATAGACACCTTTATTTTTTTCGCCACCGTTAGAAGTATAATTACCCGCGTTAAATTCCACCGATTTAGTATCCAGTGCTGTACCGGTAGTTGCCGTACCCTCATAAACATTAAAGTTAAACTTCATGCCATCGGGCGCAGTACCATTAGCAACCGTCAGAATCTTGGTTAAATCAATTTCAGCCTCACCATTAACCGGCACAAACATATTTGCATTGTATTCGCCAGCCGTACCGGGATAGGTAGCATCAACACCAGTCGTCGCAAACGCACTTGTTGCGCCGACGGTGAGCATCATGGCGGCAGCCAGAACGCCCGCGAAGAATTTCTTCAGTTTCATTGTTATTCCTCCCTAGTAAGAAATAGTTCGTACTCCTGTGCCGCGGCCCAAACTCCGCGGTTCACAGGCAGGATGCCGGCAGCTTCTTCCGGCTTCCGTGGTATTACAAACTGCGTCGCCGCAGTAGTGTAATTACTTTTGCTTGCACATCCTCCAGCGGAACCGGGCCAAAGTCCCGGCTGTCCTCGGATTGTGTGCGGTAATCGCCCAGCACAAAAACGCAGCCTTCCGGCACCGTGTAGGGGTACTCCAGCGCGTCTTTTGCGTAGGTGGGGTAGAGGATCTCGCCGCTCTGCACCGCGCCGTTCACCACAAGGGTGCCGCTGTCGTCCAGAGCCACAAGGTCGCCCTCGCGCCCAAGGATGCGGCCCACCCGGAGCTTGCCGCCCTGGGTGTAGACCACAACGTCGTTTTTTGCGTAGGTTTTGTGCAGGCGGTAGCAGATGAGCAGGTCGCCATCCTTTACCGCGGGGAACATGCTGCTGCCCTTGGCCTGCGTGAGCAGGAACACCTGCGTGAACAGCACCCAGGCGCACAGCAGGATCACCACAACGCGGCCCAGCAGGCTGATAAAATCCTGCCGGTTCTCAGCGTCCAGCCTGCGGCGGCGCACCGCCTTTGCCCCCAGCTTCAGGGCTTCATTGTCCAGCGGGTGCATCGGAATGCGCCTCCTTTTGGGGGTCAGAGCTGTCAGATTCCGGGTTAAACCTCTCAGTCACGGCTGTCGCCGTGCCAGCTCCCCTAGTAGGGGAGCCCTTGGCAAAACTGTCAACTTTAGTGGGAGCCAGGTTTACGTTCCCGGGTTCACCGGTGCCGGATGCTTCCGGCTGCGCAGCACCTGTCTTGCCTCCCCTATCAGGGGAGGTGGCAAAGCCGTCAGGCTTTGACGGAGAGGTTTCCAGCAGCACATTGTACCTTGTGCGCTCGGCGCGGATGGCGGCTTCGTACAGGGCGTAAAGCTCTTCCAGCTTCTTCCACATTGCCGCTTCGTCCACGCCGCCCAGCAGGTTCTTGCGGAATTTCACCGTCCGGAACCACTGGATGATCGCTTCCTGCTCCGGGCTGATACAGCTTTCCTCTGCACCGGCCAGCCGCTGGGGCGCTTTCTTTTTCGCCATGCGGTCAGCCCCCTTTAGTCATCTTCCTTACGGTGCTTGCGCAGCATCAGCAGGGCAACGCCGCCAGCCACCACAGCAAGGATGACAATGTAAGGCAGGGTGTCGAGGAGGACACCGGTGTCGGGGAGCAAGCCGCAGTGGTTATTAAAGGTAAGCGTCATATTCGTGCCACTCATTGTTACAGCTGCGTCTTTCCCGCTTTGAGGCTCACCGGAATCAACCACATAGCTGGTCTCGTACTTTTCGCCGGTGTAATCATCCTCTGCAACCTTGTATTGGCCGCTCGGTAGGTTCTTGAAGGTAATCGTCGCACCGTTTTTCAGAGTAAACTTGCCTTCACCCTTCCACTCAGCCTTTGTACTATCAGTAATCTGAATGTTTGCTTCCGTGATGTTCACCGATGTGCCATCAGCCTTGGTAATTGTAAAGTTGAATGCCTTATTGGTATCACCCAGCATACCGGTAACGGTTTTGGTGACGGTCAAATCGGCAGATATAGGCTCATAATGCGCGTAGAAGTAAACTGTACCATCTAGCAGTTCTGCAACACTTGGTTCATACGACCACTGTTGTTTTAGGTCTTTCTTGTTCGTCGCATTATACGGCCCACCATCTTTTTCCGTATACCAACCAGACAATTGATAGGTAATACCGCTCGTCGAGTCCGTATATGTGCTCCTGACCTCTGGCGTTGCATCGGATTTATCAACAACGCTTGTATTACTCACGCTATTACCAGTCACATAGTTCTTTGCATCTACCAGCGTATAGTCTGTATTACCCGGATATTTCACCATGAATTTTGCTGTGAAAACTTTGCTAGACTTAATATCCAGTGTACAGTCAATATGAAAATACTGATTTTCTGTCGTACTGTTGTCGCGAGAAATCTTAAATGCATTCAGCGTAATCTGCGAAATATTACCTTTGCTTAATGTATCTGCACCAACACCAAGGTCTTTTGCGATCTCCGCCTTATAGCTATCCCAGATACTATCCAGCACATAATTGAACGCCGTTTTATCACCTACCATCGGGCTCTTATCTTCACTTGTCAAAGTCCAAGAGCCACCGGACGTTGTCCCATCTGGCCACTTCAGAATATAACTTCCAACGTTATTTGTAATATTCTTCTTATCCTGACCTACCCAATAGTTTGCATTTTCATTGACACTGATTTCACCCAGCAACTGGCTGGTATCGCTCGTAGGAGACCAATATTTAGTTGCATTAGATTCCGGAAGACCATTCGGAGTGCTCAAAAAATAAATTGCGGCTTTCTGAGTAACTCTCGTAATTGTGATGACAAAAGTGTCCGTAATCGTTTCGTTTCGCCAATTTTTACAGGTATGTGTTACGGTAACTGTACCTTCTTTTAAAGGCACTATCGTCGCCGCATACGGATACCCTGTTAATTGTGTCAATGTAATAACGTCACTATTAGCAGGTGTTATAGACCAGTTATGATCCTTGTACCAAACCATATCACCACTTCCTGTCAGCTGCTTTGTTTCAGCAGTCGTCATTTCAAATGTTTTGTACGTATCCAACGTATCTGTCGCATACCCATCCTTACTTGCAACCACAAAGGGGCTGAAGCTGGAGGTCTCAAAGGTCAGGGTTCCATTCTGATAAGAAAGGACATCCAGTGTCTCCACGCTGCCGTCATCTTTCTGGTGGAGCACTTTCAGCGTGTTGGCAGTTGCACCTTCCATTTCCGGCAGTTTTTCCAGACCGGAGACGGTAACGGTGGCCTTCTGGCCCTTGGCAGGCTGCACCGTGTTGCCCTTGGCGTTCTTGGGGGAGATCTTCAGGCCCAGAATGGGAGCCATACTACCAAAATCATTCGAGTGGCTCTCATAGAAGCTCTCCATATCGTCATCACCCATGTGGATGACGCTGAGGCTATGGGCGGCAGAGGGCAGATTTTTCACCTCCACCGGCAGGGTCGTGGTTTTCGGGTTACCTTCCTCGTCCTCGTAGGAAGCAGAGGCCTTGGCAGTCAGATCCACAGGCACGGGGTTCTTGTCCACCAGATCCTCGTGATCCACGTCCTCTTCCTCATCGGAGCCCACGGTGCCGTCCTTCCATGCGGCGTAGACGTTCACGGTGGTGGTCTTGTCGTCCAGAATGTTGCTGGTGGGGTCGGTGAGGTTCAGGCGCACCCGGTTGCCAAACTCGTCCAGCGTGTACCAGTAGTCAAACTGCCGCAGTTCGCCCTTGGGGTCCCGGTTGGAGGAGGGGTTCTCGATGTAGCTGCTGTAGTCCGCAATGGTCTCTGCCCGGGGCACAGCCTGAATGAAGTACAGGTTCCACAGAACCTCACCGTTCCGGGCCAGATACTCGCTCTCCGTCATATTGTTGATCTGTGCCTGAGCGGTAATGTCCTGCAGGTCAAGGGTGTTCAGCTCCCTCAGCCAGAAGCGGTAGACCACCATATCCTGCAGCTTTTTGATCTCGTCGCCGGAAACGACCACTTTGTCATCAGGCTTTTCCACCACGTCGTCCTCGCCGGACCACTGGGTCTCGGTGCTGGAGCTGGGGTCGGTGCTGGTGCTGGTGTCGTACTCAATGACGGTGCCCCACTCTGTTTCCTTAACGTTGGGGCCGCCGTCAAGGTTGTCCTCGCCGCCTTCCACAGGCCGGGTGGCAACTTCGTCCCCGCCGAAACCGGCAGCTTCGCCTCCGTCTACAGGCCGGGAGGCTTCCTCCTCGCCGAAACCGGCAAATTCGTCGTCAGGATAGGATGCCTCGCCGTCATCTACGGGCCGGGAGGCCTCTTGATTAACCTGAGGATCGATCAGACCCTCCGTTGCAAACACCGGCACAAGGCAGGTGCAGATGACCGCAAGCGCCAGACAAAGCGCAAAAACACGCTTCACCAGCCTATCTTTTTTTCCGTGATGATTTTTCCGCACAGTGGAGCCCTCCCTGCATCATAGTATTTTTGGCAAAACCGGAGGAAAAGATATTCAACTTTTGTCGTTTTTCTTTCCCTTGGCAGGTTATTTTTACCAGACACATCATTATCGTAATTATAGCATGTATATCCAGTATTTTCAATAGTGAAATTTTATTTTCCCTTCCCCTTTTCAGACAAAATATTCTGCGATATACAGCACGTTATGAACCGTCGCAATATATTGCGGGGAGTAGCGCAGTCTAACTTATCCGCACGCCCGCCGCATTGATATATCGCGCAATTTTGTGTTGTATCTTCGCAGTTTCACTCTCTATAATACATGAAACGCAGATTCCTTTCACTTTTTTCGGGATTTTTTAAAAAAAGTTTTCGGAGCCCTCTCAGTCTCGCAAAGCTCGACAGCTGGGGTTAAACCTCTCAGTCACGGGCTTCGCCGTGACAGCTCCCCTAGTAGGGGAGCCCTTGGCAGACCGTCGCGTTTTCGGGGTCTGGCGCTTCGCTCCTTTTGGCAGTGCTGGCGTAATGTTCGGCCTTGCGGCAGAAGTCGGTCTTGGAGCGCAAGCGATCAGATCGAAAAATGAATCTCATGCCAAGGCCTCCCCTACTAGGGGAGGTGGCATCGAGCGTCAGCGATGATGACG
>ERZ780157.4570-NODE-4570-length-10408-cov-6.912779_pt1 | contig 10408 bp, 8 predicted proteins | sample MGYA00511169_ERZ780157 | MGnify/ENA primary metagenome ERZ780157 (study PRJEB29588, sample SAMEA1965149) | human gut metagenome | biome: human gut; feature: human-associated habitat; material: faeces | place: Denmark | collected 2008/2010 ...
AGGCGTCGCGACGTCAGGCACTTGTGCCCTGCGTCGGTAGCAACGGAACGTTGCGATGGGGCCTACTACCCTGAAAAATTTGGAAGGATTGTTTTTTGAAGGCATCTGTGATTTGCAGGAGAAATAGAACCCTTTTAAGGCAGTATTTTTCTTTTAAGGCAGTATTTTTTCTGTAAGCAAACGAACCTTTTCTAATACGATAAAAAATAACCTTTTATTTCTGCGTGAGAGGAGGGAGTCCGCCAATGATCTGTCACGCGATCAAAGTGAAAAATTTTCGCAACATTGCACAGGCGGAGCTCACCTTTGATAACGGGGTAAACATCCTCGTTGGCAACAACGCGCAGGGAAAAACAAATCTGCTCGAGGCCATCAGCTTCACGGCGCTCGGCAAGAGCTTTCGCACATCGCACGAGGAGGAGCTGATCCGCTTCGGGAGCGAGATGGCAGAGGTTTCGCTCGATTTTTCGGATTCGGTGCGCCGTCAGAACGTCACGGTCCGCATGATGCGCGGAAAGCGGCGTCGGATCGAGCACAACCACGTGAAGGTGAGCAGGCTTTCCGACGTGGTTGGCGCCTTTCGCACAGTTCTGTTTTGTCCCGAGCATCTGTCTTTGATCAAGGATGGACCAGGGGAGCGGAGAAATTATCTCGACATTGCGCTCTCGCAGCTCTATCCCGTTTATCTGAAAAGCCTGCAGCGCTACAATCAGATTCTCAAGCAGCGCAATCAGCTCATTCGCGCCGCCGAGGACGACCGCAAGACCTTTTCGCAAACGGTGGAGTTCTGGTCGTCGCAGCTTGCACGCGAGGCGGCTGTGATCGCGCGCTACCGCACCGAATATATTACGCGCGCCGAGGTTCACGTGCGCACCTGCTTTGCCGAAATGACGGGAGACGTTGAAGCGCCGAGCTTGATCTATGCAGGCTCCTCGCATCTGGAGCCCGACGAATACCGCGATCTCGAGCGCACCGAGAAAAGCTATTTTGATCTCTTGATGAACCACCACGATCGCGAGATCGGGGCGGGGACCACGCTTTGGGGAATTCACAAGGACGATATCGAGATCACAATCAATGACCGTCCCGCACGCGCCTTTGCCTCTCAAGGGCAGCAGCGATCGCTCGCGCTTGCCATGAAGCTTGCCGAGGGTGAGGTCTGCGCCGCCATCACGGGCGAGCGCCCCGTGTTCCTCTTTGACGACGTTTTTTCCGAGCTCGATTCGCGCCGCCGCGCCTATCTTTCCTCCAAAATTCTCGACCGCCAGGTGATTATCACCACCTGCGAGCCCTCGGGCATCGCGGGCGGCAAGATCATCAACGTTGAAAACGGCAGGTATTTTTAGGAGAAAGTGGGATATGCGGGGAAAACTTTTTGTAAAAAAAATCGCAACGTCCCGTTGCTGTTCGAAGCCCGACGCAAGCGTCGCTTGCGTCCGGCGTTCGGTTTTCCGACACCTTTCAAGAACTTTTCCGAAACAATTTTTATTGTGTGATGGGGTGCGCATCGTCTCAGGACATAGGTATTGCCAATTGCCGTCAACAGCAACGGAACGTTGCGATGACACCAAAGACCCTGCCGGCACTACCGATAAAGAAAAACACCCGCGAAAAAGCGAATTTCCCACAGCCTTCCTCCGGCATGAGCCGGCGATGTTTGTGCCTTACAATTTCAAAAAAGATAAAAAAGAAGAATATGAAAACAAAACATTTTGAAAAAAAACTGCCCGAGGGATACCAACAGGTATTCTATTTGAATGCCAAATCGGTCAAGGTAGGCGTGATCATGAATCTGATCGCGTTGGTGATCCTGGCGCTTGTGATGGTGGTAGCAATTATATTGATGATTTTGACGGGCAATTCAGACAGAGGCGGATACTACGTTGACGACGGTCGGTTCATAATTGCAATGATGGTATTTATCGTTGTTATGTTAGCCTACATTGTTCTACACGAGCTGGTGCATGGAATTGCTTACAAATGGCTCACAGGTGAAAAATTGACCTTTGGCATCAGTTGGAGCTGTGCGTTTTGCGGTGTTCCGAATATTTACGTCAAAAGGCGTGTTGCTTTGATCTCATGCGCCGCGCCGCTTGTGGTATTCAGCATCTTTTTTCTTGCTCTTGCGGGTTGGTATCTTTTTGTAAATTCATGGTATTACCTGCTCACCGCGGTTCTGTTCGGGCTTCATTTGGGCGGCTGTTCAGGCGATATCTATATCATTTTGCTGCTTTTATTCAAATACCGTGATCCCGAAACGCTGATTCGGGACACAGGACCCGAGCAAACGGTCTACGTTCCGATTTCGGATTGCGAGCGAGAGGGAGAATAAATTCATGTATCTGCACGTTGGAAACAATCAGAATATCCGCATTCGTGACATCGTTGGAATTTTCGATGCCGACACGGCAACCGTTTCGGCGGTGACGAAAAAATATATCAACGCTGCCAATGCGGGGGGAAGGGTTCAATTTGCATCCGAGGAAATTCCCAAGTCCTTTGTTCTTTATCGCAATCGCAGAAAAAAATGCTATGCGATCTGCTTCTCGCAGCTTTCCACCGCCTCGCTCTGCGGCAGAGTGGAGCAATTCGGCGGCTTTGAGGGGTAAGAGAAAAAATACAGATGAATAGATTAAAAAAACAAAAAAGCTCGAACATAAACAGAGACCGATCATAGCGGTGCAAAACACCCTTGCGGTCTGCAGAAACACGAAAGGAGAAACGCGCTTGCGCGTTTGAGGAGGTTCTGTGAGGAATCTTCTCAAAGGAGACACATGGAAGAAAAGCATGTTTACGACGAAAGTCAGATTCAGGTATTGGAGGGACTCGAGGCAGTCCGAAAGAGACCGGGTATGTATATCGGGTCGACCTCGGCGCGCGGCCTGCACCATCTGGTATACGAGATCGTGGACAACTCGATCGACGAGGCGCTGGCGGGTCGCTGTAAACGGATTGAGGTCATTCTGCATCCCGACGACAGCGTTTCGGTTCGTGACGACGGTCGCGGCATCCCGAGCGGAATTCACCCCAAAATGGGCATTCCCACGCTCGAGGTAGTCTACACCGTGCTCCACGCGGGCGGAAAATTCGGCGGCGACGGCTACAAATATTCGGGCGGTCTGCACGGCGTTGGTGCGTCGGTTGTAAACGCGCTCTCGGAGTGGGTGGAGATCGACAACTGCCACGAGGGCAGACGCTACACCGAGCGCTTTGAGAGAGGCCACGTGGCGCGTCCCTTCCGCGACGAGGGAGAGACCGATGCCCACGGTCTTTACGCGCGCTTCAAGCCCGACCCCGAAATGTTTGAGGAGACGGTGTTTGATTATGACACGCTGCTCAAGCGTCTGCGCGAGCAAGCCTTCCTCAACGGCGGCGTGAACATCTGTCTGCGCGACGAGCGTGCACCGCAGGAGGACGGAACCTTCCGCGAGGACGATCTTTGCTATGACGGCGGTATCCGTTCGTTTGTGGAATATATCAACGAGCAGAAGCACTGCGAGGTGGTACATCCCGAGGTAATCTACATGCGCGCCGAGCGCGAGGATTGGGTTGCCGAGGTTGCGCTGCAGTATAACGATTCCTACAACGAAATGCTGCTCACCTTTGCAAACAACATCAACACGGTTGAGGGCGGAACGCACGAGATCGGATTTAAGACGGCGCTGACCAAGGTATTCAACGATTACGGTCGTAAATACAACATCATGAAGGACAGCGACAAGAACCTATCGGGCGAGGACGTTCGCGAGGGACTTTCAGCGGTGGTTTCGGTCAAGCTCACCGAGGCACAGTTTGAGGGTCAGACCAAGGGCAAGCTCGGAAACAGCGAGATGAGAAAGTACGTCTATGATCTTGTCACCGAAAAGCTTGCCGAATATCTTGAGGAAAATCCCGGCGTTGGCAAGGCAATTCTCGACAAGGCACTCGCGGCATACCGTGCGCGTGAGGCGGCGAGAAAGGCACGCGAGGCAACCCGTCGCAAGGGACTGCTCGAGGGCTCCACGCTGCCGGGCAAGCTTGCCGACTGTCAGGAGAAAAACGCCGAGCTCACCGAGCTCTATCTGGTGGAGGGAGACTCTGCAGGAGGCTCTGCAAAGCAGGGCAGAAACTCGCGCTTCCAGGCGATCCTGCCTCTGCGCGGTAAGGTGCTCAACGTGGAAAAAACGCGACTGGACAAGGTGTATTCCAACCTCTCGCTCATTCCGATCATTCAGGCGCTGGGCTGCGGCATCGGTGAGGAATTCGACCCCGCCAAGCTGCGCTACGGCAAGATTATCATTATGGCGGACGCCGACGTCGACGGCTCGCACATCCGCATCCTGCTGCTCACCTTCTTCTTCCGTCACATGAAGAAGCTGATCGAGGACGGTCACGTGTTCTTCGCACAGCCGCCGCTCTATAAAATCTACCGCAAGGGCGCAAAGCTCGGAAACGAGCGCTACGCCTACACCGAGGAGGAAAAAGAGGAGATCGTTGCCGAAATGGGCGGCGTGAACATCGAAGCCGACCGCTATAAGGGTCTTGGTGAAATGAACCCCGAGCAGCTCTGGGAAACCACGATGGACCCCGCACACCGCACCATCCTGCGTGTTTCGATCGAGGACGCAATGGCTTGCGACGAAATGTTCTCGCTCCTCATGGGCGACAAGGTTGAGCCCGCCGCGTCTTTATCGAGCAAAACGCAAAATTCGCCGAGAATTTGGATATTTAAGGAAAGGTGTTTTTTGCGGGGAAGAAACTTTTTGTAAAAAGTTTCTCCCCCGCACCCCCTCTTCAAAAACCTTCCAGAAGGTGGATCAAGGTGTCAAGGGAATGCTCATTATCTCAAGGTATATATCTTTTTCATGAGTCATTCTGAGCGTGCTTTAGCCCGCGAAGAATCTTCTAACCTGTCGTAACTGTTTGAAAAAGTTAGTAGATTCTTCGCACGCTCACGCGGCTCAGAATGACCCGAAAAAAAGAAAAAGTAACAAAGGGAAAATAAAACGTCAAGATATGCAAAAAACATTTCCTACAAAACTGTTCCGCATATAAACGCAATGATTTTCTCCCACAACCTTTGATTTTTATTCGTCACAATACGCTCTCAAAGACCCCTTGGGGGATCGAAAAGGAACCGTATGAAATTATTTCAAAACAAATTTTTTATCGTATGCCTTTGCGTGGCGGTGGTGCTCTGCGCCGTGCCGTCAACCCTTGCGATCATGGGCTACCGTGGGCTCGCCGAGGATATCGTGGGAACCCTCACCGCGCCGCTTCGTTGGTGCGTTATGGGGATTGTAAACGGCGTGGAAGGCATCGGACGCTATTTCACGAGCATTGATGCCCTGCGGGCTGAAAACGAGGCTTTGAGGGAAGAAATTTCGTCTCTGCGCGAGGACCTCGACCGTGAGGCGATTCTCGAAGCCGAAAACGAGCGCCTGCGTGAGTATCTGAAAATTAAAGAGGAGCATCCCTCCTTTCTGATGCTGGAGGGAATGGTGATCGGATATAGCGCCGACAGCACCGCTTCTAAATTCACGATCAACCGAGGATCGGTCAACGGGGTGGAAAAAAACATGCCCGTGATCGTTCGGCAGGGCGTTGTGGGCTACGTTTCCGACGTTGGGCTCACCTGGTGCACCGTTACCACCATTCTCGAGCAGAACAGCTCGATCGGTGCTTATCTGCCGCGATCGGGCGCGAGCGGAATTCTCACGGGCGACTATACGCTGGCACAGCAGGGTCTTTGCAGGATCGAATATATGGAGGTCGGCTCCGACGTGCAGGTTGGCGATCGCGTTTATTCCAACGGCAACGGTAGCATTTATCCCCCCGACGTCCTCATTGGTGAGGTGGTTTCGGTCGAGATCGACGAATACAGTCGCGTGACCTACGCAAACGTGCGCCTGTCGGTCGATTTTTCCGCCCTGCGTTGGGTCGTGATCCTCACGGGATATGACACCGCCGCATAATATTTTGTGAAATGATTAGATTATAGTTTATCGGAAAGCCTTGCCTCTATCATTCTCGCAAGAAAAATGTAACCTTGTAGGGACCTGACGCCGGGCGGCGTAACGCCCGACGGTCCGCAATCCGAAAATGTTACACGCATTATGGCATGCATGATTACCTGCGCCCGTTGCTGCATTTTCCTTGTAGGGACCGGCTATCCTTTCCTCGGGTCATCTCTGAGAAAAAGTGCTCCGCACTTTAGCGACACGCAAGGCGTTGTCGCGCGCGCAAGCCCCGAAGGATCTTGATACTTTTTTCAAGAAAACTACAAGATTCTTCGCACGCTCACGCGGCTCAGAATGACCCGTGGAGGGTGACGACGGGCAATCGGCAGTACCTATACGTTTCTCGATGAACTTCCCCGTAAGGCAATTAAAAATTGCTTTGAAAAGTTTTTGAAAGGGGGTGCGGGGGAAAAGCTTTTTGCAAAAAAGTTTTCCCCCGCAGAACAAGACCGAAATATCATGCCGAAATATATTATGGGACAGCGTGCGGCGCGGAGGACGGACACGGTGCGGTCGGTCCTGCTGATCGGAGGGCTTGTGACTCTGGCGGCGGTGCTGCAAACAACGCTGATGGGGCGGATACGCCCGTTTGGGATAGTTCCCGACCTGACCATGCTCGCGGTGCTCGGGATCGCATATTTTTGCGGCAGAGAGGCGGGCGCTGTCACGGGACTTGCAGGCGGTGTCCTCATCGACGCGATGGGAGGCAGCAGCGTGACCGTGATGCCGCTTGTTTATCTGATTTTATGCTACACGGTGGGGCATTACGCCAGAGCGGTGATCCCAAAGCGCTTCACGGTCTATCTGATTATGCTCGGTGTGGCGGTGATCGTGCGCAGCGGAGTCACGCTTCTGCTTGCGAGCCTGCAATACGGCAGCTTTTCGCTCCCGCACCTGCTGCTTTATTCCACCCTGCCCGAAATACTCGTTTCGGGAGCGCTCGGTGCCGCGCTCTATTTTCCGCTCCGACTGTTTTGTCGGGTGCTGAACAGGCGGCGTCGAATGATCTGAATTTGCAACACGTGTTGCGAAATTCGGTTTATTTTTGATTGAACAACTCCATTTTATACATTATACGAACAGGAAAGGTATAAAACCGTGGCAAACGAAAAAGACAAAAAGTTAGATCAACAGCAGGAGGCGGCGCTGTTTGAGAACCAAAAGATCGTGGACGTCAGCATGGAGAAGGAAGTGAAAAAATCCTTCATCGAATACTCCATGTCGGTAATCATGGCGCGTGCACTCCCCGACGTGCGCGACGGCATGAAGCCGGGTGCGAGACGTATCCTCTATGCAATGTATGAGGACGGTCTGGTTCATTCCAAGCCCTTCCGCAAGTCGGCAACAACGGTTGGTAACGTGCTCGGACGCTATCATCCGCACGGTGACGCCGCCGTTTACAACACGATGGTGCGCATGGCACAGCCCTTCTCGCTGCGCTATCCGCTCGTTGAGGGTCACGGAAACTTCGGTTCGGTCGATGGCGACCCTGCCGCAGCATACCGTTACACCGAGGCGAGACTCGACCGCATCGCCGACGAAATGATGCGCGATCTCGACAAAAACGTGGTGCCCATGATGCCCAACTTCGACAACCGTTTGCAGGAGCCAACGGTTTTGCCCTCGCGCTTTCCCAACCTGCTCGTCAACGGCTCGATGGGTATTGCGGTCGGTATGGCAACCAACATTCCGCCCCACAACCTGGGCGAGGTGATCGACGCCACCGTTTACCGCATGGACAACCCCGATTGCTCGGTTTCGGAGCTAATGGAATACATCAAGGGCCCCGATTTCCCCACCTACGCCACCATCTACGGCGTCAACGGCATCCGTGCGGCGTATGAAACGGGTAAGGGTCACATCATGGTGCGCTCGCGTGCAACCATCGAGGAGGACCACCGCCGCATCATCTTCACCGAAATTCCGTTCGGTGTCAACAAGAGCCTGCTTTGTGAGTCGATTGCAACCTGCGTCAAGGAAAAGAAGATCGACGGCATCACCGAGCTGCGCGACGAATCGGGCAGAGACGGTATGCGCATTGTGGTGGAATACCGCCGCGACGCCAACGCGCAGGTCATTCTCAATCAGCTCTATAAATTCACCCAGCTGCAGGAGACCTTTGCCATCAACATGCTCGCGCTGGTCAACAACGAGCCCAAGGTGCTCACCCTGCCGCGCATTCTCGACCTTTATATTGCGCACCAGGAGCAGGTGATTATCCGCCGCACGCAGTTTGACCTGGATAAGGCGAAGGCAAAGGCTCATATCTACGAGGGCTATAAGATCGCGCTGGACAACATCGACGAGATCGTGCAGATCATGAAGACCTCGCCCTCGATCCCCGAATCGAAAAAGACGCTCATGGAGCGCTTTGGTCTGTCCGACCTGCAGGCGCAGGCGATCGTGGAAATGACGCTCGGAAAGCTCACGGGCATGGAGCGCAGCAAGATCGAGGATGAGCTCGCACGCCTGCACGCGCTGATTGCCGAGCTTGAGGCGATCCTTGCCGACATGGGCAAGATCCGCCAGATCATCAAGGACGAGATGGGCGAGATCCGCAAAAAATATGCCGACGATCGCCGCACCGACATCGTGCCCGCAGAGCAGGAGATCATCCTTGAGGACCTGATCGAGCGCCACAGCTGCGTCATCACGCTCACGCACGCGGGTTATATCAAGCGCCAGCCTGCCGACACCTACTCCGCGCAGAATCGCGGCGGACGCGGTATCATCGGCATGTCCACCAAGGAGGAGGACTACATCGAGAAGGTGATTGCTGTCAACAGCCACTCCTACCTGATGATGTTCACCAACACGGGCAAGGTGCAAATGCGCAAGGCTTATCTCATTCCCGAGGCGGGCAGAACCGCAAAGGGACAGAATATTGTCAACATCCTCGAGCTCACCGAGGGCGAGAAGATCACGGCATGCATCAGCGTGGACGGCTTCTCGGACGATCGCTATCTCACGATGGTCACGCGCAACGGCGTAATCAAGCGCACCCTGCTTTCGGAATACGAATACCAGCGCAAGGGCGGCAAGATCGCGCTTAACCTCGACGAGGGTGACGAGCTCGTGTTCGTGGTTGCAACCGAGGGCGAATGCGACCTGCTCATTGCAACCGCACAGGGTCAGGCAGTGCGCTTCTCGGAGGGCAACGTGCGCGCAATGGGACGCACCGCACGCGGCGTGCGCGGCATCAGCCTGCGCGACGGCGACTACGTGGCTGGCGTTTGCGTGGTAGAGGAGGGCATGGACCTGCTCTGCATCACCGAAAACGGCTTTGGAAAGCGCAGCCCGTTCGACGATTTCCGCCTGATGAAGAATCGCGGCGGCTATGGCGTCACCTGCTACAACCTCACCGAAAAGAGCGGCATCCTCACGGGCATCGCCGCTGTGGACGACAGCATGGACCTGATGATGATCACCGATTCGGGCACGATCATCCGCACGCCTGTGGAGGGCATCCCGAGCCGTTCGAGAAGCGCGGGCGGTGTCATTGTGATGCGCCTGGGCGAGGACCAGAAGCTGGTCAACTTCACCACCACGCCGCATAGCGACGAGGGCGACGTAGAGACCGTTGAGGTCGCCGATGACGCTGCGGCTGAACCGACCGACGCACCCGAAGGAGCACCCGCCGCAGAGGCGGCAGAGGAGCCCGTAGAGGAGACTCCCACGGAGGAATAAGACGCATGAAGGCAACGAAGGCGATCAAGCGCACAGGGCTTTTGCTTCTTGCGCTCTGCATGCTCTCCACGCTGCTGCTCAACCTCGCATCCTGCGCACGCGCGCCGCGCGTGGAGGAGGTCTATGACCGCGTGGTCGAGCTGCTCGACGGAGCGTATGAGCTCAACACCGTGTTCTACGGCGAGGGTCTGCCCGTTTGGGCAACCGACTCGGATTTTGCCGAATTTTCGCACCTGTATTTCGATTTTCCCTACAAGGGCGACTACGAGCGCGTCAAGCCGCAGGCAAATTTCGGTAGCGTGGACGAGATCAAAATTGCCGCCGCACGCATTTACAGCATGGAATATCTCGAGGGAGTTCTCTTTCCCGCCGCATTCGACGGCCTCGCCGCCGGTACCGTTGTGGCAGGCTCACGCTACCTCGAGGAGGGGGACGTCCTCTATCAGTCCACCGACGAGAGCTTCGACCTGCGCGGCATCCCGATCTATGATTACTCCACCATGAGAGTCGTCCCCGTCGGAAAACGCGACGTCTGTCTCGTTGAGCTCGATTATTACCTCGATATCTATCCCAACACCCGTCAGGTTGCCTCCATTCGCCTCACACTCGAGGAGGACGGCGCCTGGTACCTCTCCTCGTTTAGTGGATGAGAGGGGAATTGGTTTTATGCAGGGGGAGGGAGCGAAACTTTTGAAAAAGTTTCGCTCCCTCCCCCTGCACCC
>ERZ780157.4573-NODE-4573-length-10402-cov-7.690635_pt1 | contig 10402 bp, 10 predicted proteins | sample MGYA00511169_ERZ780157 | MGnify/ENA primary metagenome ERZ780157 (study PRJEB29588, sample SAMEA1965149) | human gut metagenome | biome: human gut; feature: human-associated habitat; material: faeces | place: Denmark | collected 2008/2010 ...
CAGTGCTACCGCATGGATGCTGCGGAAGATGCTGTTCTCGATGTTGGGGTTGTCGCGCTTGAGGCGGCGCAGCAGGGTCTTGACCTCCTGCCGCTTGGAACCACCGCCGCCGTTGTCGCACATGGTGCAGTTCTCAGTAAAGCGGCAGGCGCACTGGATGAATTCCAGATCATTGTAGCGCTTCCAGGCCAGGATATCTTCTTCCCGGATGCAGTACATGGGGCGGATCAGGGTCATGCCGGGGAAGCTGGTGCTGTGGAGCTTGGGCGGCATGGCCTGCATCTGGGAGCCGTAGAACATGCTCATCACGGTCGTCTCAATGACATCGTTGAAGTGGTGGCCCAGCGCGATCTTATTGCATCCCAGCTCCTTGGCCTTGCTGTACAGGTGACCGCGCCGCATCCGGGCACAGAGGTAGCAGGGGTTCTTTTCGGTGTTGTTGGCAACGGAAAAGATGTTGCTCTCGAAGATGGTCACCGGAATGTGCAGCAGCTCGGCATTGGACTCGATCTTCTGGCGGTTGATCTCATTGTAGCCGGGGTCCATCACCAGAAAGACCAGCTCAAAGGGAACATCGCTGTGCTTCTGCAGCTCCTGCATCAGCTTTGCCATCAGCATGGAGTCTTTGCCGCCCGAGATGCAGACGGCGATCTTGTCTCCCTCCTGTACCAGCTCGTAGCGCTTTACCGCCACGATAAAGGGGGTCCACAGCTCCTTGCGGTATTTCTTGATGATACTGCGTTCGATCATCTGATAAGGTTCAAGCTCACGTTTCATGTTGGTTCCTCTTTTTATTTAATGTACGGCGGTCAGCTCACGGTAGCAGACATCGAACGCCTGCAAAAAGGCTTTGATCTCGTCCTCGGTGGTCAGATGGCTCAGGCTGATGCGCCAGGAGGACAGTGCGTGGCGGCGGTCGCGGCTGACCGCAAACACCGCACGCGAAGGCAGACCATCCGAAGAGCAGGCTGACTTGACCGAGACGCAGACCCCTTTGGCATCCAGCTCCCGCTGGAACACGGTGCCCTTGACATTACGGACGCTCAGATTCAGCACATGAGGGATGGCGTGTTCCGGGCTGTTGATGCGCACCAGCGGATATGTGCTGAGGGCGGCGCGGAGCTCTGCATTCAGCTTTGCCACATGGTCAACGCGTCCGGGCAGATCAGTGACGGCGAGATCAAGCGCACAGGCCAGCGAGGAGGCCAGCGCCACAGTGGGGGTGCCGCTGCGGTAGATGGTGGTACTCTCGCCGCCATGGATGAGAGGCTCCAGCGCCAGATTCCGCCGCTTGATCAGCAGGCCGATGCCGTTCAGTCCGTAGAATTTGTGGGCCGTCAGGCTCATGGTGTCCACGCCCTCAAAAGAAACGGGGATCTTACCCACAGCTTGGGTCGCATCCACATGCAGGTGACAGTGAGGGTATGCTTTCAGGATGGCGGCGATTTCCTGTACAGGCTGCACCACGCCCAGTTCACTGTCCACCAGCGTTATGGCAACGCAGATGGTATCCGGGCGAAGCAGATCCTTCAGGTGCTCAAGATCTACAGTACCGTCCTGTTTCACGTCCAGCAGGTCGATCTCATACCCCTGCTCCTGTAATGCCGTCAGGGTGCCGCTGACCGAAGAATGCTCCAGCGGAGTGGAGATGATGTGCCTGCCCGCATGGCGGGAGAGACGGGCCAGCCCCTTTAAGGCAAAGTTGTTGGCCTCGCTGGCACCGGAGGTATAGATAATCTCGGCTGGCTGAACGCCCAGCAGAGAGGCGATTTTGATGGTGGCAGCATCGATCTCTGCCTTGGCGGCAGAGCCTGCCTGGTGGTGAGAGTTGGCGTTGCCGATGCAGCGGCGCTCCACGGCACAGAACTGCTCCAACACCCGCGCATCCACTGGGGTGTTTGCAGAATAATCCAGATAGATCATAACATTCCTCTTGAAATACAAATCAATTCAATAGGTTATATTATAGTGCGGACAGGGGCATATTTCAAGATGTCCGGCCAAAAAGCTGAGGGAAACTGCGGCAAACGGATTGCATCTGGGCAGGGTTTCTGGTATACTTTATAAAGTCAGACAGGGAAGGGGAGAGCAAAATGTTTCGTTCGACTTTGCGGAGCGCGTGTTTTGCCTTCCGGTCCCGTTTTTTGAATCTGCTCCAGAAGATTGAGGCACTGCCGTTGCTGCGGCAATGCCTCTTTTTTTGGGCAGCGATGAAAGGAGAACTTCTCTATGAGTGAAAAGATCGATTACTCCAAGGGCATTTACGATGCCCGGCAGCTCGGCACCGGACGGATGCTGATTCTGGGCTTGCAGCACATGTTTGCCATGTTCGGCGCAACTGTGCTGGTGCCCCTGCTCACCGGCCTGAGCGTTTCCACCACTCTGCTCTGTGCCGGTCTGGGCACCCTGCTGTTCCACCTTGTCACCAAGGGCAAGGTCCCGGCCTTCCTTGGCTCCTCGTTTGCCTACCTGGGCGGTTTTTCCATTGTAGCCCCCATGCTGGCTGACGCAGACGGCAACCTGACCGTTGCCAATACCAAAATGCTGCCCTACGCCTGCGCGGGCGTGGCACTGTCCGGCATTCTGTACCTGCTGGTCAGCCTGCTCATCTCCACCTTTGGCATCCGCCGCATTATGAAATTCTTCCCGCCGGTGGTCACAGGCCCCATCATCATCTCCATTGGTTTGATCCTGGCCCCCTCCGCCATCACCAACTGCGAGTCCAACTGGCTGCTGGCTTTTGTGGCCCTGGGCACCGTTATTGTCTGCAACATCTGGGGCAAGGGCATGGTCAAGATCCTGCCCATCCTGATCGGTGTGCTGGTCTCCTATGCTGTGGCTCTGGTCACTGGAGCAGTCAACTTTGAGGCCATTGCTGCTGCCGACTGGTTCGGCATCCCCCTGCACAAGAGTGCCATGGGTCTGTTTGCCATCGACGGCAGCCCTGAGTTCATCAGCGCAATGTTCACCATCATCCCCATTGCGCTGGCAACCATGATGGAGCATGTGGGCGATATCGCTGCCATCAGCGCTACGGTCGGCCACAACTATATCAATGATCCCGGCCTGAACCGCACCCTGATGGGCGACGGCCTTGCCACTGCCATGGCCGGTCTGCTGGGCGGCCCCGCCAATACTACCTACGGTGAGAATACCGGTGTTCTGGCCCTGAGCCGCATCTACGATCCGCTCGTCATCCGCATTGCCGCTGTGATGGCTGTGATCCTGAGCTTCAGCCCCAAGTTTGAGGCCGTCATCAACACCATCCCTACCGGCATCATTGGCGGCATCAGTTTTGTGCTGTACGGCATGATCTCCGCGATCGGTGTCCGCAATGTGGTCGAGAACCGTGTGGACTTTACCAACAGCCGCAACCTGATCGTTGCCGCTGTCATCCTGGTCTGCGCACTGGGCTTCAACTCTGTGGGCGGTCTGACCTTCGCTGTGGGCGGTGTCTCCATCAACCTGTCCGGCCTGGCCATTGCTGCCATCGTGGGCATCCTGCTCAACGCCATCCTCCCCGGCAATGATTACGAGTTTGATGCTGCCAACGGTTCCGATGCTCCGAGCAGCGGCAACCTGCAGGTCTAAAAAATAAATAGGAATAATTCTTAAAATTAGTCTTGACTAATCTAGGAATCATTGCTATAATAGGCTCAGAAGCAAGGCCCCCTGTACCAGAGGGGAGGCCAAGATCATAATGAAAAACAATGGAGGATATTCTTATGAAAAAGTATGTTTGCACCGTCTGTGGTTATATCGCTGAAGGCTCTATCCCTGAGCAGTGCCCCGTCTGCAAGGCTCCTGCATCCGCATTTGTCGAAAAGACCGGCAACACCTATGTGACCGAGCATGTGGTCGGCATCGGCAAGGCTGAGGGTGTGCCTCAGGAGATCGTTGACGGTCTGCGCGCAAACTTTGAGGGTGAGTGCAGCGAGGTCGGCATGTACCTGGCCATGGCCCGTGTGGCAGAGCGCGAGGGCTACCCCGAGATCGCTGAGGCTTACAAGCGCTATGCCTACGAAGAGGCTGACCACGCATCCCGTTTTGCCGAGCTGCTGGGCGAGGTCGTGACCGACAGCACCAAGAAGAACCTGATGATGCGTGCTGAGGCTGAGTGCGGCGCATGCTCCGGCAAGATGGACCTGGCCAAGAAGGCAAAGGCCCTGAACCTGGATGCGATCCACGATACCGTCCATGAGATGGCAAAGGACGAGGCTCGCCATGGCCGCGGCTTCGAGGGCCTGCTGAAGCGCTACTTCAACGTGGAGCTGTAATTCCTGCATTTTTCTGAACCTGTTATCATAAAGCTGCCGTGCGGTTCCAAAGCTGCACGGCAGCTTTTTTTGCTTGACGGAATCCATGGCAGGGCGTACAATGAAAAAAACATTCCGAAAAAGGGGAAGTCTTATGAAATCAACTTCCACACGCTGTGCGCTGCTGGACGAGCTGCGCGGGCTGGACCTGATCAGCATGATGCTTTACCATGGCATGTGGGACCTGGTCTATCTGTTTGGTGTGCGTGCACCGTGGTATGGCAGCTGGCAGGGAGAACTGTGGCAGCAATCCATCTGCTGGGTGTTCATCTTGCTGTCCGGCTTCTGTCTGCCGCTGGGCCGCCACCCGGTCAAACGAGGCGCGGTGGTGTTTGGGTGCGGCGCACTTGTCACGGCGGTCACGCTGATCTTCATGCCTGCGGATGCTGTCTGGTTCGGCGTGTTGACCCTGCTGGGCTCGGCTATGATCATCACAGGACTGCTGGAAAAGTGGATGGAAAAGGTGCCCCCGGTGGTCGGCCTTGCAGGGAGCATGTTTCTGTTTTACTTCACCCGCTATGCAGCCGATGGCTATTTGCAGCTGGGCCATTGGCTCATCGCACTGCCGGGGTTTCTCTACGCCAACTACTTCACGGCCTATCTGGGGTTTTATCCCTTTGGCTTCTTCTCTACGGATTACTTTCCGCTGATCCCGTGGCTCTTCCTGTTCTGGGCTGGTTTTTACCTGCATCATCTGGCAGAGCGAACAGCGCAGAGTCTCCGTCCGCTGCGTCGTTCGGTTTGCCCGCCGCTGGGGTGGCTGGGGCGAAACTCGCTGATGCTATATCTGCTCCACCAGCCGGTGATCTACGGCGTGCTGACGATGGTGTTCCTGTTGCTGCGCCGGGGTGGAGGAGCGCTCTGAAAAATTCTGCAAAAGGTTCTTGACAAGGAGCCCGCCCTGTGGTATTCTTTTGATGGTTAGAAAAGCCTAACCAAATTGCTCTGTCTTATGTCAGACAGAGCAATTTCTTGAAGATAAAAGTTAGAATATACTAACCAAAATTGAAAGAGAGGTTCTTCTTTATGAGCAAAGTAGCAGTTGTATTCTGGAGTGCAACCGGCAACACGGAGACCATGGCAAACTGCGTGGCAGAGGGTGCAAACGGCACCATCGTTCCCTGTGGCGAAATGAACGCCGCAAAGCTGGCAGAGTTTGATGCAGTTGCATTTGGCTGCCCCGCAATGGGCGCAGAGCAGCTGGAAGAGAGCGAGTTTGAGCCGATGTTCTCCGATCTGGAAGGTTCCCTGAACGGCAAGAAGATCGCTCTGTTCGGCTCTTATGGCTGGGGCGACGGCCAGTGGATGCGCGACTGGGTCGAGCGTGCACAGGGTGATGGCGCACAGGTGCTCAACGGTGAGGGTCTGATCTGCAACGAGGCACCGGATGAGGATGTTCAGGCTGCCTGCCGCAAGCTGGGTGCAGACCTGGCAGCGTGGTGACCGGATTAGAAGCACATTGCAAAATTTGACAAATGGGGTTTGCTGTGTTAAACTCTAGAAGCTGCGCAGCAGCCCATTTGCCGGACAAACGAACCTGAGAGCAGCAGGGGAACAACAGGGGCTGAACCCGGTCTCCTGCTGCTTTGCTTTTTAGGAAAGGTGGTGTGTATGGAAATGGCTGTTGCTGTTGGAATTACGGTCTGTTTCGCAGTTTTGCGTCACGCGGTGCGTTGCGCGGCTCTGCGGATGGCCCGCAAGGAAAAAATGCAGGAGGAACAGTCCCAATGTCCAAAACCACCCCGGAAGACCTGGCAAAGAAGCGTTCCGACGAAAAAATGCTTGTCAGTGAGATGATCGCGCTCTACTGCCGCAAGCAGCATCACACCCTCAGAGGCAGTCTCTGCCCGGAATGCCAGCAGCTGCATGATTATGCGCTGGCCCGCATTGAGCACTGCCCCTTTATGGAGACCAAGACCTTTTGCTCGGCCTGCAAGGTGCATTGCTATCAGCCGGAGATGCGGGAAAAGATCCGCACTGTCATGCGCTGGGCCGGGCCCAGAATGCTGCCGGTGCATCCCGTTCTCTCCATCAAGCATGTGATCGTGACAATGAAGGCAAGGCGTGAAGCAAACGCAGGAAAATAAGCAGCCATGTATAATCGCCTGAAGCCGGGGCAACCTAGAGCCAAGGAGGCGATAGAAATGGAAAACACAGGTGTGACCTGCGATGTCTGCGAGTGCCGTCACAATGTGCAGAACTGCAAGTGTGATCTGCCCCAGATCAAAGTGACAGAGCACTGCTCCTGCACCACCCAGCAGGTGGAGACCCCGCACTTCTGCCAGAATTACGAAAAGAAATAATTCGTAATGGCAGAAAACTCCCCGCCCAGCGCCCCAAACAGGGCATTGAGCGGGGAGTTTTTGTGTGCTGTTCAGTGGATGACCACACTGCAGGTAGCAAGGCTGCGCACCAGTGTGCCGACGCTGTCCTTCATCTGGATGCCGGCAAAGCCCAGACGGAAAGCGGCCTGTACATTCTCCAGCCGGTCATCAATGAAAACACTTTCCCCGGCCTTGAGCTGGTATTTGTCCAGCAGGGCCTTATAGATGCGCGGGTCGGGCTTGTTGATGTGCACATCGCAGGAGGCCACGCCGCCGTCGAACAGGCCCTTGAGATCGCGCTCGGTCAGAAAATCCAGCACATCCTCGGGGATATTGCTCAGGTAGTAGACACAGTAGCCACGGCTCTTGAGCTTCCGTACCAGCTCCTGCATCCGGCGGCGGGGGCGGAGGATATGCATCCAATCGTCCAGCACGCCCTGCACCTCAAACGCGCGGCCATATTCTTTTGCGCGGGCCAGCATCCGCAGGTTGGCCTCGGAGCGGGTGATAAGCCCTGCATCCAGCAGCTTCCACTCCTCGCTTTCAAAAGTCAGCTGGGAGACCTGTTCCTCTACCTCGGCATTGCAGAAGCGGTCTACCAGGTAGGTCTTGGGGTCGAAATCCACCATGACACCGCCCAGATCAAAGATGATATTTTTATACATCGCTGTTTCCTCAATTCTGTATGGATGTTTCTGCCAGAAAGATTCTGTCCACAGTATAGCACAACTGCCCGCCCTGCATCAAGCACTGTGCCGCCGCATAGGATGAAACAGGCAAACTGCGGGGAGGGGATCACGATGAAATTCCGGGAGCTGTGCACAAAGGAGATCGTTCAGCTGAGCAACGGGGCCTGCCTTGGCCGCGCCGATGATCTGGAGCTCGATCCGGCAACAGCGCAGGTCAAAAGCCTGCTGCTGCTCGGGCAGCCTCATCTGTTTGGGCTGCTGGGCCGGGACGAGACTCTGGTCATCCCCTGGACGGACATCGAAACACTGGGAGTGGACGCGATCCTGGTCCGCACGGAGCTGCCGGAGCCGGAAGCCAAAAAGCAGGGTTTCTGGCAAAAACTGCGGCACTGGCTGGACGGCTGAAATTTTTCGTGAATTTTTCCTGCATCAGGGTTTGATTTTACAAAAAATCGGATTATAATAGAGAACCGTGAGCGGCAGAGCCTTGCCGCTCCGGCTTGAAATCTGATTTCCGGAAGTGAAAGGAACTTCTCTCTATGAACGCAAAAAAACATACGCCGCTTTCCCTGCATGGGCTGCGGCTGCTCTTCCCTCCACTGGCAACGCTGGGCATCCTGTTTCTGACGGAGTGGATCGCCCGCGGCAGTCTGACAGGGGAGACCTTTACCCAATACATTTTCCCCCATGCCGAAGCCTATCTGCTGGCGTGGGCCATGCTGTTCCTCAGCTGGCTGGCAGTGGACTGGCTGACCCGGTTTGCACCGTTGGCGACCCTGCTGGCGGCGGTGCTGGGCTGTGCCCCGGCGGCAGTCAATTTCTACACACTGCAGCTGCGCGGCGAGCCCTTCCTGCCCTGGGATCTGATGCAGGTGTCAGAGGCTGCGGGCGTGGCAGCTGCGGCCGGGATCCACATCCAGACCAGCATGGTGGTATCCATTGTTATTATCGTGCTGCTGGTCGTGGTGTCTTTCTTCCTTTATAGAGGGCGGCAGAAGCTGAACTGGAAGCCCCGGGTGGCAGGCTTTCTTGCCAGTGCGGCAGCTACCTGCGGTCTGCTCTTTGGCGTGTTCCTGCAGCCTGCCGTGACACAGGCCATTGGCATTGTGCCGGATGCCTGGATGCAGGATCGCTACTACCGCTATTATGGTGTCATCACTAGCTTTCTGACCAATCTGACCAATCTGGAGATTTCCAAGCCGGAGGGGTATTCAGAGGAGGCTGTCAACGAGATCCTGGATGATACCGAAGCCGCACAGAAATATTCCACCGCTCCGCTCTACCCGGGATCTTACGGTGCCACCACCTCTGCGGACGAGACTGTGAAAAAGCCCACCATCATCTACGTGATGGACGAGTCCTACTGGGACGTGTCGGAGCTGGAGCAGTACGGTTTCCAGTTTGATACCGATGTCTCTGCCAACCTCCACGCCCTGCAACAGACCAGTGCTTCTGGCCGGGCGTACAGCCCCAGTTTCGGCGGCGGAACCTGCGATGTGGAGTTTGAAGCGCTGACAGGCTATTCGGCTTCCTTTCTGCCCAACGGCAGCAAGCCCTACCAGCAGCATGTGACCAAGCCCATGTTCTCGCTGCCCAATTACCTCAAGCTGACGCAGGGATATCAGACGGCGGCAGTCCATTGCTTCTGGGCCAAGTATTGGAGCCGGGACACGGCATACCCCAACCTGGGCTTTGACACCTTTCTGAGCCTGGAACAGATGACCCATGTCAACAAGGTGCGCAGGCACTACTGGACCAGCGGTCTGGTCACGGATGACTCCATGGCAGACCAGATCATCCAGCAGTATGAGAAGATGAAAGCATCCTCGGATGCACCGGTTTTTCTGCACGCGGTCACGATGCAGAACCATACCAATTATAATAAAGACAACTACCCGGACGATGTGCGGGTGAAGGTGACAGAGCACCCGGCGGGCCTCAAGGCCAGCACCATCGGCGCGCTGGAAGATTTTGCGACCGGCATCCGGGATGCCGATGCCATGCTGGGCAAGCTGACCCAATACTTCTCGCAGGTGGACGAGCCGGTAATCCTGGTGTTCTGGGGCGACCATTACAACCCCATTGATTCCAATTATGATGTCTTTACCAGCAGCGGCTATGCCAGCGATTCCAGTGCGGACCCGCGCCTGCACCAGACTACCCTGCTGATGTGGTCGAACTACACCGACAAGCCCGTGGATCTGGGCACCATTGCCGCTTACGATATCTCGCCGGTGATGATGAACCTCTACGGTCTGGAACAGCCGCTTTATTTCCAGCTGCTGAACCGCCAGCTGCAGGTGGCCGACCGCGCCAATACCCGGGGCACGGTGATGAATCTGGACGGCACCACCACCCAGACCCCAAGCTCCCTGCAGGAAAGCTGGAGCCAGAAGCACTGGCTGCTGCAATATGACCTGATGTTCGGCAAGGGCTATGCCCTCAGCCGGATGGGCATGGAGAGCCTGAACAGCACTCAGACGGGCGAATAAACGAAAAATACGCGATTTTCTTGTAAAAAACAGAGAAAACCCCTTGCATCACACGCCTGTTTGTGCTATTATTACTTAGCATTACACACGCATCACTATGCCCTTTTGTGCTCTTTCGGGAGTGGAGGGCAGTCCAAAGCCATCCGATATGGCCGCGGATCACGGTGTGCGGAGGCAAAACAATATTGGAGGTATTTTTACTATGGCAGTCGTTTCTATGAAGCAGCTTCTCGAGGCAGGTGTGCACTTCGGTCACCAGACCCGCCGCTGGAACCCTAAGATGAAGAAGTATATCTTCACCGAGCGCAACGGCATCTATATCATCGATCTGCAGAAGACCGTGAAGAAGCTGGACGAGGCTTACAACTACGTGAAGGAAGTTGCAGCTGAGGGCGGCGACATCCTGTTCGTCGGCACCAAGAAGCAGGCTCAGGAGTCCATCCGTGACGAGGCTCTGCGCTGCGGCATGCACTATGTCAACGCTCGCTGGCTGGGCGGTATGCTGACCAACTTCCGCACCATCCGTAAGCGCATCGACCGTATGGATCAGCTGGCAAAGATGAAAGAGAATGGCACCTTTG
>ERZ780157.4581-NODE-4581-length-10384-cov-2.850324_pt1 | contig 10384 bp, 8 predicted proteins | sample MGYA00511169_ERZ780157 | MGnify/ENA primary metagenome ERZ780157 (study PRJEB29588, sample SAMEA1965149) | human gut metagenome | biome: human gut; feature: human-associated habitat; material: faeces | place: Denmark | collected 2008/2010 ...
AAAAATCAGGATGGCATCACAAAAGTGCTTGATATGGTGCCGGATTTTGTAAACCGTTTTACCGGAAAAAAAGAAGAAAGCAATTCCGCAAATGATGCGATCGTAGATGAGGACGCAAAAAAGAAAGCGGGAGATGAGATGGAAGAGATCTTATCGGACGCGGTATCTGGAAAAGAGACCGATCAAAAAAACGCATAACAGCCGGTATCAGAAAATAAGAATGGGCATATCTTAGTAATAAGATATGCCCATTTGGTGTAATGTCATGAAAAGAGTCTGTGGTTTTGCATTGTTCTTCGTGGCGGTAGGAATGATCCTCATGCTTCTCATCGCCAACGAGATGATCGGGATACTGATGATCTGTGCCTGTCTGGTGATCGGATATAATCTGTTCTGCTGTTAAGATAAGAAGAGAAGAGCGGAAAAATAAGCACTAAAAAAGAACTGCCGCAATCGACAGTTCTAATTTTCTAAGCTCTTTCAACTTTTCCGGATTTCAAACAGGAAGTACATACATAAAGTGTCTTCGGAGTTCCGTTTACTTTACATTTTACAGATTTGATGTTTGATTTCCACATTCTATTAGATCTTCTATGAGAATGGCTCACATTGTTACCGAAATGAGCGCCTTTTCCACAAACTGCACATTTTGCCATGATAGCACCTCCTTTAAATTCTTCACTAAGCCTGTTATGACACAAGCTCACAACAAAGCTATCTTAACAGAAATACAGACAGAATGCAAGAAAAAAATTGCATTTTTTGAAAATAAAGAAAAATACTGTTTCTTTTTTCAGAAAAAGAGGTTATAATATAGTTCATGTTATGTATATACTGGCGGAAATGCGAGAAGATTAATTTTAATTGGAGGTTATAGAATGACAGGTAAAATGGAAAACGAATTAGGTAAAGTCGTAATTGATAATGAAGTAATTGCAACCTATGCCGGTTCTGTTGCAGTTGAGTGCTTTGGCATTGTGGGAATGGCTGCAGTTAATATGAAAGATGGCCTGGTTAAATTATTAAAGAGAGATTATCTGACACATGGTATAAATGTGGATGTGGATGAAAATAATAAAATTACAATTGATTTCCATGTAATTGTTGCCTATGGCGTAAGTATTGAGACAGTAGCAGACAATCTGATTCATACGGTAAAATACAAAGTGGAAGAGTTTACCGGAATGCAGATTAAGAAAGTCAACATTTTAGTTGAAGGCGTCAGAGTGATTGATTAAGGAGGAACTGTTGAAGTGGAAGTAAGTACAATAAACGCTGCGGTATTTGCTAAAATGTTTTTGGCCGGAGCAAAGAATCTCGAAGCAAAAAAAGAGTGGATTAACGAACTGAATGTTTTCCCTGTACCGGATGGAGATACAGGAACTAATATGTCTATGACAATTATGTCAGCAGCAAAGGCAGTAAGCGAGCTTGAAAATCCGACCATGAAGGAACTTGCAAAGGCAATTTCCTCGGGTTCATTAAGAGGAGCAAGAGGAAACTCAGGAGTTATCCTTTCCCAGTTATTCCGTGGATTTACCAAGGTGATTGCAGAATATGATGAGCTTGATGTAGTGATTCTGACAGAAGCTATGCAGAAGGCTGTTGAGACTGCATATAAGGCAGTTATGAAACCAAAGGAAGGAACGATTCTTACTGTTGCTAAGGGGGCAGCCAACAAAGCGTTAGAACTTTGTGATGATACCGATGATATTGTATTCTTTGTAGATGAAGTTATTAAAGAAGCAGACCATGTGTTAAGCAAGACACCGGATATGCTTCCTGTATTAAAACAGGCTGGCGTAGTAGATTCCGGCGGACAGGGACTGGTTCAGGTATTAAAGGGCGGTTATGATTCCCTGATTGGCAAAGAAATTGATTACAGCATTGAAGGTTCTGCAGCATCTGCAGGTGTTATGAAGATTACTGCTGAGACAGAAGCTGATATTAAGTTTGGTTATTGTACTGAATTTATCATTGTATTAAATCAGCCATTAACAGAGAAGCAGGAGCATGAATATAAAAACTTCTTAGAGTCCATTGGTGATTCTATCGTTGTTGTGGCAGATGATGAGATTGTGAAAACCCATGTACATACCAATGACCCTGGTCTTGCCATCCAGGAAGCATTGAAACATGGTTCATTAAGCAAAATCAAGATTGATAATATGCGTGAAGAGCATCAGGAAAAACTAATCAAGGATGCTGAGAAACTCGCAAAAGAGCAGAAAGAGGAAGAAAACAAAGAAGAAAAGACAGAGGAACCAAGAAAAGAAATGGGCTTCATTTCCGTATCTATTGGTGCCGGTGTCAATGAAATCTTCAACGGACTTGGCGTGGATTATATCATCGAAGGTGGTCAGACCATGAACCCAAGTACCGAGGATATGTTAAATGCCATCGACCATGTGAATGCAGATAACATCTTTATTCTTCCGAATAATAAGAATATTGTACTGGCTGCAAATCAGGCAGCATCTTTAGTAGAAGATAAGAAGATTATTGTTATTCCAACCAAGACAATTCCACAGGGAATTACAGCATTGATTAACTTTATTCCGGATCAGTCGGCAGAGGAAAATGCAGAGCGTATGACCGAGGAATTAGAAAATGTAAAGACCGGTCAGGTAACTTATGCAGTCCGTGATACCGTAATCGATGACAAAGAGATTAAACAGGGCGATTATATGGGAATTGGCGACAAGAGCATCCTTGCTGTTGGTAAGGATATCAAGAGCACTACAGAAGATATGGTTGCTGAGATGATAGATGAAGAATCTGCGATTATCTGTATCTATTATGGTGAAGAAGTAACAGAAGAAGATGCCAATGCATTAGGTGCTGCTTTAGAAGAGAAGTATCCGGAGGTAGAAGTGGAGATTCACTTTGGCGGACAGCCAATTTACTATTATGTAATATCGGTAGAGTAACAGGAGCGTTTATGGACAGAAATGCACCCATTCAGGAATTGAATGGAGTTGGACCAAAAACTGAAAAAATATTGCAAAAACTTGGAGTATATACCGTTGGGGATATACTCCTTGCTTTTCCAAGGGATTATAAGCAGATGCCGGAGCCGGAGCATATCAGTGTGGCAGAGCCGGAGAAAGTCTATGCTTTTCATGTACGGCTGTGTTCTTCTCCGGTAACAAGAAGTACCAGAGCCATGCAGATATCTACTGCACAGTTTAGCGATGGAACAGGGAAAGTAGAGGCGGTCTGGTTTCGGATGCCCTATATCTGTAATCAGCTGAACCGGGAACCGGAAGTAATATTATATGGAAAGCTGACCTTAAAAAATAAGAAATATGTCAGGGAACAGCCGGCAGTGTGGAAGCCGGATGAATACAGGAAAATGCAGATATCACTTCAGCCGGTATATCCGCTGACTAAGGGAATATCCAGCAAGCAGTTTGGTAAGCTTGTACGTACAGCCCTTGACAGTGTAAGAGAAGATGGTGAATATATCCCGGAAGAAATCTTAGCCCGCCATCAGTTTATGGGATTGAGAGAGGCATTGGAAAAAGTGCATTTTCCAACAGATTTGGAAGAACTGACCGGAGCAAGAAAACGCCTTGCTTTTGATGAATTTTTCTTATTTCTGCTGCAGATACAGCGGTTTAAGGAACATCATGAGCAGACGCCGAATGGATTTCCGGTAGTAAGGGATGAATTTATTGAGGTGGTGGCAGAACAGCTTCCGTTTCCACTGACAAATGCCCAGAAGAAAACACTGGCAGATCTGGAAAAAGATATATACAGTCCTTATGCCATGCAGCGGCTGATACAGGGGGATGTAGGCTCCGGTAAGACCATTCTTGCATTTCTTATTATGGCAAAATTTGCCCATGAAGGTTATCAGACTGCTATTATGGCACCAACCGAGGTTCTGGCAAGACAGCATTATGAGACCTTTCAGGAATGGATTGCCATGTTTGAACTGGACTTTCCGGTGATTCTTCTTACCGGCTCATTGACCGCAAAGGAAAAACGTGAAGCATATGCGAGAATGGAAACAGAACAGAATGCCATGATAATTGGAACCCATGCATTGATACAGGAAAAGGCACTTTATCAGAAGCTGGCGCTGGTAGTAACGGATGAACAGCATCGTTTCGGGGTAAGACAGAGGGAGACGCTGGCAGATAAGAGCAGCCGGCTGCCACATGTACTGGTTATGAGTGCGACTCCGATTCCGCGGACCCTTGCAATAATTCTTTACGGAGATCTGGACATCTCGGTAGTAGATGAGCTTCCGGCAGAACGTCTTCCGGTCAAAAATTGTGTCGTTGGACCGAAAATGCGGGAGAAATCCTGGAATTTTATTTTAGATGAAGTTCAAAAAGGACATCAGGCATATATTATCTGTCCTCTGGTAGAAGCCAATGAGGAATTGGAATTGCAGGATGTTACTTCATATGTAAAGAAATTAGAACAATATTATGGAGACAGAATCAGCGTAGGATTACTTCATGGAAAAATGCGCCCGGCAGAGAAGAATAAAGTAATGGAAGCCTTTGTCACTGGTGAAATCCAGGTTCTGGTTTCTACAACGGTAGTGGAAGTAGGTGTGAATGTGCCGAATGCCACTGTTATGATGATTGAAGATGCGCAGCGTTTCGGGCTGGCACAGCTCCATCAGCTGCGGGGACGTGTCGGAAGAGGAAATGCACAATCCTATTGTATTCTTATGAATTCTTCCAATGGAAAGAATGCCAAAGAGAGATTGAATATTCTGGCGGGCTCTAATGATGGATTCTATATTGCCAGTGAAGATTTGAAAATGCGTGGACCAGGAGATTTCTTTGGGGTACGTCAGAGTGGTTTGATGGAATTTAAAATTGCAGATGTCTTTTCGGATGCCGATATGCTTTCTATTGCATCCGAAGAAGCAAAAGAATATGTCGAAAAGTGTAACTTAAACGATTACGAAAAAGACATGAGACTTGAAACAACACTGAAAAATGTGTACAAAATGACAGAATACAACACAAATATTTAGAAAGTTTCGAAAAATTAAGGAACAATTTGTGAAAAGTTCACGAAAATTAGCACAAAATCCCTCGTTTTTATTGCTAAATTGCCTAAATGTTGATACAATAAGTACAAAATTACAATTTAGTGAAAGCGGGGGATATATTTTTATGGCTAAGAAGAAAAAAGGGAAGAAAATTAGCACGAAAATGTTAAGTGCAATGCTCCCGGTACTGATTCTTGGTATGGCTGTATTAGGGGCAGTCAGTGTATTTTCCAGTAAGCAGATTATTGACGATGAGATTGGGAAGGAAATGACGCTGAGTCTGGAAAACGAGAAGACAGAGGTAGAATCACAGATGCAGTCTGCGGCAAGCCTTGCAAAACATATGGCTGGAATTGTTGGGATTACTTATGAAAATGAGGAACTGCTGGCATATGTTAATTTCTTAAATACCATGATTTATGAGGAGGATTTTATTTATGGTGCCGGAATTTATTTTGCACCGAATAAGTATGACTCCAAACAGCGTTTTGTAGGACCTTATGTATATAAGGATGGAGATACGCCGATTCTGACTTATGACAGGAGCCAGTCCTCTTATGATTATGTAAGCAGGGATTTCTACAAGATTGTTTCGAATGGTGAAACAGAACCAAAGTTTACAAAGGCATATCATGATGAGGTTTTAGACTGTGATATGGTAAACTGTTCTGCACCGATGTATAATGCAGATGGAACTTATATGGGATGCGTAACTGTTGATATTACGCTGGATGAGATTCAGAATCTGGTCAGCCAGATGTCAGTAGGAAAAACAGGAAAAGCATTTCTGATTTCGTCGGATGGAACCTATCTTTATACACAGGATTCCGGTAAAATCATGAATGAAAAAATAACGGATTCTAAAAATAGTTCTCTTGCTAAAGTAGGAACAAAAATGTTAGATTCTGATAGTGGAAAAGCCTGCTTTACAGAAGGGATTACCGGATATACGGTATATTATGAGACAATTCCGGATCTGGACTGGAAGCTTGGAATTGCGATTGAAAATTCAGAACTGAATGCACCGGTTATCAGCCTTGGGATTAAGCTGGCAATCATTGCGGCAGTGATTCTTATTATTATGATACTTGTGATTTTATCACAGGTAAAATCAGTTTCCAGACAGATTAATAGAGTTAAGAACTTTGCTGTACAGCTGGCAGAGGGTAACTTTAAAGTACAGTCGCTTGAGAGCAGACGCAGTGATGAACTGGGAGCAATGGGACAGTCTTTAAATGAAATGTATGGAAATAATAAAGACATGATTTCAAAAATCAGTGGTCATGCAAAACTTCTGAGTGATTCCAGCATTGAACTGAAGCGTTCGGTAGAGGAATTAAAGAAGGATTATGAGATGATAGAGTCACTGATGAATCAGGTTAATTCTGATATGACTTCCTCCAGCGCAGCGACGGAAGAAGTAAATGCTGCGGTAGAGGAAGTGAATTCCTCTGTTAATATGCTGGCTTCTGAGACAGAAAAGAGTCTGGAGCTGGCAGGAGAAATTAAGAAGCGTGCAAATGGAATTGAAGATACCAGCCGCAATGCTTATGAACTTGCCAATAAGCTTGCAGCGCAGAACAGAGCTGGTCTGGAGGAGAGTATTAAGAATGCAGATGTTGTAAAATCCATTGGCGCATTGGCAGAAGTGATTTCCGAAATCGCAGATCAGATTAACTTACTGTCCTTAAATGCTTCCATTGAGGCCGCCCGGGCAGGAGAACAGGGAAAGGGATTTGCAGTTGTTGCCGGAGAAATTGGCAATCTGGCAGGTGAGACTACAGCTGCAGTTAATAAGATTAAAGAAACAATTGGCGAAGTAGAACATGCCTTTAGCGGAATTGTGGAACAGTCACAGTCTATGTTAAACTTCGTGACAGATACGGTCGCACCGGACTACGATACTTTCGTCAATGTAGCACAGCAGTATGGAGATGATGCCCAGGCAATTGAAAAATTTTCCAATGATATTGCCCAGATGGCAGTAAACATCGAGACAATCATTCATGAAGTCAGCCAGGCAGTGTCCAGTGTGGCGGAATCTTCCCAGAATACAGTGGATAATAGTGGACAGATTATGCAGTCTGTAAATTCAGTATCTGCAGTTGTTGGAGCGGTGTCTGAAATGTCTTCCCAGCAGGAAAAGATTGCCGGAGAATTAAAAGAGGTTGTCGGAAAATTCGTATTGTAATAAGTGTTACTGCATGTGTCATGATAGAAAAATGATATAGAAAGAAAAGGGAGAACCTGAGAAAGAGGCTGTTCACCGATTCCGGTGGACAGCCTCTTTTGACATCTAAGTGGGCAATGAAAAAGATGTGTTAACGTTCAGCCATCTGCTTTTCCTGCGCCTCAATCATTTTCTTTACCATATAACCGCCTACGGAACCATTCTGACGGGAAGTTAAATCCCCATTATATCCCTCAGACAGTGGTACACCTAACTCACTTGCAACTTCGAATTTGAAACGGTTTAATGCACTTTGTGCTTCTGGAACAGAAGATTTTTTCGAACGATTAGACATAGTAAATTTCCTCCTTAGCATTTGTATATAACCGAATGGTTACAATACTATTATCTACCGATAAAAAAGGATAATACTAATAAATATTCACTTTTTTGGAATAATCTTGAAAAAGCTCTTGACACATACAAGTATAATTGTATACAATTATTCAAGAATATTTGTGAATCAAAAGGAGTGTGTTCCATGAGAGAAGTCGTTATGAATGAAAAAACTAATCTATTACAGTTGGAAGAGCATTTTTATCAGCTTGTAGATGTTGAGGAACCAAATGTATTCCGCAATCTTTTTCCATATGAGGAAATTCCGAAAATTGCATTTAATGACAGAATCGTTCCGCATAATATGCCGGAGGATATCTGGATTACTGATACAACATTCCGTGATGGTCAGCAGTCAAGAGCACCATATACCACAGAACAGATTGTAACCATCTATGATTACTTACATAAATTAGGCGGACCAAAGGGTAAAATTCGTCAGAGCGAGTTCTTCTTATATAGCAAGAAGGATCGTGATGCCGTATATAAATGCTTAGAGCGTGGTTATAAATTCCCGGAAGTCACCAGCTGGATCCGTGCCAGCAAACAGGATTTCCAGCTTGTAAAAGATTTGGGACTGCGTGAAACCGGTATTTTGGTAAGCTGCTCCGATTATCATATTTTCTATAAAATGAAAATGACCAGAAGCGAAGTTATGAATCTTTACTTAAGTGTGATTCGTGAATGCTTAGAGACTGGAATCAGTCCAAGATGTCATTTGGAGGATATTACACGTTCTGATATTTACGGATTTGTAATTCCGTTCTGCTTAGAGCTGATGAAGTTAATGAAGGAATACAATATTCCGATTAAGATTCGTGCCTGCGATACCATGGGATATGGTGTAAACTTCCCGGGAGCAGTAATTCCGCGAAGTGTACCGGGTATTATTTACGGACTTACCACACATGCAGGAGTTCCTTCTGAATTGATTGAATGGCATGGACACAATGATTTCTATAAAGCAGTCAATAACTCGACCACAGCATGGCTTTACGGTGCATCCGGCGTAAACTGTTCCTTATTTGGTATTGGTGAGAGAACCGGTAATACACCTCTGGAAGCAATGGTATTTGAATATGCACAGTTAAAGGGTACCCTGGATGGAATGGATACCAGAGTTATCACAGAACTGGCAGAATATTATGAGAAGGAATTGAATTATAAAGTTCCAAGCCGTACACCGTTTGTCGGAAGTAATTTTAACGTTACAAGAGCAGGTATCCATGCAGACGGACTTTTGAAAAATGAAGAAATTTATAACATTTTTGATACCGAAAAATTCTTAAATCGTCCGGCACTGGTATCTGTTTCCAATACATCAGGACTTGCTGGAATTGCACACTGGATTAATACCTATTACCGTCTCAGTGATGACCGTAAAGTAGATAAGAATTCGGAACTGGTAAAGACCATCAAACAATGGGTAGACGAGCAGTATGATGAGGGACGTGTAACTGTAATTACAGATAACGAACTTGTAGTACAGATAACTGACTGTTGTAAAAAACTCGGAATTGTATTATAAATTAAGGAGGCTTTATCGTGGGTGAAGAAGGATATTCTTTAAGCGGAAGAGTATTTCATACGATTCGTGAAAATATTTTATCCGGAAAATACAAGTGCGATGAAGAATTGAAAGAAAAAACCCTGGGTGATGAACTTGGTGTCAGCCGTACGCCGGTAAGAGAAGCCTTAAGGCAGCTTGAACTGGAAGGTCTTGTCAGAATCATTCCAAACCGCGGAGCATTCGTAGAAGGAATTACGAAAGAAGACGTAAAAGATATCTATGAAATCCGTGCACGGCTGGAGGGACTTTGCACAAAGTGGGCGGCAGACAGAATTACCAAGGAGCAGATAGCGGAACTGGAAGAAAACATTTTTCTGGTGGAATTTCATGCTAAGAAGGAAAATTATGCACAGATATTGGAGCTGGATAATAAGTTTCATGAGGTGCTTTATGAAGCTTCCGGAAGCAAAATGTTAAAGCATGAATTGTCTGCATTTCATCATTATGTGGAAAGAGTTCGAAAAATCACTTTGTCAATGCCAGATCGTGTGGTAAAATCAAATGATGAACATAAAAAGATTGTAGAAGCATTGAAACAGCACAATGCAAAAGAAGCAGAACTGCTTGCGACAAGTCATATGTTAAATACTATTGAAAATATGGATAATTATGGCTGGGACAATCTGCTGAAATAGTAAATGGAGGATAGAAAGATGGACAAAATTAAAATGACTACCCCTTTGGTTGAAATGGACGGAGACGAAATGACAAGAATCCTTTGGAAAATAATTAAGGATGAACTGTTATTACCATTTATTGATTTGAACACAGAATATTATGACCTGGGTCTTGAACATCGTAATGAAACGGATGATCAGGTAACTGTAGATTCTGCAAATGCAACAAAGAAATACGGTGTTGCAGTAAAATGTGCTACCATTACACCAAATGCAGCACGTATGACGGAGTACAACTTAAAGGAAATGTGGAAGAGTCCGAATGGAACTATCCGTGCAATGTTAGATGGAACGGTATTCCGTGCACCAATCGTTGTAAAGGGAATTGAGCCATGTGTTAAGAACTGGAAGAAACCGATTACCATTGCAAGACATGCTTACGGTGATGTATACAAGGCTTCTGAAATGAAGATTCCGGGACCGGGAAAATGTGAACTGGTTTATACAGCAGAGGACGGAACAGAAACAAGAGAGCTGATTCATAACTTTACCGGAGCAGGTGTTGTCCAGGGACAGCATAACTTAAATGATTCTATCGAAAGCTTTGCAAG
>ERZ780157.4586-NODE-4586-length-10371-cov-3.800116_pt1 | contig 10371 bp, 9 predicted proteins | sample MGYA00511169_ERZ780157 | MGnify/ENA primary metagenome ERZ780157 (study PRJEB29588, sample SAMEA1965149) | human gut metagenome | biome: human gut; feature: human-associated habitat; material: faeces | place: Denmark | collected 2008/2010 ...
GCGAAAAGCCTCGACTGTATCGAAACCCTCCCACTTCAGTGGCGAGGTTGTTTAGGTCAGCCGACTTTGCCAGTCTCGGCAGCACTCCCAAGCCGACGGCCCGGCAGATTCTTTCAAAGTCCCCGCAGGCTCTCGCCTTGGCGTAGAAGGTCTGCCCGTCAGGCAGCAGGACCTCCATGAGTTCTGCCGAAGCCAGAGCCTCCGCCATCTGTTTCGACGTCATGTTTTCGCCGGCATCCCTGACGGTTTTCTCCAGAAGTCTGTGAAGCATGAGCGCCAGACAGCTGATCAGACAGTGCGCCTCAATGCGGGATTCCTTCCGGTGAAAGTCTGAATGCGCTTCCAAAAGCGATTTCGATATGCGGAACCATTCCTCAGTCTGCCGGAGGCGGTGGCGCATCTCTCCGTGCCTGTCGAAGAGGCTGCCTGCATCGATTCGATTCTCGTCAGCCTTCGGATTTCCTTCCGCTCGTTGGACATTGATGACGAATTCCGGTCCGAGATCGAGAATCTGCTGAAGACTGGTATCGCTGTTGGGATCACGATCGGCCATCACGAAAACCTGCCCGATCCCGTACTTCGTCGTCATCTGATCCAGGAACAGGCTCAGGGATTCGGGCTCACTCGCTTCCTCGTGAAACAGATCGTAATCGATGGGAATGCTGGTTTGATCGATCAGGATGGTCATGGTCACCTGAACCTGATTGTCCTTGTTGTTCCTGTCGGAGTCGAACGTGCGCAGCGTGTCGGCGTCCCGTGCATCGAACCTGCAGGTCGTCACGACACAGGGTGCCGTGTTCACGGTGCGGTCAAAATGCTTCTCCATCTGGCGATTCAGGTAGGCCAGAAGCTCCTGCTTATGAGGCAGCAGCTCGTTGAGGGCGCGGAGGTGATGGCGGAGCTGAAGGCGGGCTCCACTGTAAAGAAAGGTGTTGTGCTTGTTCCACTGCGCCAATCCGGAGTCGGGCATGAGACTGCGGGCGACGGTCATGTAGAAAATCGCCTCCGCCAGGTCATGACGCGTTTTGCCTGCTTGTTGGAAATCCTGCAATTTTCGGGTCAGATTCAGCTTGTTCCAGATTTGACGGTACAGGATGGCGCCGATCATCACCGTATGTTGTCGGCATTCGTATCGTCCTTGATCTCCATCTGACGGGGCGCTTCGGTCAAACGTTGCTGAACCGCTGTCTGCTTGGCCGTCTCCCGTTCCGCATTGAGCTGCTCCGCCTGAAGGCGCAACTTCTCCAGAGCGTTAGGATCGTTTTCCAAAAGAAGATCCAGACGCCCGAAGTTTTTGATCGTACGGCTGGAATACTTCTTGCGGGTGGGATTTCGAAGAGATGAGGCAGGATGAAAAGCCGGACTAGTCATTCCGCCTGAGGCCGCGCACGCGCCGAAAAGGTAGACTAGGAAGGGCGCCCGCTGGCGCACAACCGGTCTAACGAACAAGAAAAAACACGGCGTCACATGGACAGAATCGGCGTTCTCTTCACCCTCGCGGCCTATCTTCTCTGGGGCCTCTTTCCTCTTTATTTCCATGCGCTTCAGGACGTGAGCGCCCTTGAAATTCTTGCGCACCGAATCGTCTGGTCGCTCGTCGTGACTGCGGCGATCCTGATGGCGCTTCGCCGTGGAGAGTGGATCAGAGGGCTCGTGAAGGAACCCAGGACGCTTGCGATCTTCACGGGCTCCGCGCTTCTCATCGGCCTCAACTGGGGAACCTACGTTTATTCGATCGTGAGCGGGCAGACGATCGAGGCCTCGCTGGGCTACTTCATCAACCCGCTGATGTCGGTGGCTCTGGGGGCGCTCTTTCTGGGCGAGCGCCTCTCGAAGGCCCAGCTTGGAGCTGTGGCTCTGGCGGCTGCGGGCGTCCTCTACATCACGATCTCGACGGGGACGGCACCGTTCCTCGGTCTAGTTCTGGCCGCGAGCTTTGCGCTCTACGGCCTCATCCGAAAGCTCGCGCCTCTGGGAAGTCTTGAGGGCATGGCGCTTGAGAACGTGATCCTCGCGCCGTTTGCGCTCGGCTACATGTTCTGGCTGCTTGAGAGAGGCGAGCTTCTCTTTGCGACGGAAGGCTGGGACGTGAAGACCCTGCTTCTGCTGGCGGGACCGATCACGACGATTCCGCTTCTTCTCTTTGCGTCCGGCGTGCGCCGCATCCCCTATTCGACGGTGGGTATCATCCAGTACGTGAGCCCGACCATCGTCTTTCTACTCGGGCGCTTTGCGTTCGGGGAGCCTTTTTCGGTCGAGATGATGACGGGCTTCGTGCTGATCTGGACGGCCGTCGTCGTCTTCACGGTCGACACGGTCCGCACGACCGCCCGTCTGAGGCGCGAGATCAACCGACGGGCGGCAGAGGACAGCTGACCGTCGCCGTCAGGCCGGGAGGCGTGCCGCCCGGCACCGTGTCGGCGAGCGTCACCTCGGCGCCCGTCATGTCGGCGTAGGTCTTCACGATCGCAAGGCCGAGGCCCGTGCCCGGAAGCCCGGAACCCGTGACGCGGTAGAAGGGATCGAAGACGCGCGAACGCTCCTCGGGCGCAATGCCGGGGCCCGTGTCGGCCACGCTCATCACGAGGCGCTCGGGCGTGCGCGAGACGCGAAGCGTCACGGATCCGCCCGCGGGCGTGTAGTGGAAGGCGTTTTCAAGAAGGTTTCGCAGAATCGCCAGCAGGGCCGCCCGGCTCACGCCTTCGACGGGCGCTTCGGCGCCGTCGTCAAGGCCCTCGACGTCGAACTGCAGGTCCTTGTCGGCGGCGCAGTTCATCAGGGGCTCGAGAATCTCGCCCAGAAGTTCCGAGAGGTACCAGGGACGCGTGTCGCGCCTGAGGATTTCAGGAGCCTCGCCCGCCTGCGCGCGTGCAAACTGCAGGAGCTGCGAGACCTGCTTGACGGCCCGCTCGAGTCCGGACTCAAGACGAGCCACGACGGGACGCGCTTCGGCGGGCAGGTCGAGGCGGCCGAGGTGTTCGGCCTCGATCGTGAGCGACGTGAGCGGCGAGCGGAGCTCGTGCGCAGCATCGGCTGTGAAGCGGAGCTCGCGCGTGCGCGCTTCACTCACGCGTCCGAGCAGGCTGTTGACGGCCTCGACGAAGGGCTTCACCTCGGCGGGAACGCCCTTGGAAGGCAGGGGCGTGAGGTCGGTGGCGGGACGCTCGGCCGCGGCTCGGGCGGCGCTTCGGATCGGCGCGAGCATGCGCCAGAGCGTGAGGCCGATCACGATGACGAGGACCGGCAGAAGAATCAGAATCGGGAGCACGGCCGTCATGGCGGCGCTGCGGGCGTAGACCTCGCGCGTCGAGACGGGATCGGCCACGGCCGTGTAGCGGCCCCCGGGAAGGAAGAGCACGGCCATGCGGTAGGTCTCGCCCTTGATGGTGCGGGTCGTAAGGCCGCCCTCGACGGGTTCGTCGAAGACCGCGCGTTTGGCGCGTCCCTGGTCGTTGAGCATGCGCACGTAGACGGGGGAGCCCGCGGGAATAAGACGGGGCGCGTTCGGATCGTCGGAAGCGGCCGTCGGGCAGTGGGCCATCATGTGGCGGTGCATGCGGCGCGGGCGGGGCAGGGGCTCGTCGGATTCAAGTCTGGCCTCGAACTGGGCCTGCGGCATCGTGAGCGCGCGCGGAAGCACGGTTCCGAGTTCGCCTCGGGCCATGGCGACAGCAATGTCGGAGAGCCGGGCGTCCTGCTCGACGAGGGCGTCCTTTTCGGCGCCCTGAAAGACGACGGCGGCGGTCACCAGGGTGAGCGCAACCGTCGCCGTGGCGGCGACCGCCACGGTTCGCATGAGGATCGAGGTGCGCCAGTGTGCGCAGAGAGTGCGGAGGATGCTCAGGCGGCTCATCGGGACGTCCGTCGGTGGATTATTGTGCGGCGTTCTTGTCGGCGGGCACGCGCCAGCCCAGGCCGCGGATGTTTTCAATGGCCGAAGCGCCGATCTTCTTGCGAAGCGAGTGGATCAGGTATTCGACTGCATTGCTCTCGGGCTCGTCGCCCGGCGCATAGAGCTTCTCTTCGAGGGCGCGCCTCGAGAGGATGGCGCCCGGTCGCGTCATGAGGGCCGCAAGCAGCGCGTACTCGCGCTTGCTGAGCGTGACGGATTCGCTTCCGACGCTGCAGGCGTGGGTGACGGTGTTGAGCGAGAGGGAGCCTGCGCGCAGCACGTCGGGTGCGAGCGGCGAGCGGCGGCGCACCACGGCGCGAAGGCGCGCGATGAGCTCCGACATGTGGAAGGGCTTGAGGATGTAGTCGTCCGCCCCTGCATCGAGTCCCTCAAGGCGGCTTTCAAGCGCCTCCCTCGCCGTCACGATGATGACGGGCGTGTCGCAGAGGGGCTTCGTCATGGCGCGGATGCTCTTGAGGACGTCGATGCCGTCCATGCCGGGGAGTCCCAGATCGAGGAGCACGGCGTCGGGCGTGCCGGTTGCGATGACGGCGAGCCCCTCGCGGCCCGTCGGGGTCCACGTGACGGCGTGCGCCTCGCTTTCGAGCGCCGCGCAGACGGCCTTGGCAATGAACGGATCGTCTTCGACAAGAAGGATGTGCATGATGGCGGACGGACGCGCGAAGCGCCCCTGAGTGCGTTTCGGAAACGGAAAACGGGAGGACTTTCCCCTGAGGAAGGCCCTCCCGCGTGAGTATATCAGCGGCGGTTCAGGCCGCTTGGGCAGAGGTTACCAGTGATGGTAGCCGTGGAAGCCCGGGTGGCGGAAGCCGCCGGCCATCGGACAGTCGGGGTTCGTGCCCGGGGCGCCGCCCGTCACGGGGCACTGCAGACGCGGGCCGGGACCCATGCCGCGGCCAGGGCGGCGTTCCTGAATGCCCTTGACGTCGGCGGCGACGACCTTGCCGGTCTTCGCATCGACGTAGGCGCGCACGTGCGTTTCGTCTTCCTTCACCATGTGCACGTCCCAGACGAGGCCGTACTGGCCGCTGTTGCGCAGGTTGGCGCGGTAGGTCTTGGCCTTGTATTCCTTTTCGGCGACGGCGACGGCGTCGGACATGCCTACCATCGGGGCGGGCTGCTCGGCGGCCGCTTCGGCGGCGGGGGTGGGAGCGGGAGCAGGCTGGGCGGGCTGGGCTTCAACGGCCCAGGCGGCGCCGGCGACGGTAATCGCGGCAGCGGAAAGGAGAGCGGCAAGCGTGGTCTTCTTCATGACTTGTTCCTCATGGCATGCGTTGTCGGGGGCGGACGCAGGGCGGCGCTCTGCTGCGCGGCGCGGCGTCCTCTTTCTGTGTATTGTCAGTGTATCCCATGAAAATTAGGATTCACATGGGTGAAACTTAGGATTTCCTCAGTCGAGGTAACAGTTTTTGCAGGAACGGCGGGCTCTGCGGCACGAGTGCGGTCGCCGCGTCCGCTAGAATCGACGCTTCACCGTTTTTCAGCTCCCATCCGACGAGGCAGACAACATGCAGAGATCCGACTTCGAAATCATGGCCCCTGCGGGCTCGCGCGAAACCCTGGCGGCCGCCCTGCAGGCGGGCGCCGACAGCGTCTACTTCGGGATCGGTGCGCTCAACATGCGCGCGCACTCGGCGGGCGGCTTCACGATCGACGACCTGAATGAGATTGCGGCCCTCTGCCGCGAGCACGGCGCCAAAAGCTACCTCACCGTCAACACCGTCATCTACGACGGCGACCTCGCCGCCATGCGCGAGATCGTCTCGGCGGCGAAGGCTGCAGGCGTCTCGGCCGTCATCGCCTCCGACGTTGCGGTCATGCAGTGCTGCAGGGAGCTCGGCGTCGAGGTGCACCTCTCCACGCAGCTCAACATCGCGAACGTCGAGGCCCTGCGCTTTTACGCGCAGTTCGCCGACGTCGTCGTGCTCGCGCGCGAGCTGACGCTGCGTCAGGTGGCGGACATCCGCGCCGCGATCGATCGCGAGGGCATCAAGGGCCCCTCGGGCAGGCCCGTGCGCATCGAGATGTTCTGCCACGGCGCGCTCTGCATGGCCGTGAGCGGAAAGTGCTGGCTGAGCCTGCACACGAGAGGCAAGAGCGCCAACAGGGGCGAGTGCCTGCAGAGCTGCAGGCGCGACTACATCGCCGTCGACCGCGAGCGCGGCACGGAGATTGCGCTCGACAACGGCTACTTCATGTCCCCGAAGGATCTGAAGACCATCGCCTTTCTGGACCTGATGGTGAAGGCGGGCGTCACCGTCTTCAAGATCGAGGGCCGCGCCCGCGGTCCCGAATACGTGCGCACTGCGGTCGAGTGCTACGGCGAGGCGCTCGATGCAATCCTTGAGGGACGCTGGAGCGAGGAGGTCTCGAAGTCCTGGGACGAACGTCTCTCGACGGTCTTCAACCGCGGGTTCTGGGACGGCTGGTACCAGGGAGCGACGATGCTCGAGCGCACCGACCGCTACGGCTCGCGCGCGACGAAGAAGAAGCTCTACTGCGGCAAGTGCACGGGCTACTACGCAAAGGCGGGCGTCGGCCGCTTCACGGTCCACGGGGAGACGATCCGTCCGGACGACGAACTGCTCGTCTGTGGTCCGACGACGGGCGCCGTCTTCGTGAGGCCCGAGGGACTGCGCGTCGACGACGCCGAGGCTGCCGAGGCCGTCAAGGGCGACGACGTCACCTTCAGGGTGCCCGAAAAGATCAGGGAGAACGACCGTCTCTACGTCATGCGCGAGACGGTCGAGGACGAGCTCGCCTGAGGATTGAGCGAACGAAACTGAAGTTTCGTTCAGTTGAGATCCTGCCGTGAGAATCCCCGCCTCATGGCTCAGAAGGCAGCCTTCGAGTGCAGAGCCACTCGACGATCTTCGGATCTCGATGAGAGAAAAAGCGGCTCGTGCCCGTGTCGAGCGTCGCGATTTTCGCCATGTCCTCGGGCGTGAGCTTCACGTTTGAGGCGGCGAGGTTCTCCGCCATGCGTGCGGGCGAGACGGTCTTCGAGATCGAGATGATGCCGCGTTCGGCAAGCCACGCAAGCGCCACCTGCGCGACCGTGGCGCCGCGGTCTGCGGCGATCTCCCTGAGCACGGGATTCTCTAAGAGGCCGTCCCTGCCTTCGGCAAAGGGCGCCCATGCCGAGGGCATGACGCCGAGCACGCGGTTGACGGCGTCGGCCTCCCGCTGCTGGCAGAACGGATTCACTTCAATCTGATTGACCGTCGGGCGAATGCGCTGGTGGAGCGCAAAGTCCGTGATGCGGTCGGGCTGGAAGTTGCTCACGCCGATCGCCCTCAGGTCGCCCGCTTCATAAAACCGCTCCATCGTGCGCCATGCGCCATAAATGTCGCCATAAGGCTGATGGATCAGGTACAAGTCGATCGTGTCCGTTCTGAGCAGCTCGAGCGAGCGCCTGATGGCGCGCTCGGCGCCCGCTTCTGAAGTGTCCTGCACCCAGAGCTTCGTGGAGATGAAGAGTTCGGAGCACGGGATGCCCGAGCGAGCGACGGCGCGGCCGACGGCCCTCTCGTTGAGGTAGGAGGCGGCGGTGTCGATGCCGCGCCAGGCGCTGAGGACTGCGGCTTCGCATTCCGTGGGATCGGTGATCCAGTAGACGCCGAAGTTCATGGCAGGCATCTTCACACTGTTGGAAGGTTCAATCCTCTCCATGTCGGATTCCTGTCCGTGATTGTGTTTCGGGCGTCAGAGACAGCCGTTTTCCTCGAGCCAGCTGCGGACCTTTGCGTCCTGCGGGCGCACGGCCCCGTAGACCGTGAGGTGCGTGCCGAGCCTGCGGCCTGCGAGCAGTGCCTCGAAGTCCTCGCGGGTGTGCATGAGGCCGCCGCCACCGTGGGTGTTGGCGGTGAGGATCTTCTTGGCGCTGAGGTCGACGGACCTGATCCAGGTCTGCAGCGGCATCGCCGCGTGGTGCCACCACGTGGGCGTGGCGAGCACGACTACGTCGTAGTCGTCGGGATTGAAGGCGAGCGGCCTGATCGGACGGATGACGCCGCGCTGGAGCTCGTCCTTCACGATCTCGGTGGCGGAACCATAGCTTTCCGGATAGGGCTCGACGGTCTCGACGCGAAAGAGCGCCGCGCCCGTCATGTGTCGGACCGCCTCAGCGAGGCTTTTCGTGTTGCCCGTCTTCGTGAAGTAGACGACGGCGATGCGGGGAAGCCTGTTTTGGGGACTCGGCGGCCCCGGCGGTCCTGCTGAGTGAGGCGGCGCTGCAGCCGAGGGCGGTGACGGCAAGGGCGGCGGAGGCGAGAAGACGGCGTTTTTGCATGATTTTTCTCCATGAGGCCGGCGGAGCCTGTGCTCCGTCGTTGCAGTCATGGTAGAAAAAACGCGCTCTCGGGACGATGTCGAGATGTCTCAAGTTCCTGCTCGATCCTTTCAATCTAGAGAGGCGTGCCTCAGGCCTCCATCACGCAGGCGCATTTCCCTGCGTCGGAGGCGCCGACCGTCTTCTCCCTGATGTCCCTGGCGGGCGCGTCTCCGAAGAGGCGCTTGTATTCGCGGGAGAACTGCGAGCAGCTTTCGTAGCCCACGCGTCTTGCCGCGGTCTCGACGCCGAGGGACTCGACGAGCATCAGGCGCTGGGCCTCGTGAAGGCGCAGGCGCTTCTGGTACTGCACGGGCGAGAGCGAGGTGACGGCCCTGAACTGGCGGTGGAAGGTCGACGGCGCCATGGCGGTGCGCTCCGAAATCGTCGCGATGTCGAGCGGCTCGTCGAAGTGCTCGCGAAGCCAGCGAACGGCCGTGAGGATGCGGGATCCTGGCGCGGCCTCCGAGCAGACGTCGGCCAGAACCCGGCCCTGAGGGCCTTCGAGAAGCAGATAGTGGATCTCCTTGAGGATCATGGGCCCGAGGACCGCCGCGCGGCGAGGGCTGTGCATGGCCTCAAGGTAGCGCACGAGCGCATTGAGAATGTCGTCGGGCAGGCGCTCCACGCTCACGCTCTCCTGTGCGTCGCGGCCGTTCGGAGCGGGCCTGAGTTCGGGCGCCTCGGTGAGGAGCTCCGTGATGATTGCACGGTCAAGACGAATGGAGAGCGACAGGAAGGGATGCTCGGGCGAGGCGTTCCGGATCTGGTAGGCGCCGGGAAGGTCGAGCGCCACGACGGCCGCCTCTCCCGCGCCGTAGACGACGGGGCGCCCGCCGATGAGGCTTTCCTTCTCGCCGCCGAGCACCAGCGCCATCATCGGATGATGGAAGCACTGGCGGTTCTTCTGCGGCCCGTTGAATCTGGTGAGGGCAAGGCAGGGCATCGGGTTTTCGATGCGGCCCTCTTCAGGCAGGGTCTCAAGGACGAGATTTCGAAGGCGTTCGAGCATTTGGACGGATTCTCATACGGGACTTGGAGCATGGATGCATGCCCGATACTCTACCTTTCCTGCAGGGGCGCGGCAAGCGTGCCGCCTGCCCGATCCTCTCGCTGACCTGTCCGATGCCCTCGTTCGGTGAAACGAAGAAGGGCGAGGCGCGAAGTCCCTTCTGAAGTGCTTCTTCCAATCGTCCGAACAGGTGCGGCCGAGCGTTCGGTTTTTTTTCGTGAGTTTTCGGATTTTGGACGACGTTGAGCACGAAAATAGGAGATTTCACGCAAAAAGTGAGCCTTTTAGGGAGAACGGCCTAAGCACTTCTGCCCAGAAGGTCTGATGATTCGCACGAGAAGGCGATTCTCCCGCCGCGAGGGCCTGCGGAGGGCTTGATGCGCGGGATCAGCGTGCCATAATGGATGAAAGTCAGGCGCAGTCATGCCTGACGGGAAACGAATTCAAGCGCAACAAACACAGCCGGAGCACGAAAAAGTGTACCTCTCCTCCCTTCGCCGCCATCATCACCATACGTAAGACATCCCTCGGGCGCGGAAACGCTGTCGGGAGGATGGGTTCATGCTTTCGGCGGTGCGGAGTGAGACTCCAGCAGGACAATCAAGCAAAGCCCCCGGAAGCACGCCTTCCGGGGGCTTTTTCACAATCAGGGGCGCGGTGGCCGAGGGGGCGGACACGAAGCTCCGCTTCGGCGGACAACAGTCATCAAATCAAATATCAGGGAAGCAAATGACCGAAACCAATCGTCTGAGGATTGCAATGCAGAAGTCGGGACGTCTTTCCGACGACTCGCAGGATCTTCTTGAACGCTGCGGACTCAAGGTTCGCTACCACGCGCAGCGCCTGCTGGCGATGGCCGAGAACATGCCGGTCGAAATCCTGCGCGTCAGGGATGATGACATTCCCGGCCTCGTGATGGACGGGGTCGTGGATCTGGGCATCATCGGCGAAAACGTGCTTGAGGAGACGGTTCTTGCACGCCGCAGCCAGGGCCAGTCCACGGACTTCAGGATGTTGCGCCGCTTCGACTTTGGCGGCTGCCGCCTTTCGATCGCGATTCCGGCCGACCAGGAGTGGGCGGGGCTTGAGAGCCTTGACGGCTGCCGCATCGCGACG
>ERZ780157.4588-NODE-4588-length-10368-cov-2.774556_pt1 | contig 10368 bp, 19 predicted proteins | sample MGYA00511169_ERZ780157 | MGnify/ENA primary metagenome ERZ780157 (study PRJEB29588, sample SAMEA1965149) | human gut metagenome | biome: human gut; feature: human-associated habitat; material: faeces | place: Denmark | collected 2008/2010 ...
TACTACGCCTCACACCTCCTCCCCTCGCCCACGCGACCGCACAAGCCAGCCAGTGCCACGATCGACGACAGCGCGTCTGCGCGGTGGTGGAGCGCGTTGGCGTACAGCACGTTGCTGTCGTACTTCTTCGCGAGACGGTTCGACCACTAGCACTGAGACCGCCACACATCGCCTACAGCGTAGATCCAGAACTTGATGAAGATGGTGCCAGCCACCGTGCCCACGCCGATCGCGTTGAGAAGGAAGTAGTACTTCGGGTCGTTCACGAGACTGGTGTGAGCGATGGCGGCCACTTCTGCGGAAGCGGCGCCGGCCTCCAGAACGGAAGGATCGATCACGGGAGGATGAATCATCGCCATGAACAGTTCGTACGCGTGGACGAACACAGCTCCTGCGGTGCCGATGAGAACGCCACCGACGGCCAAGCAAGACAGCTAGGAGTGAGTGCGGGGGAAAAAGAGAACCGTTTCGATCTTGCCGTAACCGAATATCCATTTCTTGTTTGGAGGTCTTCTGCATATGCTGACGCAAGCCAGGGTGACAAGATCCACAACCATGGAAGAGAGCGAATGGGCAGCATCGGCGATGATTGAAGTGGAATTCAGGAGCCACCCCACGCCGCCCTTCACCGTGGTCATGAAGACGTCAACGCCCAAGCTCCATTCTGCGATCTTCTGTGACTCCCTCTGTTGCTCCAGTTCTCTTTGCGATATGTTCTGCTTCTTGCTGTTGTGCTTGAAGCGAGCAACTCCGTTCTAGCCAATAACCCAGCGGGAGAAGGACTACCATGGCAAACGGATCGAGTGGCGAAAAACTGGTCGGGACGTAGTACTGACATGCAGCGTAGCGGGGATTGCGGCCCGACAGACTGCACAGATTGCGAGTTACGTTGGGAGTACAACGACGACCGAAGTTTGCTGCCACTCTGCCAACGTTTCTCAACACGAAGTACTCAGTTCGTAGCATTCTTCTGAAAAGAGGTAGAAGCGTACCGAAGGTGGAACTCCAGTTTCCCGCTCGATTTCGTCCGATCGTGTTCAAATACGGGGGCATTTTTCTCGAGAACGGCTGCGTGGTCGAGAGCGTGACAGGTAATGAGCGACTCGTCCCAGGAGCACATTGCTGTTGCCGTGCGCGTGAGACCGTTGAATGCGCGGGAAGTGAGTTCTGCGGGGAGAGGGTTATTGTCCGTAGATCAATCAGGGCGACCGTTCGTGCTGGGAGTGCAACCCGGATTTGAACTGTTTGCACCAAGTGGACGAAAAGGGGTCGCTGATTCCCAATTCTGTGTACACCTACGGTACCACTGTATTGTGCGTTGACGGTTATGCATAGATTGCGTGTTTGGACCCGAGGACAACACGGAGCGCGTGTATGAGGGAGTTGGAAAGCGTATTGTGGACAGTTTCATGCAGGGAATCAACGGTACGCAGTGCGTATAGCAGTATCAGTCGCATAGGAACCATATTTGCTTACGGCCAGACATCTTCGGGCAAGACGTACACGATGCACGGAGATGAAAGTTCCCCCGGACTGCTCTACTTAGCGTCCCGGGATATATTCACATACATGGCGCAGACGACGTCAAGGGAGTTCATTCTTCGCGCTTCTTACGTGGAGATCTACAAGGAGGAGGTGAAGGATCTCCTGGACCCCTCCACGCCGACGCTGCGGATTCGAGAGAGCTATGAACGCGGCGTCTACGTGGAGTCAAAAGAAGAGGTGATTCACAACTACGACGAGATTCTGAACGTTTGTCATTGCTTCGGTAATCACCGCATAGCTGCTCTGCGTAGGCGAGAAGAATCGTCACGTGGGCGTGACCAACATGAATCAGCAATCGTCTCGCTCTCACACCATATTCAAGATTGTCTGCGAAAGTCGGCTTCGTGACGACGCCCTTTCCGAAGCCAGCGACCCCGGCGGTGTGCTCGTCGGACAGCTTTCCCTCGTCGATTTGGCGGGCTCTGAATCCGTGCGCTTCACCAACGCCACGGGCGAAACGTTGGACGAGGCGCGAAAGATCAACCTCTCCTTGTCCGTCCTGTCGCGCGTGATCTCGTCGCTGGCGTCGAAGTCCGAGAACACCCACGTTTCATACCGCGACTCCAAGCTGACGCGCATCCTGCAGTCTTCGCTGGACGGAAACGCGCGAACCGCGGTTATCGCGTGCGTCACGCCGTCCTCTTCCTTTTGCGTGAGTGGTCGTTTCGTTCGGTGACGCGCTAGTACGAGACGATCAGCACGCTGAAGTTTGCGCAGCGCGCGAAGAGCATCCACACGTCCGCGAAGGTGAACGAGCTGTTGGACGACAAGGGCGTGATTCGGAAGCTGCGGAAGGAGATCGAGGCGCTGAAGAAGCAGTTGGAGGGCGCGGGAACGCAGGGCGCCGAGGCGGGCGGGCTGAGTGGCGAGCAGTACCGCGAGATCCAGCGCGAAGTGGACCGTCTGACGGAGGAGGTGAAGAGTCGAGACGCCCTGTTGCAGCAGCGCGAGGAGGCGGAGCGTGGCATGAAGGAGGAGCTGACGCAGGCGCAGGTGCACGAGAAGGAGCTGCAGAGCCGTCTGACGGACGCGTTGCGACGCATCGAGGAGAAGCAGACGGAGACGACGGCGATGCGCGAAGAGTGCAGCGTGAAGGACCGACACATCGAGGAGCTGAACGCCACGCTGCTGCCCGTTCAGTGCGAGTGGTGATGTGCGATGACTCGTAGAGAGGAGCTGACCGGGCTGCGCGAGCGCGACGAGGACTGGTTGGCGCAGTGGAGGGAGTTCGCGCTGGTGAAGGAGGAGAGCATGACGGAGGCGCTGAAAAGCGTTCTTGCGCGAGTCCACGAACTACATGAGGAGAAGGAGGGTCTGAGCGAGCAGCTGAAGCAAGCCGTGGCGTCGCAGAATGAACTGGCGCAGGCGCGAGCGACGCTGAAGAGGCTGGAGGAGGAGTGCACGCGCGTGATCGGCGAGCGGGACAAGACGGAGCGCGAGCGCGACGAGCTGAGCGTGAAGGTGGCGGAGATGAAGGACACGATGGAGAGCGTTCTGCGGAGCGTGGAGGGCCTGTTCGACACAGAGCGGAACGAGCGCTTCAAGGTGGAGGAGCTGAACCGAACGGTCGAAGCGATTACGCAGGAGCGCGATGCTCTGCAGGCGTCGATGGCGAGCCAGAGCTCCATCAACAAGGCGCTCCACGCGCAGTCCAGCCTGATGGAGCAGAAGCAGCGGTCGATGAAGCACCAGTGGTCGTCGGAGGGGTCGCAGCTGCGCAAGGCGAAGGACGAGCTGAGCAAGCGACTGGGCGCTGCGGTCGCGGAGGAGAAGCGCCTTCGCGCGCTGCTGATGGAGAAGGAGGCGAACCTGCAGTCGTCGTCGCAGTGCATCCAGCAGATGACGCTGGAGCTGCACACGCTGCAGGCAGTGATCGCGTCGAACGACGATGCGATCGACGAGTTGGAGGCGTGCGAGGTGGTGAGCAACGACGATATGAGCATGCTGCGAACGCTGATCATTCGTCAGAAGCACGACTTGATGAAGAGCGAGAAGGAGATGAAGGAGATGAAGGTGCTGAACGAGGAGCTGATGAAGAACGTGGAGGGGAAGGAGCGCGAGTTGAGTCAGATGGAGTGCGAGTTGAACGAGAAGAGGGAGTCGTTTGAGAAGAAGGTGGGCAAGGTGAAGAAGGAGAATGAAGGGTTGAAGAGGCAGAATGAGGAGTTGAAGAAGGAGAATGAAGGGTTGAAGAGCGAAGTGGAGAAGGCCAAGAAGGAAACAGAACAAACAAGGAAGGAAGCAGAGGAGGCGAAACGAAGGACAGAACAAGCGAAACAAGAGGCGGAACAAGCGAAACAAGAACTGGACAAACGAACCACTCTGCAAGGAAACGAGGCGTTCGGCAACCCTCTCCTCTCCTCCGTGGAGAACGACACACCATCTACCATGAGCGAATCTGTCCTCCAGGAGGGTCGAGACACCGTGGCAGCACTGCGGGAAGAGAACGCGCGTCTCCAGAACGAGTTCGCGGAGTCGCAGGACCGCATCGCGAGACTGCAGCAAACGATTCGCTCCAAGTACGCGGAGTACAAGGAGATGAAGGACACGGTGGCGGAGGCGCGGGAGCTGGCGGCGCGGCTGGGCAACGATTTCGACAAGCTGAAGAAGAAGTACGCGACGGCGAAGAGTCGGATCGCGCACCTGGAGAAGAGCAAACTGAGCACCACGGAGATGGAGAAGATCAAGCAGTTGCTGAAGACGAAGGAGGCGATGCGGGAAGAGTGCCAGGGGCTGCGGTTCGAGTCGAAGCAGCTGCAGGAGCAGGTGGACTCGATGAAGGAAGAGATGACGAGTTGGGGATTGGGAGTGCGTGTGAGGTGTAGAGATAAAGAGCGAGTTGAACGAGTCCACGCGGATTCTGCGCGAGAAGGATCTGAAGATCGACGAGCTGCAGTCGGATTTGAAGGAGGCGCAGAACTCGACGAGTTCTGTGTATGGAAACCAGTTCCTGGAGAACGAGAACGTGATGCTGAGCATGAAGGTGAACGAGCTGCAGCAACAGCTTGCTGAGGCGAACAACAAGATAAGGCGGAAACTGGAGTCTCCACGAAAGAATCGACGAAGAGAAGAGCCCGCGCGTCAGGTGCAGTCTCCCATTAAGCGGAGCAAGGTGTCGGAGTTTGACATCGACGACCCCACAAAGTGTAACACACAATGCTCTGTTTGTTGGACTCCCGATTGTGTCAGAATCGCAAACCCGCTGCGTCATTCCTCTGCTACCCTAATCATGCCCACATCCTTTTCGTGGCATCCGTTATGGACAACGATGACACGCTGCAGTGATTGGGATAGCCCAACAATTCCAGTATTTAGAAAGCACCACTCCGTGGGCGCACACTCTCCCAAATCGGTCCTATTTCCGCCACGCTCTTCTTGGTTTTCCTCAAAGAACCATCCGAATTCAGCCATGAATGACATTTGCGATTCGACATGGTATTTGGAGATCATGAAACACAAGGGCAGTCCGGACAAATACAAATCCGAGGATTGTAGCGTTTTGGAGGCCTTGAAGGAAATCATCTGCTCCAAAAAGGGAGACATGGAGTACCACCCCTCTTCCGTCGAGTTCTTTTCGTGCATCATGTCCACTCTCGCTGGAAGCGGGGAGCACTGTCGCAGCGTAATTCATCTGCCATTCGAGTTATGTTTTAGCTCTTCTATTTGCTCCAACTCGTGCTTCCCGACGTTTCGGACAACGTGAAGCGACTGAAGTGCAACGACTGCTTGGATATATTGATGAACGTCTACAAAACCCACAAGGATGACATGGAGCCGTCTGCGATCCGCTCCCTCTCCTCCTGTCTGGCGGAGATCCTGCTCGTGCAGGAAGCGAACACGGAGTTGTGGGAATCCGGAATCGTGAAGCGCGCGTTTTCTCTCCTCCTCAGCTTCTGCATGCAGGACAACGGCAAGGTTCGCCACCACGTCCAGGACGAGATCATGCGACTGCTCCAGTTCCACTACGAGCGCAGCTTCCCCGTGTCTTCCCGCCAGGTGATTCGCCAGCTGGACATTCTGTGCAAGTCCTTCAACGAGGACGACTTCCACGACGTGATCAACTTCCTCGTGTTCATCACCAAGTCGTGCTTGATTCTCCACGGCGACGTCTACCCGAATCTCTTCTCCCTCCTCCTGAAGGTACTCGTCCCCTCCTCTCTTCACCGTAGATCCGTCAGCACCGCTGCACGCTCGTCGACTACCGCACGCTCCGTCCCATCGAGGTCATTCTGGACAGCGACCGTTTCGTCGACGACGCCGTCATCGATTCAACCTTCCAGGCGCTCCAGGCGCTCGCGCCCCAAGTCACCGACAACGAGAAGGACGTGGCGGAGTACTACATCGTGCTTCTCCAGATCTCCCGCCACTACCTCCAGCAGCAGCACGAGCACGGCGAGGAGCTCTTCGTCGCCACCACGCGCAAGGTGCTGGAGTGCTTCGCCTCCGCCAACGCCGCGCTGCACAAGACGCTGTCCATTTACCTCATCTCCTTCTACGCCAGCCTGTCCTCGATCGTGAGTCATCCATCCCCTGCTGACGCATAGACGGTGTCGGTGGCGACGGCGCAGCAGATCGTCCAGCTGTACCTGGACACGCTGCAGTTCAAGTACCAGCACGCCTGGACGTACATCCTGCCCTCTCTCTCCGCCATGACCAAATTCCTGGGGTATTTGTACCCCGATTTGTTCAGCACGCTTCTCCAGCAGCTCGTGGCGATCTTCGACTCCTCAGTGCGCGGCGACGCATCGTAGGTCCCACACTCTCCTCTCACGACTAGCTTTGAGGTGATTTTAACGAAGACGCTGGGGTACTGCATGGAGGCGGTGGGCGTGGAGCACTTCATGCACGCGCTGGATATGGTGGTAGGGACAGCGAGGGGGAGTCAGTCGCAGGACCCGCGCACACACCTCCCGCTGGAGAGCCATTACTTCCTGTTCGAGCTGATCTCGGACCACGCGAAGCACACGCACTCGTCGCTCTCGTTCTTCTTCAAGGAGTTGTTTCCTTCTCCACTCCTCACGGAGTAGAATCCTCCCCATCGCGAAGGCATGCCACAGCGCCGAACAGCGCGCCGCGAACCCGCTCCAGAAGCGCCGCTTCCACTCGTACGTGCTCGACCTCTGGGGCCTGTTCGCCTCGTTCTGCGTCTGCGCCGACGATTGTGCGACCGCCGTACCCGCGTACTGCTCCAGCATCATCGGCGCGATGACGGACAAGACGTACCCCGAACTGAGCATCACCGTGTGCAAGGGGCTGACGCTGCTGATCCGCAGCAACCAGCTGGCGCTGGAGGAGAAACACGAGGAGGAGGAGGAGAAGGAGGAGGACGAGGAGGAGGACAGCGAATCGATGATGAGCGAGGAGGAGGGCAAGACCACGGCGGACGACGCTGAAGACGAGATGGTATGTTTGGCGTGTGGATGTGAGCGTAGCTTCCCTTCCTCTCCATTCTCGAGACCACGCGCTCGCCGCGCATCCAGCGCGACATCGCCCAACAGAACATCGCCGTGCTCCAGCAACTCTGCGAGAACCTCCTCCTGACGCTTCTCGCGCTGTACGAGCAGTGGCACGGCGACTTCTCCGAGGAGATCCCGCGCTACTCCGGCATCGGCAAGGGCGGCGACATCACCAACGTGCAGGTGATTCGCTGTGCGATCGAGACCGTGTTCAGCATCAGCGCGCCCGACCTGGTGTCCAAGATGCTGAACCAGGTGCTCAGCAAGCTGCTGATGGCGTTCACCAACGACGATCCCGCCAACACGGAGCGCTGCGTGGGCCAGAGCATCATCCTCACGGGTCTGCTGTCGACGGTCATTCAGTACGTGAAGGACGAGGGTGCGTGTGAGTGTGTGACATGACGGCTAGAAATCTCGATCATTCTTCGCTGCATCCGTCCCCACCTCTCCGACGACACGGTGCCCATCCTGCAGAAGCGCGTGTACTTCTGCCTCCTCCGCATCTGCCATTACCACTCCACATTCATCGTGGACTCCATGCTGAACGAGCTGTCGTCGCTTCTCATGGAATCGATCCTCTCTCTCAACGTGGTGAGCAAGCGATACCGACTCAAGTGTCTCTTCTACATCTGCAAGGCGCTTTCGCCGCAGAACCCTCGTCACATCCAGTTCTGCATGTCCGTTCTCCCTGAGGTGATTCTCTGCCTCAAGGACGCCTCCAAGAAGGTGCGCTCCACCTGCTACGAGCTGGTGATTCTCTTCGCAGAGCTCATGCACTCCTCCTCCGTCTCCTACGAACTCCCCGACCACACGCAGGCGCAGGCTTCGTTGGACCAGCTGCTTGTGACGCTCACGACCTGCCTGGTGTCGGACAACGCGCACATGCAAGCCGCCGCGCTTCTTAGCATCTCGTGCGTCATCAACCACTTCCGCGAGCTGTCGGAGCTGCGCGCGACGGAGCTGCAGGTGCTGCAGCTCGTGTACAGCCTGATCAAGGAGGAGAACCGCGAGCTGGTGAAGAGCTGTCTGAAGTACATCCACAAGTGCGTGCGCGTGCTGGGCGACGATGACCTGATGCAGGAGAAGGAGCGCATGGTGCACGCGATCATGGTGGACTGCGGAGGCAACAAGAACCGCTACCGCGCGCGCGTACGTCGTGTGTCACTCGCTTGAGCGTAGATCAAAGCCATCCTGGAGTCGCTGATCAAACGCGTCGGCGAAGACGAGGTGAAGCCGTTGATCCCCGAGGAGGATCTCCCTCTTCTGACCGCGATCGCGAAGGCGGAGCGCAAGAAGGAGAGCGCGAGAGTGGTGGCGTGTCGTGACGGTGATGCGTAGAAGAAGGACGAGGAGGGCGAGGACCGTCGCACGCTCACGCAGCGCAAGCGGTGGATCCACGAAGGCGAGGACCCGATTGATTTGCTGAACGTGCAGGACGTGGCGAAGGGAATCAGCAGTCGGAGAGAGGAGGAGAGCGACGACGAGGAGGTGGGGGAGGAGAAGGCGAGTGAGGAATAGGTGGAGATGGACGAAGAAGGCCGAATTGTTGTCAGAGAGGAGGAGACGGAAAACAGGTCGAAACGAGACAAGCGAGCGGCGCCTTCGGAGTTGGCGGAGGAGGAGGAGGAGACGGAGAAGAAGAGTCCGAAGGAGAGGAAGATCCGTCGCATTCGCAGAGACGACAGCGGAGAGCAGGACGGCTCGCGATTCCGATCGACAAAGGCAAAGGGCGACATGAAGAAGGGGAACATCCAGCCGTACGCCTACATTCGTTTAGACTCCAGGATGCTTAGCAAGAAGAAGCAGAACCAGTCGCTGGGGAAGTTCAACAATCTGATTGGTGCCGCCAAGAAGGGCGCACGCGAAGGATCTGCAAAGAGAAGAAAGCAGAATTGATCGTCATCGAGTTTCTTTGCGGTGTTTGTTCCATTCTTCTTTTCAAGAGTGACAGTTTTCGGCAATGGACAACAACTTGACATCGGGAGATCCCTACTTTTACGCGCAGAGGTGATATGCCGTGTTCCGTTGTGAGGAGTAGGACATTTGACAAACGGCTGAAGGAAACGAAGGATCTGTTTGAGAAATGGAAACAGCTGACGGACACGAAGAATCAGGATGTGTCGAGCGACCAACTGCGACAGTACACAAGAGGTGCCGATTTCGTCCAGTGCTGTCAACGCTAGATTTGCTGGCTCATTTGGACGAGATGGAGAACTTGATTTCCGAGCTGACGCGTTGCATGGGCATTATCGAGAAGAACCACGATCCTTCTCGTTTCAAGGGCATCGATGGAGTGTGACTCGTTGTTGTTGGTTATCGGTAGGAAGAAATGGAGCGAAGACGCAAGTACTTGGATGACATCAAGCTCATTGTCCACTCCATTCGCGACAACATGCGCAAGCAGCGGTTGACGATTCGCCGAGAACAGAAAGCGATACGACAGGACTTGCTGGACACCAATCCGCAGGAGGAGAGTCAGGAGCATCTTGCCGAGCAGGGGCGGCGCTACATTAAGGAAGTGCGTTTGCAATTAGGTGCGTGACGTGTAGCAGCTCGTGAAGGAGCAGGAAGAGATGATTGACCAGATCAGCTCCGGCGTGCAGCGACTGAACGACATGGCGCACACGATCCAGGACGAAATCCAGGAGCACGACCGGCTAATCGACACCGTGGAAATCCACGTCGACGTTGCGCAGACGAAGATGGAGCACAACAGAAGACAAGTGGAGCGGATCCTGCAAACAAATAGTACGTGATTGGAAAGCGAGTGACGCCTAGACTGGTGTGAAATCAAGACGATCATCGTCCTCTTCCTGTTCGCCGTTTTTTATGTGTTCTATACCCTATTTCTGTGACTCTCTTTTCAACAAACACGCTATACACATACAATATGGTTTCCCTGGTAATTGCCTCCATTTCCGCCCTGCTGCTGATTCGGAGCATTTCCGTGATTCATTCGCGCCTTCGCCTGGCCCACTGAGTTCGGAAAGGACATGTGGCCCTGCATGTTCTGCGAGTTGCGGTACATCATCACATTCATCGGAGCCGTCGCCACGTTTCGCTGGTGACTCACGTCGCTGTTGTAGCTCTGCATCGGAACCTACCTCTCACACTCGCCGCGCACACTCACCTCCGTCACCGTGTTGTTCACCACCACATTGCTCTGACCTCCGTCCTTCCGCGAGTAGTTCGACAGCTGCGGGAACGGTTTCGGATTGCGAAGCTGCTGTTTCTGCGTTGTGAGGTAGTGCTGCAGGAACCGCATGTTGCTCCGCGCGAACTGCGGCGCCGACGTGTAGTACGCGTGCGGCTGTCGCGATGGCATGGTTCGCGCCACGCGACGCACCGACGACTCCGCCAGCTTCTG
>ERZ780157.4589-NODE-4589-length-10367-cov-5.332137_pt1 | contig 10367 bp, 18 predicted proteins | sample MGYA00511169_ERZ780157 | MGnify/ENA primary metagenome ERZ780157 (study PRJEB29588, sample SAMEA1965149) | human gut metagenome | biome: human gut; feature: human-associated habitat; material: faeces | place: Denmark | collected 2008/2010 ...
CGAAGATGGCGGGCGTCAGAGCGAAGTTGGTGTTCGCATGCAGCTCCGATCGCAATTGGTTCACATCTCCGAGGAGGCCGCTGTAACTCTGCGCATTAGAGGAAATAATGAAGAAAGACGAGGCGAAGCTGCGCGTAACTGCCGTGGGTGGGAATGACTCTGGAATCGCGGGAGTCTGCATGTGAGAAGAAGAAACAGAGACGACCCAGCGTTATCGTAGAGAATATGGAGGATTTGATGGAGGGGCGACACTCATTGATGATGCTACGCATTGATGCGACGACATGCACACACCTCTTGCTGCAATGACTGTGCGTGATGCGCTCCACGTCCAGATCCGCCGCAGGACTCAGATCGCGCCACATGAAACTGTAGCCCAATCCGAGCAGGCCGCTGGGGGTGGAGAGGTTTACGACGACGCCCTCGTTCAGACTGTTCACGCTGCTCTCCTTGATCAGGTTCCGATAGTCTCTGGAGGTGAATCCGAATCCACGCCGCCTACTTAATGTAATCGAAGGAGACGGTGTTACCGAAGAATCCCTTCGGGATCCTGTAGTTTACGTTGTAGAGAATGCTCTTTCGCAGCACATCGTAGCGCATGTGTGCCGAGAGGACATCTGCGCGACCTGTGGGGTTGAGGTAGTCAATCGAGCCATCCTATGCATGACGTCGCGAAGCGAGGGACGACCAGACCGGCGTCATCCCCAGTCGTGCTGATGCTTCCTTGGATCCCGACGCGGAGAGGACGCGACTCCTTCAGATTTACGCGCACCATCACATCGGAACGGTTATACGTGGCGTAGTCAGCTATTCGTCAAGAACGACAGTCACGACCCACGCACGTCCATCGTGAGCTCTACGTCGTCGAACACGCCGAGACTAAGAAGATTCATTTTCATTTTGACCAATTCGATGTAGATTTCGCCAAATGTCTTTGCATTCACCAACTCCTACACTTCACTATGCCACGCAGCTGGCAGTACCGGCTTTATCTCTCTCTCAATCACAGAGCGTCTATTGGGTTACACCCCTCCCTCCCTCTCCTACCGCGTCTTTCCCTGCGGCTCCTGCTTCAACGCGACAACGCGCATCGGCATGTCGTTAATGGAAGGTTCGTCGCTCATTGTCAATCCAATAGTGTGCGAGAACAATCCAATTATGTGAGAGAATGAACAATCCAATTATGTGAGAGAATGAACAATCCAATAGTGTGCGAGAACAAACAATCCAATAGTGTGAGAGAACAAACAATCCAATAGTGTGAGAGAACAAACAATCCGAGTTCAATTCCTCGAAATCCAGGAAACGGATGCCGATTCCTTGAAGCCCATACAGAAAAACGCTTCAGGTCTACGCATTGTTCACAGCAGGCAAGAAAGGACACGGATCACGCCGCCGCACTCTTGTCGCCCTCAGGAGAAACGGCCGACTCCAGTGCTACACATCACGCTCCCATCCGAATCGTACACATGTACAGCGGCGTATCACTCACATTATTCACAGCATTGTAGTTGTCGCACAGTCCGGAGAAGTACTCGACGTCGCAGAAGTGGAGACTGCCGATGGAGCGTCGCTCTCCCAGGACGATTGCGTGCTCGTGCGACTGTAAAACGGTGGCGGGGAACATGTTGGACACGGCTCCCTCCACAACGCGATGGAGCGCTCTGGCGCTATGGTATCCGATGAACATGGCCAGCACTTCCTTGGCGTCCATGATGGTTGCAATGCCCATGGTTAAAACGCGCGTTGGCGCAAACGGAGGAAGCATGTCGTCATCGATGTCGCGCTCGCTATTCAGACAGTAGCGGTCGTTCACGACGAAGTTGCTGCAGGTCTTCAAGCGAGTGCGGCTGCTCAGTGAACTCCCGGGCGCATTTCCCCCGATAGCCGCCTCCGAATTCACTCCGGCGCAGAGGAGCTGGATTCCTCCGTAGTGCTCGATGGCCTTCTCAAACAGCGCGCACTCTTCCTGGAAGTCGGAAGCCAGACCGTTCAGAAAGAAGACGTGCTCCGGAGCGGCATCCACGAACTTGAAAAACGCCTCGTACTGCTGGCACGCGAGACTGCGCGGATCCGTTCTTGGCACACCACAGTACTCTTCCAGCTGGAAGAACACCGTGTTCTTGAAGGACACGCTGCCCTCCTTGTACAAATCGACGAGAGTCGTGAAACTATAGGTAATGCGGCGCATAGAGCGCCTCACAACAGACGGTTCAGCTCTGTGGGGTTGGGGAGAACCATGGTAAAGGGACGATCCTCCGTCGGCGCGTACTCGCTGATGCACTTTGCGACGTGTTTGGCCGCGTAGACCAGCACCTCGTTGCTGTTGTTCTTGATCACCACCCGCATTCAGCCTGTTCCAAGCAAAGAAATGACCCAGCTCATGTTTCCACGTTTCCCTCATTGTTGCGAACAAACAAACGGAATGAAATAGAATGCGCCAGAACACTGTACAGTTTAAGAGCGATCCACCTTCGCCATGTACTGGATCAGGTCGACCATACGGTTCGAGTAGCCCCACTCGTTGTCGTACCACGAGACCAGCTTCACGAACGTGTCGTTCAGCGCGATTCCTGCCTTCGCGTCGAACACCGACGAGAACGGGCAGGTCATCAGGTCGCGCGACACCACGTCGTAGTCCACGTAGCCCATGATGCCCTTCATGTACGTCTCCGAAGCCTCCTTCACCGCCGCCTTGATCTGCTCATACGTCGCGGGCTTGCTCAGCACGCACGTCAGGTCCACCACCGACACGTCCTCCGTGGGAATACGGAACGACATGCCCGTCAGCTTGCCGTTCAGCGAGGGAATCACCTTGCCCACAGCCTTCGCCGCGCCCGTGGAGGACGGGATGATGTTGAAGCAGGCAGAGCGACCGCCTCTCCAGTCCTTCTTCGAGGGACCGTCGAGCACCTTCTGCGTGGAGGTCACGGAGTGCACCGTCGTCATCAGACCCTCCTTCAGACCGAACTTGTCGTTGATGATCTTCGCCAGCGGCGCCAGGCAGTTCGTCGTGCACGACGCGTTCGACACCACCTTCAGGTCCTTCGTGTACGTCGTGTTGTTCACGCCCATCACGAACATCGGAGCGTCCTTCGACGGCGCCGAAATCACCACCTTCTTCGCGCCGCCCTCCAGGTGCTGCGCCGCCTTGTCCTTCGCCGTGAACACGCCCGTCGACTCCACGATGTACTCCGCGCCCGCAGCGCCCCACTGGATCTTCTTCGGGTCCATCTCGTTCGACACCACGATGCGGCGACCGTTCACGATGATCGCGTCCTTCTCCGCCTTCACCGTGCCCTGGAACGGACCGTGCGTCGAGTCGTGCATGATCATGTACTCCATGTAGTCGGGCGTGATGAACGGGTCGTTGATCGCCACCACGTTCACCAGCGGGTTCGGCTGCGTCGCGCGGAACACCAGGCGACCGATGCGACCGAAGCCGTTGATACCCACACTCACGGGACCCGCGTTCTTCACCGTCGAGTTCGCGTTGATGATGTTCACGAACTCCGGCTTCAGCGACGCGCCGCCCACCAGGAAACCGTCGATGTCCGCCTGCTTGCCCAGCTCGTCGCAGTTCTTCGCGTTCACCGAACCGCCGTAGATGATGCGCACCTTGTCCGCCACCGCGGCACTCACGTTATCGCGCAGCCACTTGCGCAGCACCGCGTGCACCTCCTCCGCCTGCGCGGGCGTCGCCGTCTTGCCCGTGCCGATGGCCCAGATCGGCTCGTACGCGATCACAGCGTCGTCCCAGTTCTTGATCGCGTCCGCATATGCCTTCAGCTGGCGCGTCACCACCTCCGCGAAACGACCCGCCTCGCGCTCCTTCAGCGACTCGCCCAGGCAGCAAATCACCTTCAGACCGTTCTTCTGAGCATATGCAGCCTTCGTGGCGACCTCGGAGTCGCTCTCGCCCTTGCCGCGGCGTTCCGAGTGACCCACGATCGCCCAGCCCACCTTCAGATCCTTGAGCATCTCGGCAGATGTCTCACCGGTGAACGCGCCGTTGCCCTGAGACCACACGTCCTGCGCAGCCACCTGCACGTCGGGACGCACGGAAGCCACAGTGTCTCTCAAGTAGGCAGTGGGGGGAGCGATCACCACTTCAGCGTCATTGTTGAGGTTGGAGCTGTTCAGCGTAGCCACGATCTCCTGAACCTTCGACAGGGAACCGTTGCACTTCCAGTTGCCGCCCACGAACAGCTTACGGGCAGCGGAACCGAAAGAACGAGCAATGACAGATGAACGAGAAAGCATAGTATGTGTTGTAACGAATAGAATAAGAATGAGGGTTTGATAAGAACGACCGGATAGAGATCGAAGTGCGGGGCGACGACATACAGGCAAATGCCTGCGTGATTGCCCTGAAGCCGTGCGTCGGACTGTGCGGTCGGCTCTATCTGCCACAGAGGAGCAGGCGCGACGACATGCTATCCCCCACTGCTCTTTTCAGAAGGGTAGTGCGTATCTGTGTCTGATACGGGGAGGAATGGAGTGGTGGGAGTGGGAACAGGAGGATGGGAGTGGTGGAAGCGGGGAAGGAAAGATGGGGGTGAAAACAGAAGGAAAGGAGGGATGAGAAGGAAAACGAAAGGAAAGGAAGAAGGGAAATGAAAATACAATATCTCCACTCCCAATCAACTCCATTTCAAACAAACACACGATCTCGCGCAATACTCAGTTCTTCGTCATCACCTTAATGCCGTCCTTCGCAGCCACGATCACCTACACATCACCACACACACAAAGCGCTACCGTCGTCGCCATGTTGATGAACAGACCGTGGTCCACGACGCCAGTGATCTGCTTGATCTCGCGATCCACCTCCTCGGGGTGGTCAATTCCGTTCGGGAAGCGCAAGTCGATGATGTAGTTGCCGTTGTCCGTCACCAGACTACAGTCAACACCTCAATAGAAAGCCTACGGCTTCGAGGGATCCTCCTTGCTGGGACGAAGAACGGGCTCGCCGAACTTCAGCAGGCGCTTCTGCGTCTGCTTCCAGCCGAACGGGACGATCTCCACGGGAAGGGCGTCCTTCGTGCCCAGCTTCTTCACGATCTTGCTCTCATCCACGATCACCACAAAACGAGACGTCAGGATCTCCGTGCTCTTCTCGCGCAGCAGAGCAGCGCCCTTGCCCTTGATCAGCTGCAGCTCCGGATCCACCTCGTCCGCTCCGTCGATCGCGATGTCGATGGACTCCACCTCGTCGATGCTCACCATGGGGATGTTCAGCGCGCGCGCCTACAACCATCACGTTGGAACAGCCACTAGTACGTGCGTGTCGGTCTCTATGGAAGTAGCCACGCCGACAATGTCGTGCAGCAGGCCCTCCTTCAGGAGTCTGCCCACCTCCTCCACGGCGAAGTACGCAGTCGATCCCGTGCCCAAACCAACCACATCGCCGCTCTTGATTTGCTTCACGGCCTCGACGGCGGACTGCTTCTTCAACTCGTTCATGCTCATGGCTGCGCTCTGTTTGGCTCAACAAGAAAGGAAATGCGCCCTTCCCACAGCGCCCCCAACAGCGCGAAATAACCGTTGGCGCCGCCCCAGAGTCAGACCGTAGAATTAGGTGGCATTGTGATCATTCCGGTAATGGCTGAAAAGGAAATGAGCGCGCAGCAGGATAAACCAGCGGAGGTTCTGAACGGGAAGCCCAATGCGAGTAGGCGTGTGTCGTTCTCGCGCTCAGCAGCAGAATTCGATCTTTCTCGTAAAATGGCGCCCTTCCTCGATATCCACTTGCTCCTGCCCGTGTTCGACTGGCTGGAGGAGTCAAAGATATCCTTTCTCACTCGATTCGAGCGTGGCAGCCCTTGACGCGAAGATGTACAAACAAAATGAAATTGCAAAGGCGCGTTTCGCCCTTCTCCAAAAGACGAACATGCTGGAGTACGCTCTCGACGTCTTCAAGACCATCTACGGAGACGAGGAGCCTCCGAAGGGTTCGCTTTCGCGCGGGGCGTGATGCGGTAGAGTTGAGGGGAAAAGTCCAGGCTTCCAAGGACAAGTACGACGAAATCATGGAGAGTCCGCTGATCGACTGCGTCAAGGCGTGCATGAAGGAGTTCGAGGAGAACGGCGTGATGCCCGTGCTCTCCGAGGAGGATCTCAAGGAATTCGAGGTTCGCTTGTGGTGAGGCTGTGAGCTGTAGGTGACGCGCGCCGACCTCGACGAGTGCTTCTCCATCGCCAAGTTCCTGATGAACTGCGGCGAGTACACCATGGTCATCGACCTCATCACATTCTACTTGTGAGTGCAAGCGCGCGGGATCACGCACAGAGCCCAGTTCACGCCCGCTCCCTGCAAGGACCTGTTCGCCGACCGCTATCTCAACCTCCTCTGGGGCCGTCTGGCGTGCGAGCTGCTGGTGGGCAGTCTGGACGACGCGCAGTCCGACATCAAGCAGATCGAGTCCTACATCGCGTCGTGCGAGGTGCATGTTTGACTGTCTTCTCACCCACAGAGCGCCGTGCCCGCGCTGCAGGTGGCGCAGGAGCGCTGCTGGCTGATGCACTACGGGCTGTTCATCCTCTCGGGACACGAGGACGGCTGCAACCTCTTCCTCCGCACCTTCAACCGCAAGGAGTGGGCGTGAGTGTGTCGAGTGACGCGCAGGTACACCTCGGTGATGGAGATCCACTGTCCCTGGCTGCTCCGCTACATGGTGGTGATCGGCGTGGTGCAGAGCGCCCAGAGCCGCACCGTGATCGGTCGCATGGTGGACGTGGGGCAGAGCGAGGCGTGTGAGGCGTAGATGGTGGAGCGCGAGCAGGAGGCGCTGGAGGACCCGCTGTTGCAGTTCCTGTACGAGCTGTCCATCCAGATGGACTTCGAGGCAGCGAGCGAGCACCTGGCGCTGTGCGAGGACGTGCTGGCGTCGGACTTCTTCCTGAGCGGGAGCGAGTTGGCGGCGAAGTTCATGCAGTGCGCGCGTCTGCTGGTGGTGGAGCTGATGTCCAACACGCACCGTCGCATCGGGATGAAGCTGCTGGCGAGGAATCTGTGCATGGGTGGGCGAGCGGTGAGGGCGTGAGGCGTAGAGGAGGAGGCGTGCGAGGCGTGGGTGAAGAGCGTGATAGATAAAAAGGAAATCGATTTGAAGATGGAGGTGAAGGAGGGCTGCGTCGTGATTGATAAATCTGTTCCTTCATTGTGGCGGTGTGGGGAGAGCGTGAGGCGTAGATACGAGCGGGTGATGGAACGAACACAGGACATCGAGAAGGCGATGGAGGCGCTGAGCCGTGTGTCACATTAGATGATGGGTGGTGTGTTTGTTAAACAGGTCATTCCTCTTCCACTTGAACTCCCTTTCCTCCGATCTGGATTCGCTGGTAGTCAAACCCGCGTTGAGAGAGATGGGTCATGAAGGCTTCTTCGTCCTTCTCATCTGCTTCTGTTGAGGCAACGGCGATGACGCAACCCCCACCTCCTCCGCCCGTCAGCTTCGCGGCGTAGTGGTGTTGCCGCGCGATTCCCACAATGGCGTCGATCGCCTCGCAGCTCACGCCCAGCGCTTGCAAGAGGTATTGGTTCATGTCGATTGCGTGGTTGAGGTGAGAGGGGTTGAGGGTGATTTCTCCTTTGTGTGTGTCTTCTCTTCCTTCATTTCTGTTGTCTTCTCTTCTCGCATTCATATCTTCTTCTCCTCTCGCACTCACATCTTCTCCTCTTCCCACATTCACACTCCCACTCGTCACGTTCATCACCAACCCCTCAATCCCATCAAACACGCACTCCACTGTCTCGGGAAGCACTCCCTTCAAGCCCTTCACCTTCTCTATCATCCTCCCCGTGTTCTTCGGCAACATGGAGTCAATCAGCAGGAAGGAGAGGGGCTCCGTAGCGATTCGCACCAACTCATTCCCACCCGTCGTCCTCTTGCAGAACCGCAACAAGCCGCCTGCACGTCATCCCTCCACGCATCCCCCACCGAAACAAGACACCGTGTTGTCGATGCCTGAAGGCGTGCCGTGGAAGAGCACTTCGCCCTCGTACGCCAGCGCATTCACCGCGTCCAAGTCCTATCACTCATCCCCGCACAACTCTCCCACCAAGGAGAAGGGATCGCGCACACCCTGCAACACATTCCGGTAGGCCATACACGTTGCCGCAAGACAGGTGCACAGGGCAGCAGAACCGCCGAGTCCCTTCTCTTCCGGAATGCCTCGATTCTCCACGCGAAGACTCACAGGCGAAAGCGTGGAGAGTCTGCATGTGAGAGGGATAGAGTAGGATTACAGGGAGGTCTGCTGGAGCATGAAGACGATCAACACAATGGTGCTCTTCGCCAAATGACTCACGGGATCGGGGTGGACGATGCACGGTTTGATGTGCTCGTCGAACACTGTTGAAATCGGAGAAGGGACTAGTCTTGACAGGAATGAGCGGAAACGCAACCCTTCCAGTCAATTTGCTGTCTTTGCAACTGTGCAATGTCAAGTAGCACGCGCTCTTCCTCGTCCGAGCCCAACGAGACGGTGGTGATGGAAAGACCCGTCTGATCCGCGCTGTCGTCCTACACGTTAATTCGATAACTAATCCCAACAATCCAGCAGTGAATCCGGAGGGAATCCACGACTCCGCACAACGCGTGCCTGTAGTACACCACGGCGTGTTCTCCGAATAGAATGCACTTCCCCGGAGCGCTCCCGTGGATCCTTGCCATGTTGTCAACACAAGAATGGAGCAAACAAACACGCCCATCGCAATTCTAAAGGACTACTGCGCCACACGCCTCTTCTTCGCGCTCTCTTCACACACGGGGAAATGCTCCTTGATCTACCGCTCATGCCACCTTCTCTGAACCCACGGAGTTGAACAGAACACCGATGCGTCGGAGATTGTCCTCGAACTTCTTGTTCCCGTAATCCACCACGTACCGGAGATACTCCTCTGTCACGAGCAACGCACCGTTCTCCGCTATGGGAAACTCCATGCTATTTGCTGTTGTTCGAATGCCCAACATGATGCGACGTCCCATCAGGATGCCGCTCTCGCGGAAGCCGGCAGCTACGGCCAGCTCCAACAGGGCTTGCGCCTTCTCCCAGTCGCGACACTGCACCTACAAGTCATCGAAGGGGAAAAGACGGACGTGGAGAACGAAGGGTTCGAGCTTGAAGAGCGTGACGCCCTTGCAGAAGGGCAGTTCCTCCTTGGTGCGCGCGATCAGCTCCTCCGGGGTCACGACACGGTGCTCGACGAACAGCCACTTCCCGCCCTTCTATTTGTGAACGGACGGAGGAGAGGGGACGGAAACCTGCGCACTCTTCGTTTCGTCGTAGGCAGCGCAGAAGATGGAAAAGCGGCCCGAGCAGGACGACGTCGTGCAGTAGTCGGGCGTCTTGTTCACATACTCCACCAAGTCCACGATGGGCTCGTCGACAGAGCCCTTCTTCGATTTGTCCAATTCCTTACTCAGTTTCAGCAGCAGATTCCGTTTACACACATCGAAGTCAATGGCTTGCTTCCTACCCCTTATCTCGCGACTCAACTGCGTACGCGCTCTTCTGCTCCATGGTTTCGCGGCCAATTGGAATCGAGAAGCAGGGATTATGACACTCAGCACGCATTCGTGTTTCTGGAGAAAACAGGAATAGAATACAAGGGTCGCTACATCGCTGCCCAGCTCGAGAGAAGGGATGGACTCACTGAGGTGAGGGGAGCAGGAACAGAACAGCTGGTGGATCATTTGCACTGCGCTCGTCCTCTCCGATTCATTCTACCGATGAGCGGGCAGAACGCGACCTCACCGCGTTTGAAAAGGGAACGCACTGCATCCGCCTCGATTCGACTTCTTCCCTCAGCTCCTCTGCATCGAACGCGTGACGGATGCTGGTTGCGTCTATCCCTCACTCTTCCTCCTAACTGCTACAGTCGTTCACAACGACACAGCTCTTCCACACGGTGAACGAAATGGGCGTTTCCGCAATGGCCCTCTTGCAAATGCGCCAGGTCCTCTCATTCTTCATATCCAGGAAGAAGAGGATGAACTGGATGGATTGCGAATCGATGATGTTATTCAGGGCTTCGCTCGACAGGTCTGTGACGAAACTGGGAATGAGAGGATACGGCAGGATTTCACTATTCGATTTCGTCACTGTTCGGCATCCGCAGCAAGGCAGGCAGAAGGTCGTACCGAACGGAGCAGAGGTCCCCAACCACCTAGTGCGTGACTCCCTCTCGCTGACAGCACGAGCACGTTGAGCTTCTCCATGATGTGGAGCGCGTGGGACGAAACAAACACAAGGCGATAATGGTACAATGAAACCCGCTTATTCGTCATCCTCGTCGTCCTCCTCCGCAACGCAGAACTCCTTCTCGGACACGTAGATACCATCAAGGAACTTACGGATAT
>ERZ780157.4590-NODE-4590-length-10365-cov-3.330747_pt1 | contig 10365 bp, 11 predicted proteins | sample MGYA00511169_ERZ780157 | MGnify/ENA primary metagenome ERZ780157 (study PRJEB29588, sample SAMEA1965149) | human gut metagenome | biome: human gut; feature: human-associated habitat; material: faeces | place: Denmark | collected 2008/2010 ...
TGGGATGGGAAGTGGAGAGGGGATGGGGATAGGGGTTGTATTGGCTGTTGTTTTCGTTGTGGGTGTTGTTTGGGTGATAGGGAATGTGAGTGGATTCGAATGAGATTGTGCGCTTCTCGACTGTGTGATGGGGGCAGAAGGAAACAAACACATAATGCTTGAATCAAGCACAATGCACATTATTCGTATGTGATGTCAGCACCCACATCTAGTCATCAACCCCGAAACACAAGCACAACTCCTGATTTCAATATCGGTACAGTGCTCCATGAAATACAGATCCGCTTCTTTGAGAGACGGCATGTCTACACTCACAATCCACTCCGAATCCCCCACTCTGAAGACGGATATGGTGGGAGAACATAAACGTCAAACTGCTCCCTATCACCTTCAGTGTGGTAAGCTTCGGTAAGTCTAGGCATCACACTCCTTCCCCGCATTCACCCTTCATCACCAACCACCCCTTTCTAAATCCGTTCTCATCCTTCTTTTCGTAGTTCTCTAGAAAAGAACACAATCTCACTACTCCCTACCCTTGGGATCCAGAGTGTCTATTTCGCGGTCGAACGACAAGGAATCCTGCTTCAGTTCCAGATACTCCAGTGACGGCAAATCTATCCCTCACACCATCCCAGCACACGCACTCTCGAAGTAGGCGTAGTTGCAGTCATGGAAGCTTTCTCTCCCGATGCGCACTCGCTTCAGCTTCGGTAAGTCTAACCATAACACGCCCTCGTCAACCCAACCCTGCAGAGCGATGGGAGAATACAGAAAGTTCATGCTGCTGAATCGCGTCTCCATGTCGCCAATGTCCAGCACCTCCAGCGAGGGCAGATTCTTCAGAATGCACGTGCGAGCGTAGACAAAGCAGCGTGTGGATATGACCACCTCCTTCAGCAACGGACAGTCTCGCACGATGAGCGTCTGACACGACGAATCGGAGTCATCCCTCGTCGAGAAGCTCTTCGCGCCGATGAAGACGCGCCTCAGCCGCCGCAACTCCACAATCCTCACCATTTTGGTGAGCATGAAGCAACGGTACCCCACCACGAACTCCTCCACGTTCGGGAACGACGAGAGGTCGAGCGCAGAAAGAGGACCGTTGCACGTGGCGTCTTCGACGACGATCTTCCTCACGCCGGAGCCGATCACCATAAAGTCACTAATGCGATGCACGTTCGCTTCGGGGTGGCTGCGTGGGAGAGACGAGTGATTCGCCAGCGCGCCAATGTCTATCCATGATCACTGAACGCGCAGAAACGCACTCTTAATAGCCCACTTGTCTGCAGAGACGAACGCGTTGTCGTGGAGCGTGTACTCCTTAATGTTGGGCATGTCTACGCCTCACGCGACGGACCCAGACGCACCCTCGAGAACGACATACGACGGGTGGTCAAAGGTGTGGCTCTTCTCCGTAGTGCCGATCACGCTGAAGATCGTGGTGAGTTTGGGCAAGTCTACGCCTCACGCCAACGACGCGTGGTCACTTCGCATGATCAGGTCGCTTCCCGGATCCGTGTCGAACGAGAAGGCGTGGAAGCCCAGGTGAATGGATTCCAGCTCAGGCAGGTCTATTCGTTCACCACGCCTCAGCACAGATCACTCTCAAACACGACGTGATGACAGAACTGGAACGCGTAGGCTCCAAAGAACAGCGTTTTCAGCTTGGGCATGTCTATTCCTCACTCCACCACCACTCACCCACTCTTCAGCTCAAACGATTTGGTGTATGGGAATGAAATGCAGTTGCGCGGGGCCGTCTCGCCCTTCATTTCGATCTTCTCCAACGAGGGCAGGTTCTCCATCTCGCACACGGTGTAGTATTCGCAGCACAGCGGACCCAGACTCAGCACCTTCAGCTTCGGACAGTCCTTTAAGTAGAATCGGTTGTCTGGCGACGCCCTGTTGACCATCACTGTTGTGAAACACATCATTCCCGTCTCGATGCTCTCCAGGTTCTTCATGCCCACCAGATTCACCACCTTCACGTTGGAGAAGCAGTAGTCCTTTGTTTTGATTATGCGCAGGCGGGGCATGAAACGTAAATCCAGAGTGGAACAGGGGAAGCCCCTGGAGCAGCAATTCTCCTCAAGAATGAGCTCCTCGATGCCGCTGTGCCAGGAAACATCTCCCTCGTTCTCCTTTGTGATCACCAGCTTCTTCTTCTTGTCAAGACGGCAATCGTTTATCCATTCACCGCTGTAAAGGATGCCTCCCTTTTGGTTGTATTGCGTTCCCGTGCCCCATCTCTTTCCGTAGCATATTTGTCCGTCGTAGGAGACGATTCCCAAATCGGAGTAGTAATAGCGGCCGTGGCATACATTTGTATCACCAACTCGGAAGCCTTCATACATGAGTCTCCCTTCCGCATTGTACAGCAATCCCCAGCCACAGGGAATCGAATCCAAAACGTCACCTTCCCACTTGCACCCCTTTGTGCCGACGGGTATTACTTCATTATGCAGGACATATTGAACTTCCAGATCATTCGCCTTTAGGAGTAGTTTTTGTTTCGTATCGACTATAATGATGTCACTTCTGTTGAAGTTCATAACAGCTCCTTCAGATGTTGCCGAGATACCCTTTTTCAGCTTGTAGCCGTCGCTTCCGAGAGATAGTGTGCATAGCTGATTATCAGTTGTCTTTATTTTGTTGAACAGAAGTTTGCCTAACTCGTTGACTGTGCTACACGTAATTCACTCACGATGAGACATACTATTCGTATGCTACTTCCATTGGTATGTCAAGTGATTGTTGTTCTATCCCGGAAATAGAGCTCGACTCGACAAGGGAATTGTGTGATTCCCTGTTCCATGCTGGGCGATATCTTGTGACGGATGCAACCAACAGGAAAGAAAGGACGACTTAATGATACATACAAGCACTCGACGAGCAACGCGATGTCATCCATCGGAGAAGACAAGTCATCGACCACCTCCATCACCTTCTCCATAAGTGCGTTCAGGCGGTCTGCTCCATTAGAAGGAATCTTGTATAGCAGTTTCATCAGAATGCGTAGGCATTCCTCGGCGTCGGGTCGCTCATACTCGTCCACAACACTCACCTTCTCAACAAACTCACTCAGCATATCTCCAACTACTCATCAACACAAGTGACCACGCGCACATTGCTGATTCCTCATCCTCTCAAAACAGTACTCCTTCTTCATCAGCTGCGCCGGATCCATCTCCATGCCAACCAACTATGCCTCACACACCCACACCACGGATACCGTGTACGCCATCACGCCGAGACTCCACACGTCGGAACGCGAAGTGTTAATCACACACATATCAGCGTATTCCTTCAACAACTCAGGCGCTCTAACTCTGAGTCAACCCTCCAACCCACACTTGTAATGCATGTTGCCCTTCTTGCACGCGGGCGAGGTGGAGAGCACGTCCATGCCCACAAAACTCTCACCAAAGTCGATCAGTTTGACGTCGTTCGGCCACTCCTCGTCCTTGATCATCACGTTGTCCAGCTTCAGGTCGTTGTGCACAATGCCGTATTGGTACAGGTGACACAGACACAGCGTGAGGCGGCAGAGAACCAGCAGCGCGTTGTACGCGCCGATCCCGTTGTCGTTGTCGATGCGCTTGAGGTAGGCATCGAGTGTCATCGTCATGGGCTCCACGAACATGTAGTACGTTTCGGTCTGGTCGGGCGCTAGTGGGACAATTGACTAGATCTCACACGCTTCACTTCCACTCACGTCGTCCACAGAATACTGCAACGCGTCGCTCTGCACGGCGTAGTCCTGCAGGAAGCCGTGGTAGTGGAGGTCGTGCGCCACGCAGTAGTCCAACAGGAAGCTCTTCACGTACTCGTACGACTCACACCCCGACTCCCAGTCGATCTTCATCGCGTCCACCGTCAGCGCGTCGTCCTTGCTATGCGCGTGGAGGTATGGATGGATTCGCTTCACCACCACAGGGAACGACGTCTTCTTCCAGCGCAGCGCGAAGGAGGAGCACACGGCACCGTTCCCCAGCAGCGCCAGCTGCGACGACGCGTCCAACTATCCATCACGCCTCCACTGCATGCCCACGTGAGCCTTCTCCAGAACGGTCGTTCGCTCCTCGTACTCGCGCAGGTACGCATTCTCGCTCTGGAGAAACATGTCGCTCAGGCGGTTGAGGGCCTCGCGCAGCTTGCAGTCGCCGCCCAACACGTCGCCCAGGTGACTGCCCTCGCGCAGCACGGCGGACAGCAGCGAGAACGACTGTTTTTCGCGACTGAACAGAACACAGGGATAGAGCGCCTGGGGCTTGTTCAGCAAGTCATCCGTGAGGTGAATGACGCAGGCTTGCGCGTCGTCGATCCACACAGCCACCAAGCACAAGTCGAAGTCCACCGTCATTCTCACCACGCTGCCCGGACGGGCTTTCAGTTTGGCTGGACGTCCCTCGATGCCACCCACGACCGCGCCCTTCGCCAAGTCGTAGTAGCAGACGCTGTGGTCAGCCAGCGGGTCCTTCTCGTTCACTATTCGTCACAACACCACTCCGTCGTCACCAGGTCGGCAGCACACGCCCACGCCCTCAACAGGCTCGGCGCCCAGTCGAAGAGTGATGGAAGCCGTGCCGAAGGAGTACCCGCGATCCGTGGTCAGCAGACGAGACGCCTCCATCGCCTCGTACCCATCTCCCTCCTTCTTCACATGGTTCAGGAACGTCGGCAGGAACGTCAGCTTCGCTTCGTGAGACTGAACACGCCACTTGGCAACGGCGAGGAGAGAGGAGGTTTCGATGTGCTGGATGGAAAGACGCACCGTCATGAAGGGTTCCGCCGTGAACCAGAAGGCTACGCCTCACACGCCACACACAACAACTACCCGGGAACGCGGTGGTGGCACTCAACACCTCTTCGTACAGCACGCTGGAGCACGTCCGAATCTGTAAGACAATCTGTCGTGGCGACGACTTCAGGGAGATGGTGATTCTCTCCTCTGGCGTTGCGAGGAGCGTGCCGTGGAAGTGGCTGCGCAGCGTCGAAGCAGAAGGATCGGCAACAGGTGCGACACACCCGACATGCAGTTCTGTGGAACACTCACTCACATCGATGCTTTCTTCGATCCACGCACTCTTCTCCGTTCCGTCGATGCCGAATCGACTCACGTACACCTCGAAGCCGTCGAACACGAAGGTGCCCTTGCCGTCTCTGCGACGATAGTCCTCAAACGGCGAGGAAATGAAGAGAACGTGATCGGGTTTGTAGGCAGTGGTGGTGATGCGATGGAGATGACTTGTATAGCTGAACTGAATCGGATACAGCTAGCAATGAGTTGCAGAAGGGAAAAGAACGGAATAGGAAGAAGGAAGAGGTGTGTCTTGATTACGAAGAACCATGATATGTTCACGCGTTCTTGTCGGTTTGGTAATCAGATGGACTAATGAAAAATGGAAGAGAATAGAGCATACTCGGTTCTGGAGAAAGGAAGACGAAATCAGACGAAAGAAGCTCTAGAATCAAGAGAAGAGAGAAGATGTACGTGGAATGACATCGCAAAAAAGAGAGGATGTAGAAGCCACTTCGTAGCACAGAACCTCGGAGCATGAAAAGCGATTCCCGACAAGAAAAGGGGCCAAAAAGCAGTTCCGGGGAATGGAACAGCGTGCCGTCTAGTTTTGACGTGATACAGTGACAAATACACACTGCTGGCCATTAATCGACACAGTCACCATGGATTCCCTCCATTCCACGAAAACCGTGTAACACTCGGCTACAGTGAAACGAGAAGCATGAGAATACTCAGAGTGTAGTGAAGCGGGTGGATGGCAACTCTTCGCTTTAGGAGGACGAACTCGTTTCTTTTCCTACAAATCAATGAACAGCAGAGCAGTCACATGTCAAACAGAACCAAGGAGCGCTTCCTCCTTTCTTCATCTGCCACGCAAAACCCAATCTGGACAGCTGGAACACCCTTTGCCTGCAATCGCACGCCAAAAAGAATCTCGTTTCCCCGAATCACTGGATTGTACATCGCATACGAGAAATCCTTGTCTGAATCTACATAGCTCACAATTTCTCACGAGCTGTTACCAGAAGCAGTCTGAAACGTCCTTCCATTGGGATTCACCTCCACGTTGCGTCGATTACTGGCAACAAACGCATCTTTGCAATAAAGAGAATAGCGCGAATATACTATTTGAAACATCCATGTGAAGAGAAGAATTAGTGTAATGCCTCTTCCGAAAGATAGAACGTGTGAAGTCACCGTATTATGTCTTTCCTTTTGCTGACTCCTTCTGGAGACGTCACAACAATGATCCCTTATCAAACAAACAGAGTGCGGCAAATCATTCCGCTCATTCTTATCACGCCATTCTCACTTCGATTCCTTCCCATCCTCTCCCCTGAGAGAAGACGCAATGTCCTTCCATTTCTATGATTCACAACTGCACTTAAATTCTACGTCGTATTCCGCCTTGTCTACGAGTGATTCCAGTCATCATTGTCAAACTCGAGTAGTACAGTTCGTTGAGATTGTCGTACAGAGAGATGTCCACAACACTTCTGACTATCAGCTACCGGAAATGGACCCACATTTCCACACTCTTCTCTGTTCGCTCCGTTCTCCCGCTCAAATCCATCCCACAGATTTCCTCAATCTGAACGCTCATTTCAAACAAACAAATGAGGTGGGCTGTCAAATCCAAACTACAAGACGAAGCACGCGTTCTTATGAACCGTCCTACGCAATCAAAAACCGTACACACGCCCTACACCACATTGCCGACGCAATAAGAAGCATCCACTACGTTCTCACGCGTCACGCCAGCAATGCACGGCTTGTCCAGCAAAAGCTCCATCCACATCGAGTTCACGCTCACCGAGGTCACCACAGCCCTCGTTCCGAACGGAATCGTCGCATGCTGCACCACCACGACCTGATCGCCGACAGAAGGAGTTGGCTGTTGCAGAATCAGATCCGACACGATGTTGTACTGCGGCTCGCGAATCAGCAGCTCCTTCTTCTCGCACTCCAACTCCACCTTCACCGTCTTGTCCGAAATGGGGCCTATTTCTAACTTACTCCTCCCACAGTTACGATTCTCCAGCTTCTTCCGATACGACGCCGTCGCCGTGATCGTGTCCAGCGTCACGAACGAGTGCATTCCCACGCGCGCCGCCACCCACGTCGCCATCTCCGTCCCCTTCTCCAGCGTCATCGTCTTCACCTCCGGCTTCATCTTGTCCATCGTGATGTTCTTCACCAGGTCCGCGCCGAAGCGGCTGAAGTAGTCCTTGACGATCCCCACAGCCACCGAGGAGTACTCCACCACCGGCTTCTCCTCCATCGCTGCGTCGTCAATGCTCGTTGCCAGCAGCGCGTAGTACTGCGCCGGGAGCGTGGCGTTGCGCTGCTGGGTGCGACGGGGGCGCTGGCGAGCGAGTCCTTCTCGCACCAGACCCTTTGTCGCATACGCGAGATTCAGCGTGAAGATGACGTTGGACGGCTTGTTCTTCACGTACAGACGACCCAGGCAAGCGTGCAGGAAGGGCTGGTACTCCTTCTTCAGCAGGCCCCTCACGTCCTCCTCCGTGTACCACGCGCGATTCACCTCTCTCTCCACCGCCTCCGACAGCTGCGCCTCCATCGCCACGACCACCGTGTTCCCGCTCACTCGCTTCACCACGCCCTTGCAGCCCCGCAGCGAACGCTCCTGCAGGGTCTGCGACCCCGCGTACACCACCTCGTCGCCCTCCTTCATCTCGTACGCGCCCAGCGCGGTCAGCGACAGACCGCCTCCGGTGACGGTGGCGTTCTTGGCGAGGCGCGTCAGACAGAAGGGGTAGTAGATGAACTGGTTCGAGGACAGCGGCAGCACCATCGCGTCCTCCTGGCGTCGCGTCAGATGGTACACGGGGCGCAGACGAACCAGAATGGAGTTGTCGCCGATGTCGAGCAAGCCCACCTCGTAGCCGTTGTCCTTGTTCCCGTTCATCGCCAGAGTTCGCAGCGCGTTCATCTCCTCCTTGATGCGCTCCTTCTTCACCTTCGGCAGCACGTACGCATGCACCCACTCCTCCGGCTTCTTGCCGGGGTCAGGGACGCACTCGCATCCGAACTCGTACGTGTAGAAGCCCGTGACCAGCGCGATTTTGTGCTGTGGGTACCCGAAGATGACACACTTGCCGCAGTAGCGACGCGCCAGCTCCTTCAGCGACTCCGCGTTGTTGATGAAGGGGTAGTTGGAGAAGTCCACCTCCACGACCGACTGCACGCTGTCCGTGAGCTGGAACTTCTTCTCCTTCTTCTGCTCCTTCGCCTTGGGGTGGCGGATCGACACGCACTGGGGGTAAATCGATGAGAAAACCGCGGTTTTGTCCTGCTTCACTGTCTCGCGAAGTCGCTCGTACACAAAGCGAAGGTCGCCCAGCTCGGTGGAACGACAGTGACAGTCTATTAGATCGGGGAAGTACTCCTTCAGGAGCGGCGATCGGAACACAGACGACGACTCGCAGAACTCCATCAGACACTCCTTCTCCGGACTGTTCCGCTCCTTCTCCGCTTCGGTGAGAGCGTCGTCGCACTTCTCCTCCTGAATCACCTTCAGCACGCGCGCCTCGTCGATGAAGGGAAGAATCACCACAGCCTCGTAGTCCTTCTTCTTGCCGTTCTTGTCGCGCGCGAACTGGCTGGGGTAGTAGTCGTGGAGAGGGGAGTCGGGGTCCGTCAGCAGCGCGGCGTACGAGGGAGGCAGGAAGGAGGCGGACTGTGGAGGCAGGCAACACACAAGGTGCTGGAAAGGCGTGAAGGGATGACTCAGTTCAAACGGCTCAAAGTCGCTACACTTCACACAGCAACGCTCGCATACGTCACCCAGCGCGCCAGGTCGCTCGCGAAGGCGGTGTAGTGGTACGGGAAGATCCACGACCACGAAGGCACCGTGTCGTTGTAGTACCGCAGCACCCAACACAGACCCTTGAAGTACTCCGAACACAGTCGGGTCATCGCAGCCTCGTCTACGCGTGAGGAGAGAGAAGGAGACGAACCCTCCACGTCGATGCCAAGCTTCATTCTATAGTACAGTTTGCGGTAGTGCGAGAAATCGCCGCAATTCTTGATTTCCTGCTTTAGCGCCTCTTTCTGCTGCGCGTCACGCTCCCAGTCGAGGAGAGACAGAAGCGAGGCGATGTAGTCGCTGGTCTTCTCCAGGAAGGTCGTTTCCTCCACGATCTTCACCTTCTTCAGAATGAGCTGGAGAAGACCGAGATCGGGCTTGTTGTCGGAGGTGATGAATCGATGTTCCTCCTCCAGCAATTCGCAGTAGGCGTTGATCATCAATTGAATGCAGTTGTTCGCAATGTTCAAAAACGGAATCTGAGGCATGAAATCGTTGCCGCAGAAGATCATCAGAAAAACGAAGTCGTCAATGACGCGGTCGCATGCAGCATCGTTGGCCCACGATTCGTAGCTCTCCGACATATCCTTGACCAGCAACTCGCTGAACACGTTCACATGAATCACGAAAAACTCCTACACCTCACGAAACTGATAAATGCATACGTTGCTTGTAGTCGCCTTCATACCGAGGTTCTTCAAACCAAAATTCCAAAAGTCAGCCTTTCGCATGATGTCGATGTTCTTCTTGTGGAGTGTCTGCGCCAGCAAGATGAAATCGGCGTCGGAACCGAGCAGGATGTTGTGATCGTTGTCGTTGTAGTTGCCCGACTGAATCTGACTGCGCATGAAGTCGATGATCTTGTGCTCGCCCTCTCCCGGATGGCGATGAGAGGAGTAGAGCACGCGCAACTTCTTCCACGCAGGATCCGATGAAATGCGCTGCGCAATGTAGTACTTCAGTATCCGGTTCACCGACTCCATGAACTCGGTGCCCGGCGAAATGCAATTCGAGTCGAAGCGATTCTCCTCCTGAATCACCTCCTTGCTAATCGCGTTATCCGCGGCTGACACAAAACGCCTCTCCCTTTGCTGATTCATTTTGCTTCTCGGCACAGTACCGTCGACGGCAATATAGATCAGCTTCTGCGGATTGATAAACATGATGATCCTGTCCAACTCGGTAATGAGGCGCGCCGCGATCAGTTCGTTGGATGCATTCACCGAGGATCCGAAATCGTTGTGCGAAATGTCGTGAATCAGAGCGTTCACGTCGATGTAGAGATTGTCGCACTGCGGCATCAACGAAGCCGTCGAAACGAGCTCCACCGCCAACGGATACTTCTCCTTGATGTAGCGGAAAAAGGAAGGAACGCCCATACCACTTCAACGAAAACCTGATTCTAACAAACACACGCAATCCAATCACCGGCTTGAGGGTGACATCTATAAGACAGTTAATTAGCATGAGGTCCATAAGGAGAGTAGTCGGGGAGTCCAGGCACCTGGAACTG
>ERZ780157.4607-NODE-4607-length-10318-cov-3.271266_pt1 | contig 10318 bp, 18 predicted proteins | sample MGYA00511169_ERZ780157 | MGnify/ENA primary metagenome ERZ780157 (study PRJEB29588, sample SAMEA1965149) | human gut metagenome | biome: human gut; feature: human-associated habitat; material: faeces | place: Denmark | collected 2008/2010 ...
TGGAGGAGCCAATGGAGGAGCCAATGGAGGAGCTCGGAGTGGCTGGAGATGAACGGAGCATGGGAAACCTCAGCCACTCTTCCTTCGTGTTTGAAGGAACGGAAGGAGATGCGTGTCTGAACGAAGGCGGGAACGACGAGGTGGATTCGTGTGGTTCTCATTCAGTGTCGCTGGAGAATGGGAATAGCCCAGTTCTCGATGAATAGTCGTTGTTTGTTCCAGTCACAGTGTCAGTCAACAAACACACTACGAAGACGCGTAAAGAGGACTAGGATTATGAACGAAATGACTCAGAAGGCAGCGAGGGAATCAAGAGTCTTGCAAACTTAAGGGTTTTCTTTCCAGTCTTTCGATTGACGCTGAAGAACAGGAACACCATCCACTTCTTTCCTGGGATGGTGATAATAGGATTGAAGTCGTTCTTTTCCCTCCGTGTATCCATTACACGAACGGGACACTGCGTAAAGGAAAAGCGACAGGGATGGTTGATGACGAACCGAGGCCGCTTACCCCTTTCTGGAGACTCTTCGATAGTAAACAGCGCCGTCTTGAGTTTAGAGATCACACGGCGATCAAGTGGAACATAGGAGAAATGAGGTGGCAACTCCTCACTAGCAAAGCTGATAACATGGGGGTCCTCTTTGTTTGGCTGTAAAAATGGTCTTCTTGGCGAAACTGGAACCCTGCTGTTGTGAGATGGAGAATGACAACAATCAGGGTTGCATTGATGCGATATGGCGCAAATTTGCGGAGAGCAGGCAAACTGATGCTTGACAGGGGATACATTGCTGACTTCAGGAAGGGGAGTCGGAATGGACTGAGAACCACTTCCATTCCTAGTTGCTGCAGCAACTGGACTCACGGGAGAGCAGTATCCAGAGGCACAACCCACAGAGGCGAGAAGGGATCCTTGTGGATTCGGATCGGGAAGCGCTATACTGGCGTTCAATCCCCTGCTACTGTCAGGTTCAAGAAAGGAATTGGAGGATTCAACGTTCTCTCTGACATTCGATTGCTCAAGAGAACTGGAATCACTTGCGGCCGTATCACACGTAGGGTCGCTGCTAAGGGTATTGGGAGTACGAGTATTCTCAAACTACGTGGTAATCCACCCCATGAAGGGAGTACAGGGGAAAAGTGTTGAAGCGAATCATCCGATTCAGATATGCAGGAGGAATCAAGAGGGTTGGAGCTGAAGTCGCAATCAGGCCTGCTCATATTCGATGGTATAACTAAAAATAACGACACACGTGGGCCCCTCCAAGTGGGAAACTCACGTTAAGTGAAATACGGTAATGAACATGCCCCCATATTCGGTGAAGGGCGTTTATTGCCGCCAGTGCCCCAATTGTTTCTTGACTCCGCGTGGAATGCTGGCTTCATTCACGAGAGTGCTGCACCGGACGGGTCGTTACCTGTAGCGTTCCCTCATGCAAGTGGCGAGAGGCGCCACTCCATTCACCGGCAGAGGTACTTCGTTTCAGTGACTGCTGCTATGTATAGTCACCCCCGTGAACGCAGTGCGCTCATTTGCGACCGAGAGTACGCGTGATCGTGGTGTGTGAAGACTAGCGTCGGACAACGTGATTTTCATTCGCGACGAGAACATGTACAACACATACAAGGCGGTAGGGTCCCTTTGTGTCCAGTGATGCGCGTAGAGCAACAAGCCAACCCTCGTTGCGTTTACGCTTGGCGGAAACGCGTCCTGCAAGCTCATTTCCCCTCTCTTTTCTCACTTTAGGTCGCGCTTTGCCTCCTTGCGTTATGGATAGTACGGTGGTCCCTGAAGCGACGTTCGTCTCCGTCGATGCCAAGGAGATGGAGCCTATTGCGAAGAGCGAGCAGGTGACGGTGATCCCCTCCTACAAGCTGTTCAAGGGAAGCAAGTTGCTGTTTGACGTATAACCTCACCCTCCGACCTAACGTGTAGTTTACGGGCGCAGACGGCAACAAGCTGATGGAGATGGTCGAGAAGGCGCTTGCGAACAAGGACTCCTCTCTTTGTTCCACAAACAGTGCAGTGAAATAGCCCCTTAATTCATGTACTTGTCACAACTATCAATCACAAGCTGAACGTTCTCCTTCCACTGCCCCACCTTCTCCAGCATATTCTTCCACTCCCCGTCAACAACGATGCAGTGCGTGCGTCTACTCCTCACCTCCCCGTCCAAGCCCTACGTCACGACGAACTCCTTCTTTATTTGATCCATCTTGCCCTCCACGAGATTCGCCTTAATGGCGTCGACGATGCACTTCTCCACCTCGGAAGGCGCGATGTTCAGCGCCTTCGCGATCTCCTCGTAGCTCATCTGCTGGCGAGAGCTGCACAGCTTGGCCAGAGCAAGAATACGGCAGTGCTCGCGGATCACCTCTTCATTCAATTCTAGTGCTCATGCTCACTTCGAACTCGTACGGTATGTCGAAATCACAGAGGAGGACTGAATGAGCTCTTCCAGTCCGTTCAAATCGCCGCTGTTGACGATCGTCAACAATCTGGCGAGATTGCTCTCCTTCTCCTTGAGACCCTCCAGAACCGTCTGCTCTTGGCAGTGGATGGACTCGTCAAACACGAGGCGGTTCAGCAAGGAGATGGCTACACATCATCTCTCACCCTCGCTACCCACAGCACTCCGTCGCATACTTCACGTACTCCTCGTCGTTCGTTTTGTAGGTGCTCAGCAGCTTAATCAGGCACTGGTAGGCTTCATTGCTACGATGAGCAGGGAAGAGACAACGCCTACTCTCTCTTCATTTGCAGCAGCAGCTCTCTGAAGGAGACAAGAACCTGGCGGTATTCGACGATCACGTTCTCCCAATCCGCGTTGTTCTGCTTCAGCAGAAATTTGTAGAAGAACTCGAGCGACTCTACCTCTCAGGACAATGCGCTGCGGAACTACTCGATTCCTGAGCGAACGAAATGGTCTTCTTCAAGAGAGCCACTCTGCACGCCTTGAAGGACGGCATCGCGTTCAGAATCATGGAGAGACTACGCGTAACGGAACACTGCAGGCTGAAACAGTTTTGCTTTGAGATTTGTGGGGTAGGAAGAGGCAAGCAGGATGTCGCACATCTGGATGCAAATATCCTTGCACTCGTCGCTGTTGCCCAGCTTCTTCACGATCTCCATGATGAGGAAGTAAACGCTCTCCACATCTACACGACGGGTGAGACAACCGGATTGTCGAGAGCCACATGCGTACCCTTATCAGTATTTGCGGTGTAGTTGGCAGACAACTCATGACAGCAGGAGAGCACGAACTCTCCATACTTCTTGGAGTTCAACGAGGCCATCAGCGTCTCCTTGAGCTTTGCTGCCTCTTCTTCTGTCTACAACGTCATTTCCTGCCGACGCCCATGAACATGTAAGCTGCAAATGTAGGACACGATAATATCGTTGAGTTCTTCTTCTGGCTTTGCACTGTAGAAAAGAGCGGAAGACATGGCACTAGAATCGATACTTAGAGAGTTCCAAGGATGAACCAAAATCGTGGATGGAACTGGAATTGGCTCTCGTGTGGAAACGAAACAGAGGCACTACAAAAACGGTTCATTGCCTGCTCTGCAGGATCATTCTCAAGGCATTTAGCTGGCTCAGCGCCACAGTCGTATCAGAGGAGGCAGGAGCGTATCTGCCCTATGGGTGAGGTGCCCTGCCATGAACTACAATCGGTTTCAGCAACATGCTCTGAATCGAATCGATGATGCCCATGCACGCTTTCAAGTCAACCTCCGAGAGATACTTTCCACTGCACACTACGTATCAGCAGGAGCTCACACCAGCCACCCGTCTGGGTTGGCACAGAGACAACACTTGGGACCGAAATCGCGGTTTTGTCTACGACTCACGCACTTCCTCCATCACACACAGCCGGGCGCCGAAAACGACTCTCCCTGCGGCACAGGCAGGGCGCTAGATGGAGGAGTGGCAAAGCCAGGAGCGGCTGTGGACAGCGGGAACACGTTGTTGGAGTTTCTGCGAGAATGCACGTTGTTGGAGTTCTGATGGACATGGCTGGCGTAGGGAACTTGGTAGGACTGGTACGCTGGCGCGACGTCGGGCACGGGCATGGCGTTGTAGCCCACAGACACGGATGGGCCCTGGAAGGGGGGAGTGGCGTCCGCGTCGCTCGTGTTCTCCGTTATGTCCTGAACACGCGGGAGAGGCGGGATCGCGATGGACTCCTCCAGAGCGATGGAGTCGTGGAGCGTTTCGTGGGTGAAGTCCTGCTTCGACTCGGGGGACAGCGGGTGAGACGTGGCGACTGAAGCCCGCTTGAAGGAGAGGTGGATTTCTTCCACGGGGGACAGGTCTGGAGACTTCTCGTTGTGCTCGTTGTTGTGCTCGTTGTTTGTGGGAGCGATGGCGGGCAGATCGTTGTCTGTGATGGGCAGCCTGTCGATGGGGAGGTCGTCGACGGGAGGGAGAGGCGTGTCGGGGAGTTTGTCGATGGGAATGTCGTCGACGGGAGGAAGAGAAGTACCTCCAAGCTTGTCAATCGGCAAATCGTCCACAGGAGGCAACGAGTCTCCAGGTAACCGATCGATCGGCAAATCATCCACAGGAGGCAGTGCGCTCTCCTCAGGAAGCCTGCCAATTGGCAGGTCATCGACGGGAGGCAACGCAATCTCATCTGGAAGCTTGCCAATCGGAAGGTCATCGACGGGAGGCAACGCCTCTCCAGGTAACCGATCAATCGGTAAGTCATCGATAGGAGGCAACGCAATCTCATCTGGAAGCTTTCCAATCGGAAGGTCATCAACAGGAGGTAGCGCATCGTCACCAAGTCGATCAATCGGCAAATCGTCAACAACAGCGGAATTCACTAGCAATCAGCATACCACCACACGAAACATACTAGTACGATCCGCCTCTTTCCTCTTCTTCTCTTCCAACTACGCCTCACATCAACTACAGTACTTCCAACAATACGGTTCAATCCCTGAAACACCCCGCTCTCTGGAGAGTCGTAGTCCTTCAACAGCTCCTTTACGCACTCGAAAAGCAGCTCCTCCTACCCATCACAACGATAGTCCTTCAATACCTGCGAATCCAGATTCTGCATGCCCTGCAGAACATACATATACATATAGAGCCTCTTGATGAAGGACTTGCAACTACCGATGAAGAAGGAGGAACATAATCACTTTGAATCCAAACGGCGACCCTCCATGCCGTTCAAGCTCTCGATGCAATAGGATTTCATAAACGAAACGACTTGCTACGCATCACAAACAACACCGTGGTCGAACCATTAGCTTATTGTTGTCTATATCACACCGGAAGTAGTTCTGCACGTCCTTTTCATACTTCTCACAGCCCCGAAGAAACGTCTCTCTCTCTTTATCCTGCAACGCCTGCAAACCGTTCCGCATCATGCCGATAGATACGGAAATGAACTTCATTCCCGCGTGCACGTAGATGGGGTCCTTTTGACTTTGCTCGATTAGCGATTCTCCTTCCCTGAAGAACCATGTGCCCTCTCGGAACTGGTCGATCATCGGAGGATATCGAGTTCCGTTTGTATGCCCGAGTGCCGGCAACAGTTAACGGGGCATAAGAGAGAATCTGTCCGAATTCAAGAACAAAGAGAGTTCGTAACAATTCCTTCCGCGTGTCGCCTTTCCCTGCTGTATCCTACTGCGACTATTCAGTGAGAGCAGCTGCTTGAGAGGTGAATGAGTGCTCGACAAATCGACCAAGGGAGGAGTGAAAAGAGAGACCACGAAAGCGTCAACGAGGTGAGGTGGAGTCAGTTCGTTCCGGGAGTGCAAAGAGTACAGTTCAATGTGTCACCTGACGCACTTGACAAGTCTTCACTTCAGCTACTTCCAGTGACTGTACGGAACGGATTGGTGACGCTCATTGTCATAGGGAAAGGATAAGAAACGAAAGTGGCCCGGTGACACTTCGGGAAGTGTTGCCGTATTATCTTGTGGAGGGACTAACTCGTAGAAGAAGCAGCGCTTTCATTGGAGTGAGTCCCTTCATACACAGTTCCTACGCCAGATATATAGATACGGATTGGAGAGTAAGCAGTAGTTTACCGGGTGTGATGCGCAGATATCCCGACGCGCAAAGTGTTTGACACGATGCGTCAGTACTGCAACGACGTGACATACACATTCATAGACGACATGCTCGCTGTATGTGTGCTGCTCTCGGCTTATCGGTAGTCCTTTCGGGAACACATGGAAGAGTCGCTCAACAATTTCATTACGTATTATAAACAAGCATTGCACTACCAGGAGAGTTATTCGGGAGTATGTATTGAGGACCCCGTTCACGATTCAGAACGATGCTGTCGTTGGGAGGTTCTCCATGTATCCATTTGCTCCGCAAACGGTGAGTCAGCTTGTCGTAACTAGCACGCGAATGGTTTCATTCTCAGACCGAATTCCAGCTTCTTTCGCAGATAGCGGGTCAGCACCCGTCTTCTCCGGGATCAAAACCGGAGACAAATGCAGAGCCCAATCCTGTTCAAAACGAAGTGGTGATGGAGAAGCCGTCCTCGGAGAATCAGTTCCGAATCGCGGTTCCTCGGACATCTTTCGCAGATTTATCTGTGGACTACAGCGGCGTCGACAATTCGACATCCACTCGGGAGTGCGCCATGGATTCCCAATTCCAGCTGCATCAGGACATGGTGTTTCAGAACAATTATCTTTTGCAAAGAAATGTGGATACTGAACCTCATACGGGACGCAGCATCGGAGATAGCGTGCTGAAGCAAGCGTCGGACGTTGTTCTTATCACGAGTTCCGAAGATGATTTGGAGCGGAGGCGGATTCTCCAGAAGAAGAAGTCCAATCGAAAACGGGCCGAGGAGGAGCATTCTCCGACCCTACTCATCTCAAGCGTGTTATCAGCCCAAAACGTGATACTTCACACGACCCATTATGTATAGGACCGGTATGTCGAGCAGGTCGACCGATTCCTAGCCGAATACCCATCGCCTCAGAGGGGTAGAAGAAGCAGGCGTGGCTTAGTTGTAGAGACCCCCTCCGATATGAACCCGTTCGATATCGGCTTTGAGCAGCCCTTTTCTGGGATTAGCTTTGATAATCCCTATTTCCTGTCGAATACAGAAGATGTATTTGATTTCTTGAAACCGTAGCATGTATTTGTTGAAGAAACAGGCGAGGAAATGACCTTTTCAAACACATCCAGGTCATAACCGCTAAAGTGATCCTTTCTCACCAGCACGAATCCCTTGCTCGTGTAGAACGACTCTGCCACATCCAGAAGAGACAGCGTTGACAAGCAAATGCGCAAAGGGCCTAGGAATGAGTTGTCGCTAATACCACGACGTGAAGAGCAAATCTCCTTTCCACACGTCTCCAAGTGATTCCACAAGACTCCCGAAATGTGACGGCGACGATAGTTCCGTGCAACCGCCAGCTTCTGAACTTCAAAAGCGCCGTCGTTAATGACACGCAGACCGATCATGCTATGCATTACACACAACAAGGGATCCAACCCAACAACAGCATCCTCGTCGTTGAGGGCAATCCACAAGCGGTTTGTATCTTCCTTCTTCATCGCTACTCGTCACGCATGCACTCCATTGCTACCTCCCGTTGCAACGTTGAAGGATCGCTTGATGCTTCCCAGCACGTACTTCCGCACCGCAGTGTTCTTCAGCGCCAAATCGCGGTAGGTCGCCATGTACAATTGCTTCACTTGCTGGAAATAGGACGCTTCATACGGAATAATGCGAACTGAGTGTTTTGACTCCTTGTAGGGTATCTACAAGCGATTACTGACGACACGCATCGGACTACATCTGTGCACTTCGAAAAGTCGTAGTCTACAACAGCATCAGGCATCGTGTGGAGAACAAAGAGGGAATAAAGGGACTAGGTGCCGCTCTTCTTCTTGCCTTGCTTTCTATACATATCTGACAGAACGTCATGCGCCATGTTGATGTAGTCCATCCGGTTGTTCTCCACGTCCTTCGTGTCCAGTGTCGTCTCCTCGTATGTGTGTTCTTTGGCTGGAGCGGAGGTGGACAGGGCCTCGTAGAAGGACCGGACGCGATCCGACCACTCCTCCTGTGTCATTTTCTCCTTCTCCTGCACGAGTGCGTCGATGCCCTTTGGGACTTCCATCCACTTTTCCATGGCGATCTACAGTAGTGAGTCCAACGGTCGATCCCGCATACGGTTTTCCTCTTCGGTATCACTTTCTTTACGTTGATCGCTACAGGACCGTTGTCGTCGAAGTAGCAGTCGAAATCCACTCTGTTGCTCGGAAGGAGGAGTTTTACGTCATCATCAATATCTGTATAGTGCACAAACACTAGAAGGTGAATTGGATGCGGAACTGCTCACCGTCCTTCCAACTTCCGTAACGCTCAATGATCTCGTTTTGTAATTGAAACTCGGGATGGATGAACCCGAATCCTTTTTTGTTGTTGAACGATTTCACGTGACCCGTGTAGAATCGGAGTTGCTACGTCTAAAGACACAGCGAGTACGAGATACCAAAAGGATGGAACACGGGTAGTGTATCCGCGCTACCGCATGACGAATCATGAAGAGAGCGGAATACAATCTGCGTCGGAAACAAACAGAATCCACTGCACAGCACAATACTTAATCATCTACCGGTATCGATCCGTTTAGTAGCTTCATACGAACTGCTATCGGAATCGACTCCAGGGAAGCAGAAACATCAGAATCGGTATGGAAGGCGTAGGACAGCTGCTTGCGATAGGTCGCGTTCCTCGCCTGCGTCCGGCGGGACAATCGCTGCAGAGCCATAAAGTATAGGGACGCGTCGCGAGCCACGCTGTTCGCACATCCCAGCACGGACGAATAGAGAACCTGCTCTTCACGCCACGCCACCGCACCTACCTCTTTCGGCGTGCACAGCGTGGAGGGACAGCACCGGTGCCACAGAGGCCCGTAGTTCGGGTTGTAGAGAGACATGCTGCGGATGTACAGGGGCAGGATCTCGATGGAGGACAAGAGAAGGGACAGATCACTCGGGCGGAGGCGATGGAAGAAGAGAAACTCCTCGCTTGACAGCATGAGAAGACGGATTCCCTACGCGTGAGAGCACGGCGGAGCGCGCACCTCGATGAAGATATCCCCATATTGCGGAGTGAAGAATGCGGCGAAGTTAAGTGCAATTCGCGCATTGTGGAGACTAAAGAAACGAGAAGACGGGTTCAGAAAGATGCGTGCTGCCTCGCACCACACCTCGCCCGACTTCGCCACGTGATGAAGCGCCAGTCGGAAGAATCGCATCGCCTCATCGCTACCAAAGAGTCTACGGTTGACTCGAAGCACCGAGCAGCACTCATGTGTTAGGTGAATAAGACAGGTCCAGAGACGACCCGCTCCCTGGTGCTTCTGAATGATGTCATAGCACAGCTTAAAGGCAAGCAACGATTTGCCGCGAATGATCTACGCGTCACTTCCCCTCGCGGCGACTACGAGTTGGTTCACACGCTCTAACGCCATTCTCCATTCTTCGGGGAATAGGATAATACTACGGTGCAGAATCGAACTGCTCGCCTCAACGTGACCTCCAAAAAACTCCGTCTTCGCGTAGTCCACAAGGATGAAGTGGCGGCACTTTGAGGGGCAGCACCACAGTCCTCGCTTCATCAGCTACGCCTCAAACACCACAATAGTGCAAACTGCTCGCGCTCGCTCCCGCTGGCCCAGCGCCGCCGCGGACCGACCCAGCGTCAGGTACACCTTCCATCGCAAGGAGGGAGGGCACACGTACACACACGAGCGCGCGTCGCTCACGAGGAGGCGCTCCTCCTTCGCAATGGCGGATTGGTAGCGACGCCAGATGCGAGCATTGGAGAGAGCCGCGCAGGCGGAGCGAAACGCCGTGACGAGGCGCGTTTCTCGGAGAATGCGGCTTCTGTACAGCTTCCAGAAGGCGTCGCTGGTAAGTACAGCGAATGCCCTGCTGCAGATCGCTTCGTACTGCGAGTCCGCGACCAGCGCGTCCATCTCGTCCAGCGGGCAGTTCATCAGCGTGATGCGCTCGTGCGTGTCCAGGCACAGCGACCACAGCGGACTGTGCTTGAGCGCCTGACTCACTGCCTCGTCGACCATCCTCGTCTGGTCGTCGACCGCGCAGGTGGAGGCCATGAAGGCGAGCAGCTCGCAGAAGAACCACCCTGTGAAGTACACGGGGTACTGCAGTGCCCGGCGGGTGAAGAGCACCGCCGAGCCGTACTCGCCCAAGCGCACGAGGATGGTGGCGCCGTCGCACACCACGCGGATCGCCTTCGCCACGTCGGTCGCGAAGAGCATGTCGAGGAGGCTCGTGACGGACTGCACGTCGCCC
>ERZ780157.4608-NODE-4608-length-10316-cov-5.098333_pt1 | contig 10316 bp, 5 predicted proteins | sample MGYA00511169_ERZ780157 | MGnify/ENA primary metagenome ERZ780157 (study PRJEB29588, sample SAMEA1965149) | human gut metagenome | biome: human gut; feature: human-associated habitat; material: faeces | place: Denmark | collected 2008/2010 ...
TTAAAATATATACAAGTTTAGATGATATTTTAAAGAAAAGAAGAAAGGTTGAAAGTGAGCCTATAATACTAGAAAAAATTATTCTTTTTATACTTATTTTTCTTTTTAAAATTAGTGCTTCTATTAAAATTATTAAAAAGTCTAACCAAATATTTAGAATTAAAACTAAATCTACATATACCATTATCACCACCAATTATATTTTAGTAAATTGAATGTGCAAACATTGTCTTATTTTATTCTTCTAGTAATTTTTCTAGTGATACGATTTTTATTCCTTTTTGTTCTATATAATTTATTATGGTTGATAACTCTCTTACAGTATTTTTATTATTTTCTAAAACTATTATTGATCCGTTTTTTAAATTATTTTTTACTTCGCTATATGGATATTTTTCAGATTTTATTGTTGGAATAATTGTATGTAACTTTTCTTCTTTACAGTTTTTTAGTATAACATCATTTTCAGAATCTACTAGGCAAAAATTTAAAGTACCTTTAGCCACTATTTTTTTTATTGATGATGCTCTATTTACTGTGTTTCTATTATATTTACTATCAATTAGTTCAACTTCATGACCATAGCCCATAATTAGTTTTATTAAATCACTGCTATTATCAAATATTTCAATTGGTAGAAAAAAAGTAGCTGTTATATTTTTTCTGTTAATTGTTTTTAAAATCTCTTCGATATATGATACATCTTCAATATTAAAAATTATACTAGTCATATTTTTATCTTGGTTACCTGAAATAATATAGTTATCGAAATTGTTTTTAATTGAATGTACAGGAAGTACCTCTTCAAACACTATTAAATTTTTGTCAAAATAACCTAATTTTTTCATTTTTATATAACTTTCATCTATATTTACCGCATTTCCTTTTGTTCCTGGAATTATGTTGTTATTTACTAAAATGGAATCAATTGATGTGTTACCGTAATTATTGCTATATTCCACAATTTCTTTCATAATAGGATCTGTTTTTCTAACTATGTCTATAGCTCTATCTGTGTAATAAAAACTGAACATAATTAAAGCCATAGTACCTATCATTCCACTTATTTTTTTTAACATATATCTCACCTATGTAAATTGTATGCTCATTATTGTTTTTAATTACTTTTGGACACAAAAAAAGGATGAATTTTCATCATCCTAATTTATTATTAACCATTAAACTTTTTACCTAAAATAGGTCCTGCATTTCTTTTTACTTCATCAATGTCTAAGTCTTCTTCATCAAGTGCAGTTAATATTGCTTTTGCATTTGCATAGAAGTCTTTTTTTGCTGAACTTTCTTTTACTTCTGCATCTTCCTTGATAGGTTGTTCTAACTCTTCAGTGTCTTCATCTAACTCTTCAACATTTATTTTTTGAACTAGCTCATCTTCACTAGATTGTTTTCTAACGTTAGAATCATCTTCTAGTGGTTTTTCTCCAGCATCATGGTCTACTCTATCTGGATCACTATAATCTATATCTTGTGTTGATGCTGGTGTATTGGTTGGAGCTTGTGTAGGCGCTGGTGTTGGTGCTGGCGTATTTGTTGGTGCTTGTGTAGGTGCTGGTGTTGGAGCCGGAGTGTTTGTTGGAGCTTGTGTAGGTTCAATAATTTCAGCATTTTCACCTTGTTTTATTAAATCTTCAAACTCTTTTTGTCTTTTAGCTTCTTCTTCAGCAAGTCTTCTTTGTTCCTCTTCATTACGTCTTTCTGCTTCTTCTTGTTCACGTCTATTTTTTTCTTCAAGTTCTTTATCTATTTTATCTGTTAATTCAGGATTTTTTGCTAAGTCTCTTAACTTATCAAATGTTCCCGGTTCAATTATTAGTCCAACATCAGAAGCTTTCTTCATTGCTTCGTCATCGCTCATAGTACCGTTTTGAATTCCATCTACTATTTCTTGAGCAACTTTTCTAGCTTCTTCTTCTCTTCTTTTGTTTTCTTCTTCTTGTTTGTTCTTAAGTTCTTCTCTTTGCTTGTCTGCTTCTTTTTTTTCTTCATTTGTAAGATCATCGTAATCAACTTCTTCAACATGTGTTGTTGTTGTAGTTGTTGATCCAATACCCGACCATCCTCTATTATAGCCTTTTCCATCTGTATACCATTTTCCGTTTACTAGTGTATAGTTAGCATCTAGTGCTTCTTCTCTTATTTTGTTGATAAATGGTATGTGATTGTTCTTTAATCCTTTAATTCCCAACAACTCGTCAATTCCATTAGTTGTTACATTAAATGGTACATATTCTGATTGTGCAGTTGCAAGATTTCTTTGGAAAGTATCGATTTCTGTTGCTAATGTTGGATTAGCATTTTCAATTCTGTCTAATAAGTCTTGTGAATAATTTCCATATAGAACTTTGTTTGCGTAATCTATCATGCCATTTCTATATAATAAAGTTGCAAAATTTATTCTTACATTTGATTCTGTTTCTCTAGCAAGTTTATGCATTTCGTTTATGTTTGTTAAAAGAATTTCTTTTTCTCTTAAGCAGTTACTATTATAACGATTTGCATCTGCATATGTATGATTTACTACATCGAAAAGATTTGTAAATTCAAACGCAGTCTTATCTTCTGACTCAATAACAAAGTGTCCATCAACTTCTTTAAGGTTAATACCAGCTTTAGCATAACCATGGTCAGTATGTAAGTACAATGCTTCACCATTAGCTACTTGTGATTGTACTGCTACATAACCATCAACGATAGCTGCTGCTATTGTTTTAGTACCTTCAGTTAATTTTAATCCTTGATCATTTTGTACAAATAGTTCATCAACTGCAACTATAAAGTTATCAGTATGTTCACTTGTTAATGTTCCATTTTGACGATTAACGTTTACATCTATTATTTTATCAAATAGTCCATTTAATGCTTTTGTAGCATCTGCATCACTATTAGTTAAATATCTGAATGGAAGCTTTTCAGTTGCTACAGTACTATATGTTCTAACAGTTCTCCAATATTCTTTAAATCCATCCATTATTTGTTCATAAGTAACATCAGTATTTCCAAATACCGCAAGCATTTGTTCTGGTGTGTAATTATTTACAACTGCTTTAGCACAAAGGAAGTCATTTGTAAATGAATATAAGTATAGATTTCCTTGATCATCAACTTTAAAGTTACCATTTTTATCGATAAGAAGATTTGCTTCATATCCATAACATAATGCACTTATTGCTTCTCTTAATTGACTTTCATTCTTATATTGACTTAAGAAATTCAAAACTTTTTGCTGTCCTAAGAAAGCTCTTGTATTTGCTGGAACATTATATTCGTTGCAATAATTGTTCATGACAGTGTTTACTAAAACTGGTACTTGTGCTGGTGTTGGAGCTGGTGTTACATTTTGATTATGAGTAACTGTTGGAATTGGTGTAATATTAGAGTTATTTTTATTTCTCTTTATTAGTTTATCAATTCCTAATGCTGCTCCTACTGCTGCTGCAGCTGCCAATACTGTTGCTACAACTTTTTTCCAAGCTTTCTTTACTCTTACAGTAAATTTCTCTTTTCCTACAGGTACAGTTTTAATTTCATCATCAGTTTTTGTTTCATTAATGTTAACTGCTGTTACAGGCTTTTTAGATTTTTCTTTATTTATCTTTATTTTATTATCATCATCAGTTTTAGTCTTATCATTTGACTTAACTTCTGATGGTTTTACTGTTTCTTTTGTATATTCTGGTGCTACTTTTGGTGGCACTGTTGAAACCTTTTCTTTCTTGTTTTCAACCTTTGGTGCAAATGTTTCTTTTGTATATTCTGGTGCTACCTTTGGTGGCACTGTTGAAACTTTTGCTTTTACTGGTTCAGTATTTCTTGAAAATGTTTCTTTTGCATACTCTGGTGCTACTTTTGGTGGAACTGTTGAAACCTTTTCTTTCTTGTTTTCAACTTTTGGTGCAAATGTTTCTTTTGCATACTCTGGTGCCACTTTTGGTGACACTGTTGAAACTTTTGCTTTTACTGGTTCAACTTTTGCTTTTGTTGGCTCAACGTTAACAGAGTTTCTTTTAATTGACTCTGCCAATTGTGCTCTATAAGCATTTCTAAGTGCTTCATATGTTTTTTCAGAAATTTCTTTATTAGCTACCATCTTTTTAGCATTTTCTAGATTTTTTACTCTTTCATTTGTTTTTGCAAGTTCTTCAATAGCTTTTTCTCCAACCGGTGGAAGCATTCCATTATTTCTTAAAATTTCTTTTCTAAAGTACTCTATTAACTCAGCATCTTCTTTTGGTAGTTTTTTAGCTTGTTCAGCTTCTTCTTTTTCAGACTTTTGTGAAGCTTCTTTTATAGCACTTGCCAATTGTAATCTATATTCATCATGTAACTTTTGGAAAGCTTCTTTAGACAATTTATTACTGTTAACTAATTCTCTTGCTTTCTCTAATGCTGCTACTCTTTCGTTTGTTTTTGCAAGTTCTTCTATTTCTTTTTGTCCAACTGGTGGAAGCATTCCATTGTCTCTTAAAATTTCTTTTCTAAAGTATTCTGCTAATTCAACATCTTCTTTAGCTAATTTTATTTTCTTAGTTTCTTTCTTTGGTTCTTCTACTTTTTGTGCTTGTTCAGTAGTCGTTTCTTTAGAAGCTTCTTTTTGAGCATTTTTAATTGCTGCTGCAAGTTGATCTCTATATGTATTATGTATTTTTTCAAATTCTTCTTTTGAAAGTTTTCCTTCTGAAAGACGTTTTCTTGCTTCTTCTAAAGCTGCTACTCTTTCATTTGTTTTAGCAAGTTCTTCTATTTCTTTTTGCCCAACTGGTGGAAGCATACCGTTAGCTCTTAAGATTTCTTTTCTAAAGTATTCTGCTAATTCAACATCTTCTTTAGTTAGCTTAATTCTTGGCTTTTCCTCATCCACAGATTTTTTTTCGTTTTTAACTTCTTTTTGATATTTAATTTGTTCACTTAAAATTTCTGCATTAAGTAAGCTCATTTCTTTATCATTTGATTTTGATACAACATTTACAACTCCATCGTTGATAGCTTTTCTTAAACCATCTTTCATAATGTCATATCCTTTTGCTTCCATAATTTTAACAAAAGTTACTAGGTGGTTAGTTCCTTTAAAATTACTAATAATTGGAGCACCATCTTCTTTAAAAATAACTATTTGTTTAATTTCCCATTTTTTAGTTTCTTGGTTGTATTCATTAACTATACTTATTTTTTTATATTTATCCATAGTTTATATACCCCTTTCCTTACTCAACTACTCTTGTGTTTCCAGTCATTACATATCCTTGATCAAGTAGTGTCTTATCGTTATATATACTCCATTTATAATCTGTATAGGCATTTTTAATTAAAGTACGTTTTCTATATCTATATTTATAAACATCTTTGTATACTGGTGTTCTAACTTCTGCATATCCTACTAAAGCTTTTGCATTTGCAAATATTTCTACTTGTTTTTGTTCTACTTCACCACATTTAACTTCTACACCTGTAGATGTTACTAATGTATTTGATCCATCTGCTTTGTAAGCGTCTCTTACATATTTATTCCATACTTTTGTAGAAGTTCTTGAACATCCTGTTCCACAATCTGACCAGTCTTCTCCGACAAATTCATATTTAACAGCTAATGTATCAGTTGGATATCCTGTAGTAGTAACTCTACCAACATATCTCCATCCTGCACCTTTACTAACTGCATATGTTGTTGAACCTGTTGTTGTAGTTATTCTATAGTAATCGTAATTTTTACAATAGCTTTCTGTTATTGTACCAACTTTTACTATTTCGTTTTTGTAGATTGCATCGCCTTTTGTATATTTGTAATAATCAACTTCTTGTGTTTTTCCTAAATCTTCAATCTCTAATAATGGATATTTACCAAATTGTGGTGGATTAGCAGGGTTGTATGTTGTTGTTGTATAGTCACTCCAAGCACTGTATTGTGCTGAAATGTCTTTCTTATATTGATATTCTATTTTATTTCTCTTTTCAACTGTTATACTACATTCTGCTTCATTACCAGCATAGTCTTTAACATATCCATATATTGTATGTTTACCAATTGTGTTAACTAAATATGTTTTATTTCCAGCATATGTTTTGCTCTTTCCAAGTCCAAATGATTGTATTCCACTTGCACTGTCAACTCTTGAACTGAAACCAATTGTTACATCAGATGTATAGAAGTTATCTCCACCTAGTGTTCCATTTAATACTGTTAATGAACAGCTTGGTTTTGTTTGATCTTTCTTAACAACTATACTACATGTAGCTTTATTGTCATTTGAATCTTTTACATAACCATACAATGTTGATGTTCCATCCTTAGTAACTAAGTAAGTGTTGTTTCCAGCATATGTTTCACTGAAACCAATTCCAAATCCTGTTATTGTTGCACCATTAGTTGTTGTCTTAGAAGCGAATCTAACATTGACATTACCTAGATACCAACCATTTGCACCTAATGTTCCTTCAGCAATTTCTAATGTACAGCTAGGATTTGAATCTTTGTGTTCTGCATTACGATTTATTGTAATATCACAAACAGCAGTGTTTCCAGCATAATCTTTTATGTATCCATATACTTTATGATTTCCATTTGTATTTATTGTATATCTTGTTTTGTTATTGTATGTTGGTGTACTGCTATTAGTTATACCATAAGCACTAACACCACTTTCTTTGTCTGTTCTTGAAGTAAATCCAACGATTACATCTGAAGTATAACTTCCATTATTTCCTTTAACTCCAGCAAGCACTCCAAGATCACAGCTAGGTTTTACACTATCTTTTTTCACAATAATACTACATACAGCAGTTTTTCCATTTGAATCTTTTACATAACCATAAACTGTTGTAGAACCATTTTTAGTTACTGTATAAGAATCATTTTTATTGTAATTAACTCCACCTGTTCCAAGGCCATAACCAGTTATTGTTGCACCTTTTCCAGCTGTTTTTGATTTAAATTTAACAACTGTATCTGATAGATACCAACCATTTTCACCAGCTGTTCCATTTGCTACATATAGAACACATGAAGGTCCTGTTTCTGTAGGTGTTGGTGTTGGTGTTGGAGTTGGTTTATCTTCCTCACATACTGCGCTAGTACAATATGAGTAGCAGCCAAGTTTAACTATTATATAGTCTTCTTCTCCATTACATTTCAAATTGATTTTCATTTCATAGTAATCTTTTTTCTTTGTCAATGTAACGTAAGAATTCTTTGTATCACATGTTTCACCATTTTTGTCTGTGAATGGAAGTAAAAGTTTTAAATCAAGCATTTCTTGAAGTGTTAATTTTACTTCATCACCTATTTCTTGTGGTAATTTGTCTGTTGTAAAATACGGTATTGCCGCATTCTTCATTTCTTGAACATTTGCATTAAATATTCTATTGTTTAATCCTTTCAAATTAGGCATTGGTAATAACCATACTAATAGTAAAACAAAGATGATTATTAGTAGTAGGCTTATTAAGAATGTTCTAATTGGAAAGCTTCTTTTTTCTTCTTCATCTGTATACATATTATATATCCCCCTTCAATTTATGTGCCCTATTATAACACATTTCCTTGTTATTGTCAACTTTTTTAGCTATTCTGACAAGTGTGCATCCCATATTAAAGTAATCTGTTCCATACTCTAAAACTCTCTTATCTTTTTTCAATACTTCGTCAACTTCTTTCCTAAGTATTCCCTGGCCTATTCCATGTACTATGGCAAACTCTAAGTTTCCAAGTAGATAGTTGTCATTTATAAATGACTTTACTAGAATTCTTGCTCCAATTCTATCTTCGCCATGCAAATCAATTCTTGGCATATTATTTCTGTACTGTATCATTATATTTATTTATAACTTCCTCCAGTGTTGGAATAGAGAACCTGCTTCCTATCTTTTCAACAGATAAAGCCCCTGTTATATTTGACAAGTATAGTACAGTCTCAAGATTGTAACCCCTAGAAAGGAAATACAAGAATGCTCCATGGAAAATATCTCCAGCACCAGTTGAATCAACAGGTTTTACTTTTATACTAGGTATTATTTTATATTCATCACCTATTTTAGTAAAACATCCATGTTCTTCTAAAGTTATGATGACGTTATTTGGAATTTTTTCCTTTAGTTTCTCGTATGCCATTACAATTGTATTTGTATCATTGTAATTTATTTCCACTCCCGAGTACTCATTTGCAAAATCGTGAGAACAAACGACATAATCTACTACCTTTGTAAGTTCAACCGTTGCTTCTTTCATACTACCAGCGTCAAGTATTTTTACAGCATTTGGATTTTTCTTAACAGCTTCCATAGCAAAATCTTTTTCATAGCCATCAAATAGAAGATAATCGAACTCATCATTTATTTCTCTTCCTTCCATCTTTATGTCTTTGCACCTACTTGTTAAAATCGTTCTTGTACCGCTTGTAGTGTTTGCAACTATATAACTTGAAGTTGTAGAAAATTTATCGCTTACCTGCAAGTACTCCATGTTGACATTTACACTTTCATATTCTTTGATAATTTTTTGCCCATAATAATCGTTACCAATTATTCCAGCAAAATAAGTATCAAGTCCCCATTTTGCTAAAAGATATGAACAGTTAGAAGAGCTTCCGCCACCACACTCTACTTTTCCATTTACTCTTGTTTTTTTATTTTCAACAGGAAAGTGATCGAGTGGAAGTGTTATATCGTAGGCTGCTTGACCTATACACATTACTTTCATATAAAATTCACCTATATTGATTATACCAAAACTGCATTATTATTTAAAGTGTTTTGAGATTAAAAAAGCAAAAAAGCACTCCTTTGTGAAGTTCATTTAGGGATTTAATAAAAAATGTTTAGATGACACTTTCAAATGGAACAAAAGAATAACCACATTGGAGTTAATTACTCTAGTGTGGTTATTTTTTATTAAATTTATACTGTAATTTGGTCTATCACGACACCATTCTTAATACCACAAACCTTTTAGAGTGAATACGATTTATCTTATATAATAAGAAAAGTTTTGTAAGCGAATAGGATTTAAAACCATAAAAATAAGAGCCTTTTGGCTCCTACTTGCTTATCTTATTTATTTCTTTTAACAAATATTATTCCTAATATTGATGTAATTGCTATAACAGCGATTGGTGCAACTTTAAAAAATACCTACTCAAATGAATGCCACAATGTTCCAATAACAGACCATTCAGGATTGCTATAATCCCAAGTTTGATATGAACTACCTAATACCGCTAATAATACAAAAAGCAATATGATGCACACATCTGCAATTATTAAAGAATTAGATATTATTTTTCTTTTTTGTTTTTGTTTTCTGGATAGTTGTTCATTAATAACCTCTAACTTCTCTGATATTACTTTTAAATCATTCTTTTCTTTTTCATCAATATTCTCACCAAGAATTGTACCACATGGAAATATTTTTCACTTTTTTTGAAATATTCTTCCATTTTATTGCTTATCTCTTCTTGTTTTATGAAATATTTTTCGTTTTTCATATAATATAGCTATCTAAAAAGGTATCTAAATTTTTCATAATTATTATCCATTATAATTATTTTTTTATTCTATATTAACACCATTATTAAATACTTTTTTACAAATAAAACTCATTACTACTATAATTGTTAGATAAATTATAATTGCAATTACTGCTAATAACTTAAATGAATTTGGATCCAGTTGAATATTATTTTTAAATAAATCCATTATATTACTATTAAATAACCCCAATATAAACGTTAAAAATAATACAATGCTTTGAGATAAAATATAAGCTATAAATCCAAATAAAACTGAAAATCCTATTTTCCCATTATTTCTTCTATAACCTAAGAGTAATCCTAAATAACCACATTGCAATGCATTAAATATTTCTAAAAATAGTATTGATAAAACACTTACTATAAAAAATGAAGTGCTAAAATTTATACTTATAGTAAAATTATTTATAAAATCTTTTAATAATATCCACCTATCTTTTGTATAGTATGCAATAAACAAACCAATAACAATTACAGAAAAACTTATAACAAAGAATATTAATGTTTGTAAAAGCTTAGAATTATATATGTCATTTTTAGTTACTGGCAATGTATGAGTTAAATACGCTTCATCTTTATAAATAGAATCTCTGAACCTTACCCAACTTCTCATTAGTGTATTAATTAATATATTAGCCATCATTGAAAACATACATCCAACACTAATTTGTGAAATTATTTTCAAGATAACAGAATCGTCAATTGCAAATAAAATTCTTGTTGATATTGCAAAAAATATAGTTAATATATAAAAAATAATCATATTTTTTAACATAT
>ERZ780157.4612-NODE-4612-length-10310-cov-3.500731_pt1 | contig 10310 bp, 16 predicted proteins | sample MGYA00511169_ERZ780157 | MGnify/ENA primary metagenome ERZ780157 (study PRJEB29588, sample SAMEA1965149) | human gut metagenome | biome: human gut; feature: human-associated habitat; material: faeces | place: Denmark | collected 2008/2010 ...
CCTGCTCCTTCTTCACCAGGTGGTCGATCACGCTCGCCACGGTGCGTCGATCCACGGTGTATTGGTCGCAGCTCTTTCTACGCCTCACGCCACACACACGCCCTCACTGAATGGCGTCGCTCACATCCGACAGCAACACCACGCCCTCCTTCTCGATCTAGGCATGACACGTCTTCCCACCTCCCACCAAGTCCATCACCAGCTTGCGGCGACTCACCGCCTCCACGCTCTCCATGCGACCCTCCTTCAACTGCGTGACCGCCACTGCCTGATGCAAGTCTGATCGTGACGCACCCGACGAAACCACACTCTCTCTGAGCACGTAATACTTGATGAAACTCCTTCCCTCGTTCTTCATCTGAATCTGCACTCGTCCACTGTTCTCCAGCTGCTTCAGCTTCGTCGTCAGCCGCTTTATGCTCATTCCCGTGATTGCCGCCAACTGGGCCAGCGAAACTCCCTCCTTGGGACTCTTCTTCATCGCCGTGATCAGGAAAGAGGACACGGTGTAGTAGTGATCACGTTGGAATATGCGGTGGCTCTGAACAGGCGTTTTGCTCGTTTCGTCTTCCTCGTCGCTCGACGGAACCCGCTGCTTTTGAGCCTGATACCTACGAATCACTGAACATCCCGAAGCCGACAGCGGCGCGTCGTAGCAGACGAAGACCTTCTCCTCTTCGCGTCGCAGGCTCACACCACACTCCGGACTGAGTTGCTGGAGAACTTGGCGATAATCGGGCAGAGAGGAGAGAGGAATGCTGTTGTGATTCAGGAGATCTTGAAGAAGGATCTCGTTTGAAGGGGACTGGGAGAGCGTTCGCACGACGGTGTCAACGATTTCCTGTTCGTGCGGGGACAGGTTGTAGATGTGATGCGGTTTGTAGAAATCGTGATAGAGAAGAATACCCTTCGAGACTGTTTTCCCCTTTTTGCTACATGTGAAGAAACGAAACAGCAGCTGCTTGAAACCGATTGCATGGTCCTTGACGAGAATGCCGAGCAACACCGCCCTCTTTATCTACTCCTGACTGACGCCACTCACTCATACATAAAGGTGCGCCGTTTTCAAATCGCAGTTCAGCGCCTTCGACACTGCCGGAATCGTAGTGCCGTTGAAACGAGAGGCGGCGACCATCTATCCTCAGAGAGACGGAGAAGCCCAAACCTCGATAATACTGATATTCATCGCAGCGAGAAAGCGCAAATCCTCCTCCTTCAAACCCAGACACGAATAGTGGTATTCCCTCGTGCATACAATCCTCGTTTCGTCCGGATTCACGTCCGATACGGAATCCACCCTCTACAGTTTGAATTCGGAACTAAACTCTTACTGCATTCTCCTCCGGAAGGACCAGAATGGAAGGATTCGCTCGGATTGCATTCCAAAGAGATTGGAGCAAAAAGGGACGATTGCGCCTAGGAAGTGGAATTCGACGCAAACAACATACTCATCGGTGTTGGAGATCCATTCGAACACTGTCTGCAGTGCTGTTTCATGATAACACTGGATGCCAATGTCCTTGAGAGTGGATTGAATTGGGTCCTAGGATGATCATGCAAGCATTCAGAAGTGCATACCATGGCGAATCCGATTGAGAGAATCCCTATTTGTGCGAATAAGGGGAATAGTGATCGGCATCCTTGATAAGGGAGGATTGACGAACCACTGTGCGCTACCCATCAACGCCAGCTTTCTTTACGCGGAATGAGTTCTCACGTTCCCGAGTCTGTCCGTCTTAAGGAAAAACGAGACGCCATTCTGAAGGCGCAGGAAGTGGCCGAGGCGCTAAAGCAGAAGACGGTATTCCTTCGACGCTGATCGACTCACACACTAGAATCGAGAAATCGCGCGGAATGAGTACATTAAGCGAGCCGAGCAGTATATTCTCGAATACCAACGTGTAACAGACAAACGAGACGGCGTGAAATGTAGATGGAAAAGGAAGAGATCCAGCGGAAACGGGCAGCTCACAACGACAAGATATACCTAGCGGAACAGGAAGAGCGACTGGTCTTCGTGATTCGAGTCCGTGGCGTGAATGGGGTTCCGCCAAAGCCGAAGAAGATCATGGAACTGCTCCGACTCCTTCAAGTGCGTTCTGTTTCTTTCCTTGACTGTAGATCAACAACGGCGTGTTCGTGAGACTCAACGCATCAACGAAGCGAATGCTCGAGCTGATATCTCCGTATGTGACCTTTGGCAGCCCCTCTGTCTCGACGGTGCGCAATCTCCTGTACAAGCGTGGATACGCCCGTTTGGGAAAGCAGAGAGTGCCGCTTTCCTCTAATGCCATCATCGAGGAGAATCTGAAGAAGTATAACATAATCTGTATGGAGGATCTGGTGCACGAGATCTTCACTCTCGGCAAGCACTTCAAGGAGGCGAATAACTTCCTGTGGCCGTTCAAGCTAAACGCGCCAACGGGCGGCTTTTCAAACGTGAAGACGCATTTCAATGAGGGCGGAGACTTGGGCAATCGAGAGGTGTACATTAATAATCTGGTGTCTAGAATGATATAGCTGTACAATGCTCTGTTTGTTGCAAGAAGGAAGGGAAAACTACATGGTTCCGGGAACCACCAGCCTTATCGAGCTGTCCGATATCTTGACATGCCTCCGCACCGTCACGGAGTGAATTGTGCTCCCAACGCGATCGCGATGCACCACCAACTAGACATCACCAACACCACAAAGCACTCACGCTCCCGTGCACGCTCGAGGAATGACCCGTGGCAAGAGGCATGAGCAAGAACTGGATATCGCTGCTGTTGACCAACTCATGGTACTACACGTAATGGAGACACTGCACGCGAACGAGTGTCTTCTCCTCGTCGAGTCCGCAGGGATGACAGAGAACGATACAGTAGTGCTACAGGTGATAGGGAAAATGAAACACCACTGAGAAATGATCTTCTATGTAGGTGCGAAGAGACCGAATCGAAGACAGAATCGCCCTTTCCGGGGATCCCAGGGCGTATACGTCCTCAACGATGAGGAAGAAGGGTTTGTCTGAATGGTCCTTCGCTTCTTGCTTGACCAAGTCCTCAAGCATGGAATAGCAGTTCGCGTACGACGCCCTATTCACAGGAAACGGATCCACTTTCGTCGCTGAGGGAGCGGGGAGTTGGACTTCCTTCCCATCAAAGCCCTTTATCGCGCAACCATCCATCGGAGCCGAAATCATGGATTCTTCAATTTCACACACGGACACAACCCGAATTCGGTTACTGTTTACTGACTCGTCCAGACGAATTCCCTAGCACATGATTCACACAAGTAGAAGATTGCATTTCGTTTGCAAACGCTCGATAGGTCATCCGCTGTTGAATTCACGCAGAGTGCAACTGCGTGTGCGTCTACTGTTGACAAACGATACAACATATGCTACTCGATCGAGCCGCAAACTGTAAGAAATGATGGAACAACACGGGCGAATTCAGACCCACTGACGAAGTGCAGTACACGATTTCATTCTTCGCAGGATCTTCAATGCTCCACCCGAACTCTGGAGCGATGTGCAGGAGGTCTTCCATAATGATTGAGCAAACAGTGAGATGAAGATCATGTGAAGCAATTGGAACAAACAAATAATCACTACCACTTACGCGGTGGCCCCGGTCGCTTCATCGACAGCGGCTTCTTCCTCATCTCCACCTTCTCTCGCACCGCCTCCAACCCGTTCGGGTCATCCTGCAGCGGATCATCCGTAACGTACATATCGGCTCCAGGCTCGAACGAGCCATCTCTCAGCGAGTCCTGCACCTCACTTCACTCAGCCACGCTTACCTCAAAGTGCTTGACGAACTTCAGCTCGTGACTCATCCACCCCAGCGTGCCGTTCTCCGCGTTCTCGTCCTCGGAGGCGTCGTCCACGACATCGTTGCGCGCCGTCGCCAGAAGGTCGTTCTGTGTCACCTTCTTCTCCACCTTCCTCTCCTTCACCTCCTCTTCCGAAGCACTCTTCAGCTTCTTCTTGAACGCAGCCAGCGCCTCCAGTGTCTATTCTCAACCCATCCCCACGACCCCCACGTTTTTGGTCCGCTCTCCCGCGACCTCGTGCTGGTACCGCTTCTTCTGTCGCTTGTACTCCGAGCGACTTAGCACCGAGTGTTCCTGCTTCTCCAGCGACGGCACCGCAGCGGATGGCTTCGCCTCCTCTTCCAACTACACGTCAGAGGAAGACATGATGGCCACTTCCGCGGTTTTCTTCTTCATGGCGCGGATCTTCTCCTTCACTCGCTCCTTCATCTCCTCTTCGGGAGACTTCTCCTCCTCCTTCTCTTCCTCTTTCTCCTTCTCCGTTTCCTTCTCCTCTTCGAGTGACTTCTCTTCCTTCTCCTTCTCCTTCTGAAGAAGCTTCGCCTTCATCTTCTGCACCCACGGGGACTCCTCCTTCTTCTCGATCTTGATCTCTCGCTTCAGGTCCTCCTTCTTCACCACGCCGCTTGCCTGCTGAAAACTCACCACGGGACCGTTCAATCCATCCTCCTCCTCTTCGTCGTCGAACGACAGCAGCTTCTTGTTGTTCACCTGCTTTACTTGGTGCTTCACCTCCTTGGCGTCCTCCTTCTGTTCCTCCTTCTTGATGACTCTACACGTGACTCACACAACTCACTCGAACCGTGGAACGATATCCGGGAAGGGGTTGTTTACGATACTCGCCGATTTGATCATCGGCGGGTAGATGGGGTGATCATCGGCGTCCGTGTCCAGTTCGCCCATCTTCACCACGTTGAACACCGTGTCTCCAACCACCTTGCCGAATATAGTGTGCTTTCCGTTGAGGTAGTCTGTGGCATCCAACGTAATGAAGAACTGACTGTGGTTTGTGTTTGGCTTATTCTCGTTTGCCATGGCAACGATGCCGCGATGGCTGAATTTCAACCGCGCGCTGATTTCGTCCTTGAAGGGTCCGTCAAAGATGGATTCGCCTCCTTAGAGTGAAACACAGAAAGCCGAGCACTACCATAACCCGTTCCCGTCGGATCGCCTCCCTGAATCATCATCTTCTTCACAATGCGATGGAAGATCGTCCTGTCGTAATAACCCTCCATGCACAGTTGAATGAAATTGCGACAGGCGATGGGGGCTTGTTCACTCCATAGTTCGATATCGATGTCGCCATGTGTTGTGTGAAGAACGACCTTCCCCTTTGTATTGGGTTCCACATTGTACACATAGGCCATCTTCCACGAAAATGGAGAACGAGCGGCTTTTGTTCTCGGTGAAACTCCCACATTGTTCAACAAACCCTAAACTTGGGCAGTGAATAACCGTCTCGACTTGATGGAGGTAGCGCATTCCGGTCGTCGCGTCATGGGACTGTAGGACTCATTGGCACAAACCATGGAAACGGCGCGAAAGAAGGAGAGAGAAGCGGTTGAAGAGCCAGAGTGCAAGCGGATGAACGATGCAAAGCAGGAGAGCAGTGGATTGCCCCCTACGCCAAAGAACGAGTATCCCGCTAATGGAAACAAGGATAATCAGAAAGAGGAGGATGAAAAGTCAATTGACGTGTCCATTATCGTTTTCTCCCTTTTGTGCGATAATCGTGTAGATTCCTGTTCACAACGAAGAGAAGTTCATAGGAGAGTGCTTTGAAGCTATCGAGAAGACCACCTTTCGAGGGAGTCTAGAAGTCTCGTTTTGATGCTCTCGTGAAGCGTAGGTTTCGATATTCAACGACCGGAGCACGGATCGGTCGAAGGAGATCATTATGGAGTGGATGGAGCGCTTTCGCCGCCGTGGAATCTCTTGTGTCTATGGAGAGAATCATGGCACGCAAGGTGGCTGCGGCGTTGGAAAGAACGGGGCTGTTGCGCAGAGTCATGGCAGGATTCTCTGCTTTCAAGACGCAGACGATGTGATGTATCCAGAGCGTATCCAGAAGGAGTACGACGTGCTGGTTCAGCATCCAAATGCGTTGGTGGGAACGCGCTTCGAGTGTGCTTGCAGCAGCATCCTAATGGCCTAGACGACGCCCCGCAAACGCCATGCGGCATTATACGGAGTGGCTGAATAAGCTCACGGACGACGACCTCATGAAGTACCAGTATCGCGAAGTGCTGCTGATTCAGCCGACGTGGATGATGTCGCGCGCAACCTTCGACCGCATCGGAGGGTATTTGGAAAAAGGAACCGACAAGGTGCCCTTTCCTGAAGTAGTCGAGGCGGAGGAGAGTGAGTTGTAGGACCTCGACGTGTTCCATCGCCACCTCGATCTAGGAGGCGAGTTGCATGTCGTTCCGGAGGTGTTGCTGATGTATCGGTGACGACTGTGAGATGGAAATGAGGTGTAGGATGCACGAGAACAACACCTGCAAATCGACTCCGAGAAGGAGCATTCTTCGGGTGAAGCTGGGCGCTTTGGAGCGACGTGTGCTGAACCACCTGGACCACTTCAGCATTTGGGGCGCCGGGAGGGATGGGAGGAACTTCGTGAACGACCTGAGTGAAGAGAACCGAAAGAAGGTGGTTGCCTTCGGCGATGTGGACGTGAAGAAGGTAGCGGAGGGCAATCGTCTGTGATCATAGATCGGAACGCACTACGTCAATCCACTGACCGGAGTGGACGTTCCGATTGTTCACTTTTCCGAGCTGAAGCCGCCCGTAGTGTGCTGCGTTGCGCTGGGCAGAACAAACGGAGTGTTTGAGGCGAATCTGGATTCGATGGGGTGGACGTGTCAGAAGGACTACTGGTACTTTAACTAGTCACTTTCGAGTGTTTGTTGTTGTATGTCGTAATGGATGGCTGTTTGGAGGATTTGATTTGGATAGTAGGATGTAGATAGAAAGGAAGGCTCATTATCACAAGAATCCGGAAACCAATGCCGATTCCGAAGTGATCGTAAAGGCTCGAAAGGAGGCAGTCCACACACATTCCATCCCAGTTCACCTCGAAAGCGACTGAATTGCATTCGTTTCTGCGACGATCGAGCGCCCTGCGAAGATCGCGGAATAACCGTTATCGCTCTTCAGAACAGATGCAACAAAAAGCATTCTCGAAAGGAGGAAATGTACGTGTAGTGGAATATCTGACAGCACGCACCGGGGTGAGCGCGTCTGCTGCAGCACATCACTATTGTGTTCATTCGACTAATCCTTGCCGTAGATGTCCTATTCATACCTTTTCAAGTACATTATTATCGGAGACACAGGTAGGCGAGCATGGAGTACCGGGATCTCACTCCTTTAGGCGTCGGCAAATCCTGCCTTCTTCTTCAGTTCACAGATAAGAGATTCCAGCCCGTGCATGATCTCACGATCGGCGTGGAGTTTGGAGCCAGAATGATCAACATTGGCGACAAACAGGTGAAGCTTCAGATTTGGGATACTGTATGTCGTGGATCTGTTCGGCATGATGGGCTAGGCTGGTCAGGAGTCCTTCCGCTCTATTACTCGTTCCTACTACCGTGGTGCTGCTGGCGCTCTTTTAGTGTACGATATTACTCGCCGCGAGACGTTCACCCAGCTTACGAAGTGGTTGACGGAGGCGCGTGAGAATGGCTCTTCGAATATGGTGATTATGCTCATTGGCAACAAGTCGGATCTGAACCACCGGTAGTTGTTTAATACTCAAATGAAGGATAGCCGCACGGTGTCAACAGAGGAGGGTGCGAAGTTTGCCGAGGAGAACGGTCTCATCTTCCTGGAGACCTCTGCAAAGACGGCTGCGAACGTCGAAGAGGTAGTCTATGTGATTGCGACATCACGCGCAGGCTTTCGTGAAGACCGCCGAGCAGATCTATCATAATATCGAGACGGGCGTGATTGATGTTAGCAACGAGGTTTGCCTGGTACGGATAATTCACTCGTAGTCGAACGGCGTGAAGGTCGGACAGAATGATGCTGTGAAGGGACTTCAGGCTCCCAATGCCGCTGCGGGCCAGTCTCAGGGCGGCTGCTGCTAAGTTCTTGTGATAATTGTGGCTCTGTTGCTTTCAAACACGCTTTCTCGCTCGATGAAACGACTGAGAGTGAAACGCCCGGTTGCCGCTCTTTTTGTGAGAATTCAAAAACAATTCAGTTTCAAATTCAAATGAAGAGCATGCGTTCCACTGGAGGGTGGAGACACCTGTCAAAGCAAGAAGGTGATAGGAAGCCCGATTCGCTCGCATCCACCGTAGTCGTCATTGTGTGGACTCAGTGTGTAGTACCCATCGGTAGCATCGCTGAGAGAGGAGAATCAGCGTCTTCAGGAACAAGTCGATTCCCTCACTCGTCAACTATCAAGCTTTCATTCTCGAAAGTGAGCTTGACTGCATCGGTTTATTCACAGAGATACGCAATCCACACTGTTGAAAGAGTATCTGCGAGAAAAGGAAGAGAATCGACTCCTTCGGGATCAGCTCAACTCAAAGGACGCGGAAATCAAGGAACTCAGACGTCTGTGCAAGGAAAGAAGCGTGGGGGATGATGGCGCCACTCATAACTAGGCTCGCAAGGAGAGGTATACACAGCCGGAGAAGAGCGTTGCCACGTCTGCCGCGCTGGGAGACTTGAAGATGAGGATCAGTCAACTGCAGCAGGACCTGAAGGAGAAGGACTTGCTGATTGCGAGACTTAACAACGAAATCAAATCACTCCAAGACGTACTGGCTTGCGACATAGAATGACTCGTAGAATGAGACTCAGTCCCAGTCTCTGGTCATTGAGAAGTGTAAACACATTGGGAGCAGGATGCTGGACTCGATTTGCAGCGCCATCCCGGAGTGGAAGAATGCCTCTTCCGATGTCAAGCTCATCCGTCAAGACCTTGTGTGCACTCTGGAGAATGTAGAGAACATATTGAACGATCTCATCCGCGTGTATCGCGGAACGAAGACGCACACGGATCTATATGAGTTGAATCTGTGTGTAATGGGCGTTGCCTTGTTGTCATGATTAGATTCTCAGAGAACGGAATCAATTCAAGCAAGAATGCGCAAAGGAGGAGGCACTGCGGGCGAAAGCCGTGTCATTCTACGAGTTGCTGTTTAAGACTGCTTGCTCATCCTCTCCGTATGACCAGTTGCAGCGTTGCTATCAGTGGGCGGAGAGTCTGCTTCTCCAGACGAACTGCTCTTCTGCATTTGAACTGAACGTGGCTGTGAACGGGATTCATGACGTGTAGCGCTTTGTGATGCAGTCAAAGATGAGTGAAGTGGAGCCCTTCCAAGGCAGTGAAGACGCTCCTGTTCCCTTTATCAAGCATTTCTCTGAGCGCATTGTCCCCTTCTGTTCTTCCCCTCACCAATAGAATGAGTACGTCGAGCGGCTGAACCAGGCGATGAACCGCGCGTCTCTGGTGTGCGACTTCTCGTTGAATGAAGAGGACAGCATTTCCGAGATTGATGAGCAGTCCATGTCGATGATGGTACGAATTGCTACCTGTTCTAACCCGCTAGAATGAAGCGACTCTTCAGTGCTACTACACACGGCAAGAGCGCTTGATGGAGACGCGGATTCACGACATGGAACAAGTCGTCGACATGATGATCAACACACTTCAGCAGAAGGAGTATATGCTGTCAGAGCAAGCGGCTACAATGAGCAAGGCTATTGATCAAGTGTCCAGTGTGTTGTCCAAGTGCCACTCTTCTCTCCGTTTGGATGCGTTGGAATCGGACCAAGAAACCATCGACAAGTTGAGGAAGGAGAATGAGAAGATGGCGGAATTGCTGAAGGACACCTCCACCTTCATTCGCGTGTATTCCTATGATTTGTCGCTGCGTGCTGACCCGTTCGGCATTCGTACGGATCCCATTTCGACTCTATACACTCGCATCAACTCAGTTCTGAACTCTGGTTTGCAGCCGCGTTTCTACCCGTCGCAGTGGACGACCAACGATACTCTGCTGCTGCTTCAGCGGATGGTGAAGAAGGAACTCCTGTTACTGCGAATCCAGGAATCCACATCCTTATCGTCCTCGTTCAGCAGCATTGAGTCCAGCGGAATCAGCAGTGATTTGACGACATCGCAGAATTCCTCCTTCATCTCCTTCGCCTCATCGTCAGCCAAGAGAGAGCGCTTGCGCACGCAGGTGAATCCTCCGATCTCTCGCTCTCCGCTTGACAAGTCGTTGTCGAAGGCATTTCCCACTTCGTTCTGAGTGGGAATGAAGCTCATTTTCATGTTTCGATTTTGGTGGTGTTTGTTGCGTTATTCGAGCGTTCTGTTCTGTCTCTGAATCCATTCTCCAATCCCAATCACCATCCTCAAAACAATCCCAATCTCGACTCACAACACAATCTCTATCTCACAACACCACTCTTACATCCAAACAAACACCCCAAATAGTTACGATTGATCAGTAAAGCGCTTTAAGCAG
>ERZ780157.4614-NODE-4614-length-10305-cov-3.731512_pt1 | contig 10305 bp, 7 predicted proteins | sample MGYA00511169_ERZ780157 | MGnify/ENA primary metagenome ERZ780157 (study PRJEB29588, sample SAMEA1965149) | human gut metagenome | biome: human gut; feature: human-associated habitat; material: faeces | place: Denmark | collected 2008/2010 ...
ACTCGGAATTTGCGAATTTGGAAGTAAGTTTGGATGTGAGATTTTTGAAATATGTCATCCCGAGGCACCGAATTGGCAATTACTTTTATGTAATCAGCCCACCCTACTTGTCGACGTTAGGTCGTGCCGTGGGGATCTGCCGGAAAGCACCCTTGCGACAATGGCGCTTCTGCGAGATTGCCACGTCAGCCGAAAACCACGGTTTTCTCGCAATGACATTATCTATAATTTGTCTAAGAATTATTGATGTTTAGACGACATTATTTGTATGTTTTTTCCAATTCCAATTTTTTTCGCACATCTTTTAGGGGTTTTTTACATGTTATATATAATTATAATTCATTAAAACATTGTTTGTCTAACGTGGAAGGAATACGTAGAAGCTAAATAAACGTTATGTCTGCCGTGGACGTTTTGCTTGAAAATTATCTCTTTCTCTACTCAAAGCTGTGGAAATGGTAGGGAAGTACGTGGCGTAGGTATGCTAGAGATATGCAAATTTGATTTGCAAAGTGACGTAATGCGTAATATGCTATCGCCGCCATGAAGTATTCTTTTCAACGAAAAGGTTTCTCCGATGTGACATTTATTTCGCAACACCGACAATGACAAAAGTTATAGAAAATCGAAGAAAAACGCAAAAATATTGCAAAAACGGCAAATTTTTTGATAAAACGGCGTAAAAACAGTTGACTTATGGCAAAAGTATGTGGTAAAATAGCTGCATATTCAACAGAGAATAGTTGTCTCGCCATGATGAGTGGCTCCGAAGGTTCTCTCGGTTGCATCGTTTAGCTATTAACCGAATAAAGTATTTTTGGTAAACTCGAAATCAACATAGGGCGAGTATTATACTGTTTTCGTTGAAAGCGGTAGTGCTTCCTTGCGGTTTCGAGATTTTTTTATCTCGAGGCAAGTAGGCGAGCGTACCGCCCGACATCGACTACGATCGCATTGTTTTGCACAATATAACGATATGCGATTGTAATACTCAAAAAAATTTTATGGAGGAAATAACGATGAAAAAATCAAGAATTTTGATTTCTACATTGCTCGTCTTGGTTATGCTTGCGACGGCAGCGTTGTCTGTTGCATGTCAAGCCGACATCGTCGTCAGTCTTTACGACGGTACGACAGGCGAAAAGGTAGGTGAAATCAAACAAAAACCGGGCAAGATTAGTGCCATCAACATTGAGGGCTATATTCTTGACGGTAACACATTGTTCTACTCGGCAGAGGACTTTGCCAAGGACGAAGCAGGTGAGGACGTAGAAGGCTTTGTAATCGGCGAGACGGAACTTTCCGCAAGCACAAGCTTGTACGGAAACTGGATTTCCACAGGTCTAGTAACCGGTAGCGGTCATACGTACTCTTACGCAATGTCCGAATTCCCCACTACGTGGAACATGTTTGTTTACGAAACTAATACCGATGCCGAGCTCCTTGACTATATAGTGGACGGTTTCTATACTTTCGACTACAATGCGTATAAGACAGGTTATGAACTTGTTCCCGCAATGGCAGTAGGTCAACCCGTTGACGTTACGGCTAACTATGTTGGCGAACAATGGGGCATTGCCGAAGACGACGTCAATCGTGCATGGAAAATCACTCTTCGCAGCGACCTCAAGTGGGAAGACGGTACTCCTATCACGGCGCAAAGCTTTGTAAATAGTGCAAAACGTTTGCTTGATCCGAAGGCAAAGAACAGCCGTGCCGACGACTATATGTACAGTGGTAACTTGGTTGTTCACAATGCCAAAAATTACTTGTATCAAGGCTCGAAAGATTGGTTTGATAATGGTCATGGAATGGACATTTCCTATCTTGTCAAGGGTGCGGATGGAAAGTACACCCTCGGCGGTGACCAAGTAAAAATTCCCCTTAAAGCGGAACTTGAATGGCTTGGTGAAACGATTGAAGAAGCCATGGAAGACTATGCCGATTATCTTGGAAAGGCAGGTTATGATAAGCTGGTTGCATTGGCAGACGAAAATGGTGATGTTCCGGTTACCGACGAATCGATTGCTGCATTGACCGAGATGATTACTTTCAGTGAAGATTGGGGTGAAACTGCTGACGATGTTGTAAATTACATGTACTACTTCCATGAATATCCACTTATGGGAATGGAAAATGTCGGTGTAATTGCAGTTTCCGACAATGAACTTGTACTTGTTCTTGACCAAGAACTCAAGGGATTCTACCTTCTGTACAACCTTACCAGCAGCTGGCTTGTTCATGAGTCCACTTACGATAGTTTGGCTTCTGAAAAAGACGGTTTGTATGTAAACACATACTGCACAAGCGTTGAAACGACCAAGTCCTACGGACCTTACAAACTTACGTACTTCCAAAAGGATAAAAACTTCAAGTTGGAAAAGAATCCGTACTGGTACGGTTACACCGACGCTAAGGACAACAGCGCTCTTTACCAAACGACAAACATCAACGTTACCAAGGTTGCAAACGCTTCCACAAGACTTCAAATGTTCCTTGCAGGACAACTTGATACTTACGGATTGACGTCCAACGATATGGAAGCGTACTCTACAAGTGACAACACATATTACACAACCGAACCCAGCACGTTCTTCGTTGCTATGAACCCGGATTTGGAGGCTTTGAAGAAGGAACAAGCTAAGACGCCCGGTACAAACAAGACCATCCTTACCATTAAGGATTTCCGTCAAGCATTGTCGTTTGCTCTTAACCGTGTACAATTTGCATTGGCTACAAGCCCGACAAACAATGCTGCATTTGCAGTTTACTCCGACGCAATCATTTCTAACCCCGAAAGCGGTTTGTCTTACCGTTCCACGGAAGAAGCAAAAGACGCCGTGTTGGCATTCTGGGGACTGACAAACGAAGTCGGTGCAGGTAAGCGTTACGCCACCAAGGATGAAGCAATCGCATCCATCTCCGGTTACGACCTTCCCGGCGCAAGAAAATTGTTTAACAGCGCTTACGACCAAGCAATTGAGCAAGGTCTGATGACGGCTAACGACGTTGTCGAAATCAAGATCGGCTTGCCCAACGGAACAACCAGTTTCTACACCAAGGGTTATGAGTTCCTTGTAAACTGCTACACCGAAGCCGTAAAGGGTACAAAGTTGGAAGGTAAACTTCGTTTCACAAAGGATGACACGCTCGGTAACTCTTTCGGTACGGCACTTCGTACCAACGCCGTAGATATGCTGTTTGGCGTAGGTTTCTCGGGATCTGCTCTTGACCCGTTCAGTCTTGTTCAATGCTATGCTGACGATGATGCTACAACTCTTCGTTACGACTTGTCTCACAAGTACAAGGAACAAGATTTGTCCATAACCCTCAACCATACGGCTGCCGACGGAACCAAGTATGAAGGTGTGTATACAACCAATATCGATGCTTGGGTAGATGTCCTTTCTCACAAAACAATGGCGGTCAGTCTAGATGGTGCGGAAAAGACGGTTCAATTCCATGTAAGCTCGGATGACTATGAAATCAAGACAATCATCCTTGCTGCCATCGAAAAGGCTATCCTTGAAAACTACAACTTGTTGCCGTTGATTGACGATAGCAGCGCAGCCTTGAAGGGCAAGAAAATTAACTACTACACCGAAGAATACATCTACGGCGTAGGTCGTGGCGGACTGAAGTACATGACGTACAACTACACCGACGCAGAGTGGGCGGCATACGTATCTGCACAAGGCGGATCGCTCAACTACAAATAAACCAACTAAATATACTTGTTTCAACATTGCGTTTGGGGTTTTTATGCCCCAAACGCTGATGTTGTCTTAACGGGTTTAGGAAAATTTTTAGTAATTTGCAAAATGTTTTCCTAAATCCGTTGGGAAAGGAGACAATATGCTGAAATATACAATAAAAAGAGTGTTGTTGATGTTGTTGACATTCTTGATAATTATCTCGTTGTGTTTCGTGCTTATCCGATTGTTGCCCGATACCGACCCCGATCAATTCGGTCAAGACGCAGAACTTGTCAAACAACGTCGTATACAGCTCGGATATTTGGACGAAGAAGGCAACCCCGTGCCGATCATGTTGCAGTACGTGCGTTTCTTGCGGCGTACCCTTCTCGGTGGAGACTGGGGTATCGGCGAAAAGACCATGTACAAAAACCAAAACGTGTGGGACGTTTTTGTGGAAAAACTTCCTGCTACCGTGGTTGTAAACCTCTGGTCGTTGTTGCTTAGCGTGCCTATCGGACTTTTGCTAGGTATATATGCCGCTTTGAAAAAGAATAAATGGCAAGACCACGTAATCAGCACGGTGGTAATGATTTTCGTATCCGTGCCAAGTTACATTTACGCATTTTTGGTGCAGTATTTGCTGTGCTTCAAGTTGCAGTGGTTCCCACCTATGATGAACGAAGGTACAAACCTATTCACGTGGGATATGTTCGTCTCCATGTTGCCGGCAATCTTCTCATTGTCTTTCGGCGTCATTGCCGGACTTACGCGTTACACACGTGCCGAGCTTACCGAAGTGCTTACAAGCGAGTTTATGTTGCTTGCGCGTACAAAGGGACTTACCAAGGAACAAGCAGTGGTGCGCCATGCGCTGCGTAATGCCATGGTGGTAATTCTGCCTATGATTATCGGCGAGTTCCTCAGCATAATGAGCGGCTCGTTGATTATCGAGCAGATATTCGGTATCCCCGGTGTTGGCGAGTTGTACATCAACTCCATCACGGCATTGGAGTACAACTACTTTATGTTACTTACATCCTTCTACACGTTTATCGGCTTGGCTGCCGGTATCGTAATCGACATCAGCTACGGCTTTATCGATCCGCGTATTCGCATGGGGGCTAAATAAGATGGAAAATCAACAATTAGAAACTATGCCTAAAATCCCGGCTGAAAAGTTTAGGTTTACATCTGTCGACGAAAGGTTACACGACCAAAAATTCAGTACAAAACCCGTAGGTTACTTCAAGGACGCATTTAGACGTTTTGTAAAAAACAAAAGTTCCGTCGTTGCCGCAATAATCATATTGATTTTGCTGTTGTATGCAATCATTGTTCCGCTGTTTTGTCAAAACGATTACACCCGAAGAGAAATCGACTTGGAAAGACAGTCGTTCTCCAAGTTGTTACCCAAGAGCAAATTGTTTGCTTGGACAGGTTGGGACGGTTGCGAAACGACGGTTGTCAATACCAACCAATACAATATTTACCGCGCAATAGGTGTCGAAACGGGGCGTTCTCCCGTTGCTAAACTTGTCGAACAGTTTGAAGAAGAAGGTTCGACATATTACAAAGTAAGCAAGGACTCCTACGCAAACTTGGGTATGACATACAAACTTTTGTCTACCGAAGACTACAAATCAATACAGGCTTGGCAAAAGGAAACGGGTATTCAAGTCATTTACCCTGCAGTAGACGTGGCGAGAATATCCGTCACATCCAAGAAGACCGACGCCAACGTTTGGTACGAAGTCAACCGTAACGGCGGACCGCAATTGGATGCGGAAGGCAACTTCGTTTCCATCTACTTGACGTCCGGTCCCGACGACGAATACGACAGCATACGTATTGACGGCGACGACGGTACCTATAAATATGCAAGAATTGCCGGTACCAGCGACGCTCCGAGCTTCAACTGTCGTATTAACCAATATGCGTACTTCCAATACAGATACGGTTTCGAGCCGTCTTTCCTGTTCGGTACGGACGCTAGCGGTTACGACATCTTTGTCAGACTTGCCAAAGGTGCTCAATTCAGCTTCATGTTGGCTATTTTTGTGTCGGTAATCAACCTTACAATCGGTGCAGTATACGGCGCAATCGAAGGCTACTACGGCGGTGTCACCGATATGGTTATGGAACGTGTATCCGACGTGCTTAACGGCGTTCCGTTTATGGTGGTTACAACATTGTTCCAATTGCACTTGGCAAAGACCGTCGGACCTGTGGTATCGCTGTTGTTTGCGTTTGTGCTTACAGGTTGGATAGGCATGGCAAGCACCGTGCGTATGCAATTTTACCGCTTCAAAAATCAGGAATACGTCCTTGCCGCACGCACACTTGGTGCAAACGACTGGCGTGTTATTTGGAAACATATCTTCCCCAATACGTTGGGTACAATCATTACAGGCTCCATCTTGGTAATCCCCGGCGTAATCTTCAGCGAGTCCAGTTTGACGTACCTCGGTATCGTCAACTTGGAAAGCAGTACAATCACAAGCGTTGGTACAATGCTCGGTAACGGACGTGACTACTTCACAAGTTATCCGCACATAATTTTGTTCCCTGCACTGTTTATTGCATTGTTGGAAATCTCGTTCAACTTGTTCGGTAACGGACTTCGCGACGCATTCAACCCGTCGCTACGCGGTACGGAGGAGTAATATGGAAAAGAAACTTGAAGTAAAAGATCTTGTTATTTCCTTCCGCACCCAAGGCGGTAAGGTACAGGCGGTGCGCGACATCAGTTTTGACCTCTACAAGGGCGAAACGCTGGCAATAGTCGGCGAGTCCGGTAGCGGCAAATCCGTCACAAACCGTGCAATCATCGGTATTTTGGCAGGCAATGCGCTTGTCGAAGGCGGTGAAATAATCTACGACGGACAAGATTTGTTGAAGATTTCCGAAGAGGAATTTCACAAAATTCGCGGCGACAAAATCGCCATGATATTCCAAGACCCGATGTCCAGCCTAAACCCCATCATGAAGGTAGGCAAGCAGTTGACGGAAGCAATGCTGTTGAAAGGTAGCGCCACTCGTAAAAACGCGCGCAACGACTTCAACGGCAAACTTGCGGAACTCAACCGTTGCATGGACGTCGTGGCAAACGGCGACAGCGCGGCAATTGCGCAAAACAACGCCGATTGCAAAACGTTTGACAACTTCTGCATCAAAAGTACCAAGTTGGAAAGCGCCTACAATGAACTGCACAAAAACGCCGAGGAATTGCAACTCGACATCGAAAACTGGCTGTTTCTTATCGGTAAAAACCAACCCGTGGACGAACGCCATATCATCAACAGCGTTTTGAAGCGTATCGAAAACACGGTGCATCCCGACATTGTTGTCAAGGACGACCGTCTAAACGCCGACCTTGCTACGCTTAACTCGGTGCTTGGCACGCTGAAAGGCAACGTCAAGCATATGCCCGAGGAAGCAATTGCGGCGCTCAACGACATCGACAAAATACTTGCAGGCGCACTTGAACGCAAAAAACCCAATTACTTTACGCTCGGTTTCTACATGATGGTTAACCCCGACGCCAACGTCGACGATATGGACATCGACGAGCTGACGGCAATGACCCGTAAGTACTTGGACGACAACTTCATGTTGGCGTTTATCGACAAGGGCGCAAAAGCCATTGCCTACAACCACAACCGTAGTTTGGAGTTGAAGAAAAATATTTTGCAACTTACCGAGGAAGCGTTGGAGTATTTCCGCGGCGAAACAATCGACCGCAAACAGGCGTTTGCCTTGGTTGATGCGATAGACAAAGCGGTGGTGGAAGCTATCGACAAGTTGCAAGTGGTCAAAAACAGCGTAGAGTACACTTTCGGTAGCAGTATGCGCGCTTCGCTTAATAAGTATTTCGAGGGCGTTGTCAAAAACCCCAAGGAGCAAGCGCGTTTCCAACGTGATACCGACAAGCGTAATGCCGTAATCGCCAAGGGCAAAACCCCCGATTGGGAAGTTGTCCCTGCCGCGCTCGTCGACCTCGAACTGTGCAAAAAGGGTATCCGCGACGTGTTGCACAACCTGCGCCACAGCATACAAAACGAGTTGGACACCGTGGCAAGCTTCGATCCCGAAGCTAAGATGGTGGAGCTTATCGACTACTTGAAGGAACAAGCCAGTGCGGTGGTGTACAAAATCACCCCCAAAATGGCAAAAGCCAAGGCGCTCAAGCTGTTGGAAGAGGTCGGTATCCCCGAGCCTGCAATTCGTTACAACCAGTACCCGTTTGAGTTTAGCGGCGGTATGCGCCAACGTATCGTCATCGCAATCGCACTTGCCGCCAACCCCGACATCCTTATTTGCGACGAGCCGACGACGGCGTTGGACGTGACTATACAGTCGCAAATTTTGGAGCTCATCAACCGTATCAAGGCGGAGCGTCACCTGTCGGTAATTTTCATTACTCACGACCTCGGCGTTGTTGCCAACATGGCGGACCGCATTGCCGTAATGTACGCAGGCAAAATCGTCGAATACGGCACGGCGGACGACATCTTCTACGATCCTCGTCACCCGTACACCTGGGCGTTACTCAGCAGTATGCCCGACCTTGACACCAAGGAAAAATTGGAGGCTATCCCCGGTACGCCGCCTAACATGATTTATCCGCCGAAGGGCGACGCCTTTGCCGCGCGCAACAAGTACGCTATGGAAATCGACTTCGAGGCTCAACCTCCGATGTTCAAGGTTTCCGACACGCACTACGCTGCAACTTGGCTGTTGCACCCCGACGCACCGCACGTAGATCCGCCCAAAATAGTGGTGGACCGCATCAAGAGAATGTCGCAGGAGGTACAAACAAATGAGTGAAAGAGAAGTTTTGCTTTCCGTACAGCACCTCGAGCAGTTCTTCAAGATGGGCAAAAAGACGCTTAAAGCCGTCAACGACGTCAGCTTCGACGTGTACAAGGGCGAGGTTCTCGGTCTTGTGGGCGAGTCGGGCTGCGGCAAGACTACCACGGGGCGTTCCATTATCCGCTTGTACGACATTACTGGCGGTAGTGTGTACTTCAAGGGGCAACGTATTTGCGCAGGCGTGCGCACCTACAAGGATAAGATTGCCGAGGCAAAGAAAGCCGCCAAAGCAAAGCTTGCGGAGCTTAACGCACAACCGCAGTCGGTGGAACGCGACGAGCAAATTGCCGCCGTCAAGGCGGAGTTGCAAAAGGTTATTGCCGAGCAAACGGCGGAAATCCGCAAGGCTCAGTATGACCACAAGAATTGCAACAGGCTGTATGCGCAAAAGGAAATGCAAGCCGTTCGCGACAAGTACGAGCCGATGATTGCGGCGCTTCCCGAAGGGGAGGAACGCGACAAACTGACGGCGGAGTTCAAGCACGAGTTGCGCCTTGCAAGCCACGACCGCATAATGAACAAAATGCAAATGATCTTCCAAGACCCGATTGCGTCGCTCAATCCGCGCATGACGGTAAGGGAAATCATTGCCGAGGGGCTTATTATCCGCGGTATCACCGACAAAAAGTACATCGATGAACAAGTGTATAAAGTTCTCGATCTTGTCGGTCTTGTGCCGGAGCACGCAGGACGCTATCCACACGAGTTTAGCGGCGGACAACGTCAGCGTATCGGTATTGCGCGCGCCATTATCCTCAACCCCGAGCTTATCATTGCCGACGAACCCATCTCGGCATTGGACGTGTCCATACAAGCGCAGGTAATCAACCTGCTAAACGACCTACGCAACAATTTGGGACTGACCATTTTGTTTATCGCGCACGACTTGTCCGTTGTTAAGTATTTCAGCGACCGTATTGCTGTAATGTATTTCGGTAAGATAGTGGAACTTGCAACCAGCGACGAATTGTTTGCGCATCCGTTGCACCCGTACACACGCTCGTTGCTGTCGGCAATACCTTTGCCCGACCCTCATTACGAAAAACAACGCAAGCGCGTGACGTACAATCCGCTTGCCGATCACGACTACTCCGTGCAAGGACCTACCTTGCGCGAAGTAGAACCCGGACACTTTGTCAGTTGCAACGACGTTGAGTTCGAGCGTTACATTGCGGAAATCAACGCAGACGGGGAGCAAAGCAAATGACGGAAGAAATCGTCACTTCTCGCGAGGAGTTAGACAAGGAGCGCAACCGTATTGCCGAGCGCAAAATGCTTGTGCGCCGCTACGTCATTTCGGTGTCCGTTGCTGTTGCGTTTTTCTTCGTGATTGCCTACGCCGTCGGTTTGTTTACAAACACGGGCAACCTCGGCGGCAAACAGTTGGGTGCATGGGTGTGCGGCAAGATTTCCGACTCGTTCTTTATCGATGCGGCAATTTTCCTCGGCGCGGCAGGACTGCTGTTTTGCAGTAGACTGGGCGCGTACGATACGATTGCGTTCGGTTTGCGCCAAGCTTTCGGCGTGATGTTCAAGGCGCCGGAACATAGAAAGTACAAGGATTTGTACGAGTACAAACAGGCGAAGAACGAAAACCGCCCCGAGTTTAAGTACTTGCTGTGGATAGGACTTGCCTTGCTTGCCCTCGCCGTGATCGCGCTAGTGGTGCACTATGCGTTGCAGTGAGGGTAATTGAAAGAAATTAGCTGAGAGCGGTAAGCTGTTTGCGTGTGCA
>ERZ780157.4625-NODE-4625-length-10287-cov-2.813233_pt1 | contig 10287 bp, 3 predicted proteins | sample MGYA00511169_ERZ780157 | MGnify/ENA primary metagenome ERZ780157 (study PRJEB29588, sample SAMEA1965149) | human gut metagenome | biome: human gut; feature: human-associated habitat; material: faeces | place: Denmark | collected 2008/2010 ...
CGACAACGGAGTAACGGCAAACTTCAAAAATGCGCAAACCGATGTGTTTAGCGCGGAATTGCAAATCGGCTCCCATGACGGTAAAAAGGATCTCAAAAAGTATTCGTTGGTATTTACTGATGTAAAAAGCGGAAAAAGTTTCGCCGTACAAGTCGTTTCGTACAGTGATTACAGCGATGTGGGAGTAATCTACCAAGGCAACAAGGGCGGCATTGTCTATTACGAACGTAAAAACGCAGCATACGGAATGACGGCCGGTTACAACGCCGACGGAGTATACACCAAGTTTACTTCCGAAGTGTGCAATTTGACATTCGATCCGCAAAGTATGCAAGTCAAAGTAAAAGCCGACGACGGAAATTTCCGCGTAGTGTGGGATTTTACCAAACAATACAACGACGGTAAGTTGCTTGTCAACGATTTATCGGCGTTTACCGAATATACGGTGTCGATTGTTTTGGATGAAATTTTGGCAAACAGTCGCGGCGATTTGATGGTTTATTCCTTCGGCGGATATTCTCTTGCCGGCGAAACCGTGGAATATCGTCCGACGATCCTGCTGTCAAAGGGGCTTAAACCCGTTGTTGGCAAGGAGTTTTCGTTGCCGACTGCCAAGTTGACGGACGTTAACGGCAATGACATTTCCGACAAAGTTGTCGCGTCCGTTTACGATGCCGACGGAAATATTGTTGCCGACAAGGCGAAGACGTTTACTCCGCAAAGTGCGGGAACGTTGTATGTTTACTATTTGTATTCCGACGGACAAACGACTGTCGACTTGTGGTACAAAACGCAAGCGGTCAATGAAAGCGACATTAACGCAAAGTTCAATTACGACGGAGAGTTGCCTACCAAGGCGGGTGTAGGGGCAAAACTTACTATCCCTTCGGGATCGGTTTTGACTGACGTTGTCGAGAGCGGCAAAGAGGAATGCCTTGTAACCGTCAAAAAGGACGGCGTTGCGGTAGAAGGTTACTTGAATGTGGCAGGCGGCTTCGTGTTCGAGGTTACCGCAAAAGGTAATTACGAAATTGTGTACGGCGGAAAATTGTCCTCGCTTTACAAGACGGAAACAAAAACATTTACCGCCGACGAAAAAATGCTTGCGGTAAACGTAGACGTCGAAAGCGAATTTGCCGTCGGGATAACCTACAAACTGCCTTCTGCCGAGTTTTGTTTGGGTAGAAACAAAGTCGTTTCGGAAGCAATGGTAGTGTATCCCTCGGGTAAGCAAGCCGATGGCACCGTGACGCTTGACGAAGTAGGCAAATATATCGTCAAATACACCGCGACTATCGACGGGGAGGAATATCGTCACGAGGAAACGTTTGAGGTCAAAAGACCTTACGTGGACAACTTTGACAGTGAGGCTCAATTTGCGCAAATGCGCGGTAATAACGAGTTTAAAGGCGTCAAACTGTCACTTACAAACAATCAAACGGTGACATACAACAAGGTCGTCGATTTGTCTGAGTATACGTTTGACGCTAACGCAAACAAGGGCAAAACTCTTTTGGAACTCAACCTCGATCCAAAAACAATCGGATCTACGGACATTGATTCGTTGTATGTTGTCTTTACGGACAAATACGATCCGACCAACTATGTTACCATTCGTTGCAAGTACTTGTCCTATTCGCCGTTAAGCACTTCCATTCGTGCCAGAGCGAGTAATCAGGCAAGTTGGGTTGGGTATTATTACGACTTTTATTCCGCCGACAGACGTGTCGATGCGGCTGCGACACACGAGGAAGGCGGATTTGTCTCGGCGGCGTCCTTTACTCACAGACTTGACGAATACGACTTCGGGTACGGCTCGCTCAAACTGTATTTCGATTACCAAACAAAACGTTTGTATTCTCAGCCGTTGTGGCCGGTAGGGCATAATGACGGTTCCCATCCCGAGTACAATTCCAAAAAAGTTCCTTGGCTCGTATATGACTTCGGCACCTCCGACAGCACATTGTCGGCAGGCAACAAACCATGGAACGGTTTTACCACCGGCGAAGCGTACGTCAGTGTTTATGCTAAGGGCGTAAGCAGTACGGCAGACGTATTTATGTTAAACATCGGCGGCGAAGACCTTAGCAAGCCTTTGTTCGACGACACAAAAGCTCCGACAATTACCGTCGACGTGGACAAAAACAACATCCCTTCGGCTAAGGTGGGAATGTCCTACAAAGTGTTTGATTTCTCGGCAACCGACGCCGACTCCGCCATTGTAGACAAGGGCGTGACGGTGACTAACGACGCAACGGGAAAACAAATAACTTTGGAAGAAAATATGTGTTTCACACCTATCGAAGGCGGTTACACTTTTACCTACTATGCAGTAGACGCCTTTGGATACAGGGCGGAAGAAACAATCAAAGTAAAGGCAACTCGCAACGTGGATATGCCGCGCGTTACAGTGTCCGACGGTTTACCGAAAGCGGCTTACTACGGACAGACGATTGCTCTTGCCGATTACCAAATTGTTAGTCAAGGTGCGGGACAAGCAAGCGTGGACGTAAAAGTAACTTGCGGCGATGTCGAAATTCCCGTAACAAACGGCAAATTTGTCTGTTTGGGCGCAGTAGGGGTTTACAACGTTACTTATACCGTAACCGACTATATCGGTCAAACGGCTCAAATTAAAAAGAAAATTGCCGTGTCATTGTCGGAAGAATTGCAATTTGACGAGCAAGTACTCAGCTTGCCAAAAGCATTTATTAACGGCGACAAAGTGTACTTCGGACAGTATTCGGCTGTGTACTACAATGACAAGTTGGAACGTATTTCCGTCCCCGCAACAATCGACGTTACCGACGGAAGCGGAACGCACACAATTGCAAACGGACAGGCATACACGCCTAATGCTACGGACGCCGTCACGACGGCAACCGTCACAATGTCTTTTGACATTGACGGAAAGACAAAAAAGGTGACGCGGGAGATACCGATAAACGCCGTAACGGAAGGCGAAGACTTTATCAAGGGCTATTTTGTATACGACAATGCAGTATCGTCTACAAGCAGCAACGGTTTTGTTTTCGTCGGTGACAGCGGACAAATGAGTTTCTCTTTTGCGCGTCCGATATATGCGGACAACATGATGTTGCGATTTATCGCAGATGCGGAAAAGTTTGCCGCAACGTCGTTTGACATTACTTTGACCGATCGCTTTGACGGCAAACAACGGGTAACGCTTTCCTACACGCTGGCTAAAGGAACGTGGTATTGTTCGGTCAACGGCGGCAAGTCGACGGAAACGAGTTTTGACGGCGACGGTTACTTGCAACTCAACTATGACAACAAATCTCGTACGTTTACCGACAGCAACGGGCAAACGCTCGGCAGTGTCAGCCAAATCGGCGGCGACAAGTTTGACGGTTTTACAAGCGGTTATGTTTACTTAGACTGTGATGTCGTCGGCGTAGACGGCAAAACGGAAGTCGGTTTGCGTACAATAAACAACCAAACAATCAACAGCGTAAAGCGCGACATGCAACGTCCGTATATCAAGGCGGACGGCAAATACCAAGGTAGAGTTGCCGCAGGCAGCACGGTGACATTGATTTCGGCTACGGCGTATGACGTACTTAATGCCGTCGGCGACATTATGGTCAGTGTAAAGCTCGGCAGTAAAACGGTACTTAGCGAACGCGTGCTTGTTCCCGGCGAAACCTTCACCGTGACGGAATGCGGAACGTATACAATTACCTACAAAGTTGCCGATTCGGCGAAGAATACCGCCCTCGACAAAATCGAGTTTGCCGTATACGATCCCGTCAAACCTACATTGCAATTTGACGGAGATATTGCCGAAGAAGTCAATGTCGGGCAGAAAATTCAGTTGCCGAAGTACACAATCGACGACAATAACCCCGACGGCGTTACGGTGTATCGATACATCATGGCGCCCGACGGAACAAAAGCAAAAATACAGGAAGATTCCGTTACATTTACACAAAAAGGCACATACGTATTAACTTTTTTGGTAACGGACGAGCATAACAACGCAACCATGTACAGGTTTGCTGTAAAAGTAAAGTAACGGGAGGTAAGCAATGAAAAAGATAATTTCGCTTTGTTTGACGCTTGTTTTACTGCTTGCAGTCCTTGTCGGATGCGTGCAAACTCCCGACAATCCCGACAATCCGACCAAGCCGACAATAAACAAAACCGATATCAAAATCGTAGACGGCGGCAAAACGGAGTACAAAGTTGTTGTCCCTTCGGGTGAAAACGGTTTTGTCACAACCGCCGCATCGGAGCTTGTCAATTTTGTCAAGGAAGCTACGGGCGCAACCTTGCCCGTAGTGACGGACGGTGAGGAGTTTTCCGTTTCGGCAAAGGTTATTTCCCTCGGCAATACCACGGTGTTTGAAGGCAGCGGAGTTAAACTGACGGAAAAATTGCGCGAAACGGGTTACGTAATGAAGCGCAAGGGTAACACCTTGGTAATCAACGCAAAAGACGACAACGGTGTCATCAGTGCGGTATACGATATGTTGGGATACAGTCTCGGCTTGGAGTTTTACAGCTACGACGAGTACTCGCTTGACAAAACCGATACGATGTACATGTTGGATTTCGACTTGGAATTTTTGCCGAGTATCGACATTCGAGACATAATGATGCGTTCGTTGAATACCAACTACCGTCAACGTATGCGCTTGTATGCAGGCAAGGGTTTAGGACACTGGATAACATTTGCACACACGACTACGGGCGCGAGCAATCTGAAAAACGGCGGTGACGAGTTGTACGGTTTCTTGCCGTACAGCGTTTACGGCGAGCATAAGGATTGGTATGACGAATCGCATACGCAGCTTTGTTACAGCAATGCCGAAATGCGTGCGGAATTTGTCGAGCAAGTGAAAAAACGCATTATCAAAAACCCCGACGGCAAGTATTTGATGATCGGTCACGAAGATAACTTCGACATGTGTATGTGCGACGATTGTAAGGCGGAACGCGATTTGTATGGCGGCTACGGCGGACAGGAACTGCACTTTACAAACCTTGTTGCCGAAGCGGTGGACGCTTGGCTTGCCGACAACTACCCCGACCGTGAAATCTTCTACGTGTTTTTTGCCTACCAAACTTCGCAGGAACCGCCGATAAAACGGCAAACGATTGACGGCAAGGAAGTCGGCGTAAAGGATGCCGACGGTAAATATATACCGCATTACGGCGATCTCAAAATCCGCAAAAACGTAATGGTCATGTATTGTCCGATCGACTCGGACTTCAGCAAAGGTTTTTCCGAGACGGAAAATGCCACACAGTACACGCAACTTAAAGGTTGGAGCGACATTTACGCGGCGCAAGGGCTGGCAAACAACATCATCGTGTGGGGTTACAGCCTTGCGGTGTACAACTACTTTATTCCGTTGTACAACTTCGGCACATACAAGGCTCACTACGAGTTTTATCGTGATTGCGGCGTGCATTACATCGACGACCAAGCGTACAGTAGTTCGGGCATACCATGTTTCGAGGCTATGCAAATTTATGTACAGTCCAAGCTGATGTACGACACTTCTCTCAGTTACAACGACCTTTGCTACGACTTTATCGAGCATTACTACGGGCCGAGCGGCGAGACATTCAAAGAGTACTTCGATTTCTTCCGCGCCTACTACGAGTACCTTGCGGAAACCAAGAGCATTAACGGCAGCATTTGGCAGGAAATGTCAAAAGCCGACTATTGGCCGACCGAAGTAGTGCAACAACTTATGGACTACTTGGACAAATGTCTTGAAGATATTGAACCGCTAAAACAAACGGACTATGCGCGGTGGCAGTTACTTAACGATCGTCTTCGTCGCGAACGTCTTACGCCGATATACATGATGTTTATGTTCCACATGAACGAATTGCCCAAGGATAAGCAGGTAGAATACCTTGCGGACATGAAGATGTACACACAAAAGTACGATATATTGGAGACTCAGGAGTCCAAGCGTGACATCACAACGCTCATCGAGACGTGGGAAGCGCAAATCGGAGGTTGACATGGCAAAAAAGACAAAAATTATTGTGAGTTGTGCTGTGGCATTGGTTTTGATTGCGGCGATAGTAACGACGTTGTGTTTGGTGCTGACTAAGCCTTCGGAAATCGAGCCGACGGAAAAAGTAACGATAAAACTTAACCTCAACGATTATTCCCTTGTCGAGGACGATACTTTCACTCTTACGGCCACGACAAATTCGACGGATATTGTCAAGTGGACGTCTGCCGACACGGCTGTTGCGTCGGTATCGTCACAGGGGCGAGTTATTGCCAAAACGGTAGGCGAAACGACAATCACGGCAACGGTCGGTAATGTTTCCGACAGTTGTACGGTTACCGTGCTTGCCGACGAAAACAATCAAACGAAGATTGAGATAAATCAACCGATTTTGCGATTATCGGTGTCAAGAGGCGCAACGCAAATACAAGGTACGGTGACGACCGCTAACGGACAACAAACTCTTGCCGAGGCAGGCGCGACGTACAAAAGCGACAACACTGACATAGCAACCGTGTCTGCCAATGGTACGGTTACGCCCGTTGCGGTAGGTAGCACGCTTGTTTATGTTACCGTCGGCGGACGTACAAAGATTGTTTCGGCGGAAGTGTACACAATGCTTGTATCTACTGCCGAGGATTGGAACGTCATGTTGGGATTGCCCGGTGACCTTGCGGCGCGGTTCTACGTGACAAACGACATCGATTTTTCCGGCGTGACATACAATGCAAAGACAAATAACGGCGGCGACGTATTGCTCAGTCAAAGTTTTTGCGGCAGTCTTGACGGCGGAGGACATGCGATTAGCAACGTCACCTTTGACGGTTCGGTGTCGTCGCAGTCGTTGTTTGGCACAATGGTGGGTTGCACTCTTACCGACATTGCCTTTTACAACATACACTTTACGTCAAGTAATGCGGCAGGTTTGGCAATACGCATGGTGCAACACTACAATGTTGCCGACGAAAACGGCAACGCTACGAGGGACCTACTGTTTGCTCCTTGTTACGTAACAAATGTTTTTGGGGATTTTGTCTACGACTACCATAATGTAAGCGGTATTGCCAATATTTACTTCGGTGGCGGTTTGGAAAACGTGTTTGTCAACATGCATATGTCCGACGGCAGTGCTGTCAACAAAACTACCGACTTCGCAGTTGCAAAGCAAAGTATGATTTGGTCGATGGCGGATCCTAATTGGTTTCCCAACAACTATCTCAACAACGTAGTCGTGCTTACCGAAAACGGCGCGGCAAACGCCGTGTGGGATACGACATACGATGGCGCAGGCTTGACTATATCTCTTGACGGATTACACGTAGTGACTACAAAAATGGAAGCAGGTTACTTGGTGCGCACGCTGTTCGACAACAATGTTTGGACTGTGACGCCGGGACAATTGCCCAAGTTGAAGTAAAATCACAAAAGGCGTGTATGTCACCGAATTTTGCATACGTATTAAAAATTTTGTGACAAAATCAATGGTTGTACCTGTCAAAAAGACAGTAAAATTTAATCCTAGGAGGAAAAACAATGAAACGCTATAAGCTGATTGCCGTTTTGTTGGTTGTCGCACTCGTCGCAACGATTTTAGCGGCATGCGCCGTTACCGAACAACCACAACTTACCGTCAAGGTAAACGGCAAGGAAGTAAAGGCAAACGGTACTGTGTATGCCGTCGAGTTGGACAGCGACGTAACCAAGGCGGTTATCGAAGCGACTACAACCGTCGGTGAAATCAAAGGCTCGGGAACCTTCGACATCAAGGAAGGCGTAAACGAGTTTGTACTTACTTTGAAAGCAAACGATACCGAAACAAAGTATACCGTAAAGGTTACGCGCAAGGCTGTCGAAAAGCCTGTCGACGTTACTCTTGCCGAGGTTAAAGTCGGCGAAGCAACGCTTGTCCTGTCCGAAGGAAAGTACGCAACTACGGTCGATTACGAAGTCAACAAGATTGCCGTTACCGCAAAAGCGACAGATAGTGCCGCAACCGTGGAAGGCGCAGGAGAAAAATCTCTTAACGTTGGCAAAAACGAAGTAACGCTGACCGTCAAAAACGGCACTGAAACACAAAACTATACGGTAGAGATTACTCGTCAGGAAGCAGTCCTTACCCTTGCCGAAGTCAAAATCGGCGAAACGGCAATTACCGCAGACGACAATGGCGTGTACAATCACACGGTCGCCAACGCCGTTTCGACGGTCAACCTTGCGGCAGTTGCAACAAAGGGGTATGCTACGGTGGATGGAGTCGGTGAAAAAACGTTGAAAATCGGCGAAAACACATTTACGCTCACCGTAAAAGTCGATGACAACACAAAACAACAATACACGGTAAAAGTAGTGCGCGAAGCCGCCGATCTTACATTGAAAGAGGTCAAAATCGGTGACGAAGTACTTACTGCGCAAGACAGAACGTACACCTGCAACGTTGCCAACGAAGTTACCCAAGTGACGATTTCGGCAGTTGCCAACAACACGGCGGCAACGGTGGACGGCGTCGGCACAAAGGAAAACCTTGCGGTGGGCGAAAACAGGTTTGAAGTTACCGTTTCCGTCGGTGAGGAGCAAGCAAAGTACACAATTATTGTCAATCGTGCAAAAAGCAGTGTAAAAACAATTGCCAAAATCACCGTAGACGGAGTGGACGCAACCTACGATCAAGCTGCCAAAACATACACGGCAACGGTCGGCAAGTTTACTGCAAAGGTAGACATTGCGCTTACAAGCAGTGTTTCCTCCTACCAAACGGACGAACCAATCGGCACTCTTGCCGAGGGCGAAAACCAATTTGTAATTACCATTACTGCGGAAGACGGCACAACGGAAACATACAGTTTGGTGCTTAATGTTGTTTTGCCCATGTTCAATGTCAGCTACGTCGGAAACATCGAAGGAGCCGTTGCAAGCGAGGGTTACACATACAAATACGGCGACAAACAAGTAATCAACATCGTACTTGCCGCTCCGTACACGCAATCGTACCAAAAACTTACTGTTACCTACAAAGTTGGTGACGGCGAAGCAAAATCTGTAACGCTTAACGAAGACTACGGCTTTGAAGTGTCCGGTGCGGAAGCAATCGGTAACATTGCGGTGGACGTAAAAGGTATTGAAATCAACACCTACACAATTACTTATCACCGTGGCGGCGAAACTACAACCGAAAAGGTAGAGTACGGCAAAGATGCTCAAAACGCTGCAATTACGCCCAACACGGAAACAAAAGAAGTGCTTGACGGCTACACATACATGCACGATGAAAAATGGGTTACCCAAGACGGCGGTATGATTGTCGCAAATCTTACAAACATCACTGCGGATGCCGACGTGTATTACAAGGACGAAGTGCTTGTTCGTAGCGTACTATGCGCCTATGGGCGGTGCCGTTACGTATTACACAATCAAGCAAATGAACAGTTATGTTGCAGGCTTGGAAAACGGTGACGTTGTGTTCAAAGTGCTTATCAAGTCTGTCGCAACGGACGGTTCTTCCGAGGAAGAAGGCAAAACGTCTTTTGTGATTTACGGTACTGCGGTTTGGAATCCTGCCAATGAAATGGGCGTTTCCGTGATGGCAAGCGAGCTTAACAAGTGGTTTATGGTAAAGGCAAGCGCCTCCGACAAGAAAGTTACCGTTTACAGACCCGACGGAACGGTAGCGACGGAAAAAACGTTTGAAGCGTACGCCGCAGATACAATCTCTCTCGCAATCCACGCAGACGCGGCGGTTGCGGCAATCAATCCCGTTTTGCCCGAACTTTGCACGGTAACATACCTTGACGAAACGGGCGGACAACTCCACGTCGAAAAGATCATAAAAGGCACAGCGGCAAGCTATGTTTACGAAAAAGACGCAATCGATTTGGATGGCGAATACAAACAAGTATTTACAAGCAAGTGGCTTACGGAAAAGAATGGTACGGATATTGCCGATTTGTCTAACGTACAAAGCAATGTCACGGTTTACCTTGGCCTGAACAGCTACGTTTACAAGCACTATGAACCTACGGAATGTCCCGATTATACAAAAGTGCTTGCAACTAACAAGTATATTTCGTCGAATGCCGAGGTTGTTAGGTTCAAAATCAGAGTACTGTCAAGCACCAACACGGAATATCCCTCTGTTGTTGTTTATCCGTCTACATTATGGAGTGATGCCGCATACGCCGAGGCTGTATCCTTGTACGTGGGAGATATCTTCGGTCAATGGTTTACTGTCGAAATAAACCAAACAAATAAAACTCTTACTCTGTACAAACCCGACGGAACGGTTAAGGAAACA
>ERZ780157.4626-NODE-4626-length-10287-cov-1.983972_pt1 | contig 10287 bp, 8 predicted proteins | sample MGYA00511169_ERZ780157 | MGnify/ENA primary metagenome ERZ780157 (study PRJEB29588, sample SAMEA1965149) | human gut metagenome | biome: human gut; feature: human-associated habitat; material: faeces | place: Denmark | collected 2008/2010 ...
TCTCGTACCTTAATCTGCAGGTGCAGTTCCTCTCGGAAGCCATCAAAAATAAAGATGATGCGCTTCGCGACGAGTCGCTTTCGGCCATTCAGACGGGTGTGCAGGAGTGCTATCAGGATGTGCGGGAGCTGCTCCTTAATTTCCGTGAGCGCGTGCACAGCGAAGGCTTCCTTCAGGGCGTGCAGACTGTGATTGACCGTTTTGAAGGGCAGTCTCATGTTTCAGCGCGTCTGCGGGCAACGGGGGACGGCCCCAAGCTCACGCCTCGCCAGAAGCTTCAGGTGATCTTCATCATTCAGGAAGCGCTCTCCAACGTTCGCAAACATGCTCAGGCCACCAGTGTCACCGTGACGATCCAAAATAACGACGACCTTAAGGTGAGCATCGTTGACGACGGCGTTGGCATCGACAACGACGTGGTGGAGGCTCGCAAGGGACAGCATGTCGGCCTCTCAATCATGGCCGAGCGCGCAGCCCGCATCGGTGCGGAAGTTAAGGTTGAGCGGGCAAGTCCGATCGGCGGCACGCGCGTGACGCTGCTGCTCCCGGCTGCTGCCCGCGAAATCAGCTGATCAAAGGCTGATTTTCCAAAATCTTTATCCGAAAATGACGGAAGACTCAAGGCGCTGGAGAACGAATATGGCTTTTGCTTCAACCCGATCGAGCGCGGACTCCCGCTTTATTTTGGGCGGGCTTTTGCTGACGCTGGCACTTGCCGTTTGGGGGAGTGAATCAGCCTGCGCGGCTGCTCAGCCTTCCGTTTCGGCGGACTATGCCAGCATCAACCGCGGCGAATACTGTCTTTCCAAAGCCGGCGTGGCGATGGCGACCAAGCTCTGGGCGGTGCGTCTGGCGGATCTCGGTATTTGTGTCTATGAGCTGCGCCCGGGGGTGATCCGCAGCGACATGACAAGCTGCGTTGCCGCAAAGTATGACAAGATGATCGCGGACGGCCTGACGCTTCAGAGACGCTGGGGCGAGCCTGCCGACATCGGGCGTGCCGTGGCAATGCTTGTCGCCGGTTCTCTCGCTTATTCCACGGGACAGGTCATCAATATTGACGGCGGCCTGACAATCGAACGGTTCTGAGGGATTCATGGATACACTCAGACTCAATACCCTTGTGATCGCCGGGCTTCCCGCCGCAGTGCGCCTCCATGCGCTCGGCGTGGAGAATCTCGCCGTCTTTACCGAGGGGCTCCGCATGGGGACTTCAATCAACACGGGAAGCGACAAGCAGACTTACTACAAGCTCGGCATGTACGGCGCGGAGCCCGATTCTCCGTTTCTGATGGCGCAGGACCTTGCGCGCGGCGGTTCCGTTCACGGAGACATCGCTCTGGTGGAGGCGGCGCTCTCTCCGCTTGCGTTCGGACACCTGACGACGCTCGGCGTGCCGTTTCCGCACGATCCTTTCGGACAGTACATCGGTTATAAGACAGACCATGACCCGAAGCGCCGTGCGACGAGCTGCGGTCCCTATACATCCCGCGATATGTGCCTGGCGCTGACTGCCGAGCTCAAACGCCGCAATATTCCGGTATATGAACATCGCGTGGCGGTGAAACTCCTGACCGATGAGGGAAGGACGCGTTCCATCGGAGCCATATTCGTCAATGCGGACACCGGCGAATTCGAGTCCGTGCAGTCTGAAAATACCGTGTTTGCCACCGGCGGCCCCGGCGGGCTCTACGAGACAAGCGTCTACCCGAAGGTCCATACGGGAGCCATCGGGCTTGCGCTGGAGGCGGGAGCGAAAGCCTGCAATCTTGCCGAGTCGCAGTTCGGGCTCGCCTCAATCAAGTTCCGCTGGAATGTGTCCGGCAGTTACATGCAGGTTCTGCCTCGCTTCATTTCCACGGACCGGGACGGGGGCGGCGAACGGGAGTTCCTGCGGGAATATTTCAAGGCTCCGGCGGAGATGTATGATGCGATTTTCCTGAAAGGCTACCAGTGGCCGTTTCCGCGGGGCATGTCCCCGGTTCCTCGCTGATTGATATTTTCACATACATCGAAACCGTCGAGCGCGGGCGGCGTGTCTGGCTTGATTACCGTACCGACCCGGCGGACCTGGATTTCAGCGCATTGAACGGAGAGACGCGCAGTTATCTGGAGCGTTCCGGCGCATTGGCGGATTCTCCGCTGAAACGTCTGGAAATCCTGAATGCGCCCGCGATTGAGCTTTACCGGAAACATAAGATAGATCTCTCGAAAGAGCCGCTTGAAATTGCGGTCTGCGCCCAGCATAACAACGGCGGACTCGCCGGAAACGTCTGGTGGGAGTCGGTCAACCTGAAACATCTTTTCCCGGTGGGCGAGGTGAACGGTTCCCACGGCGTGACGCGCCCTGGAGGAACCGCACTGAACGCCGGGCAGGTCGGCGCATTCCGGGCTTCGGAGTTCATCGCCGCGAAATACCGCGAAAACACGTTTCCGGAAACGGAATTTGACGCGGCTGCGGAAAAGGTTCTTGCCGTCCTGAATGCCCTGCGTTCCGTTCCCGCGAAACTCGACTGGCGTGAGGAACGCGCCGCGCTTCAGCACAGAATGAGCGAAAGCGGGGCATTTGTACGGTCGTCCGGGAAAGTGGTTGAGGCTCTGGACGGTGTCTACCGGCAGTTTGCATCGCTGAATGCGGACGGGCTTGGATGCCTGGACGCGCAGTCCCTTGCCGAAAATCTGCGGAACCGCCAGCTCTGCACCGCCCAGATTTTCTATCTGGAAAGCATTCTGATGCAGATCGATTACATCGGTTCGCGCGGCGGTTCGATCGTGCTTTCGGAAAAAGGGAGTCCCATCCATCCGGCGCTGAATGAGAAGTGGCGCATGGCGGAGGAGAAGACTTCGTTCCGCAGACAGATCATGATGTGCGGTTATGGAGCAAACGGATATCCCGAAATTTCATGGTGCGGATGCCGTCCCATACCGGAAACGGATGGATGGTTTGAAACCGTCTGGAGCGATTGCCGCACCGGAAAAATCTACGGAGAAGACGCATGAAACATCAGGAGCTGATTTGCGATTTCGGGATTCTGCGCGAGCTCAGGAAGCGGGAGAATATGAGCATCGCGGAGCTTTCCGAACAGAGCGGCGTTTCCGCAAGCGTGATTTCAAAGCTGGAGCGCAATCAGAATACGGCGGAGATGGATACGCTTTACCGGATAGCGCGCGTTTTCGGGCTGACGCTTTCGGATTTGATCTCACTTGCTGAAAACAAAACTTCGCATTGCGTTGAGGCGGAGCGCTACAAGTCCGGCGATTTCGATTTCGACCGTGTCAATTACGGCAATATGCGCTGTATGCATGCATCCGCGAAGAAAGGCGCAAAACTCTCCTCGCCGGAGCTTCATCGTGACGATTATGAACTTTGCTGGGTGTTGAAGGGGCGCCTGCGCTTCTCGCTGCCGAACGAATCCTATGAATTGACGCGCGGCATGTCGATTCAGTTCGACGCGCTTCTGCCGCATACTTACGAAACTCTCGAAGAAACGGAAATCATCATAGTGCATCTGCGGAAAGGAAAAGGTTCGGAACATGGCGAAAACTTATCGTAAGGTGGCTGAATTCAAGACTGTAGAGGATTTTTCCGCCTATCTGAAAAGCGAAAACATCAATATCGGGCTTGTCCCGGAAGTGCCGGCGGACGGTTCCGCCGCGCTTGCGCGGAAAGCCGTATGCAAGGGACGCACGATCGGCAACCGCTGGGCGATTCTCCCGATGGAGGGGTGGGACTGCATGGCGGACGGGACACCGAGCGAGTTCACCCGCCGCCGCTGGCTCAATTTCGCTGCCAGCGGTGCGAAGCTTCTTTACGGCACCGAAGCTGCGGCGGTCATGCACTCCGGGCGGAGCGGACAGCTTCTCGTTGCCGATCACACCGCCGATGCCCTGGCTTCGATCTGTGCGGAGATGAGGCTGGCGCACAAAGACCGGTTCGGGCGGAACGATGACTTGGTGATCGGTTTGCAGTTGACCCATTCCGGACGTTACTCCCACCCGAACAAGCCGGATGTGCTGGAGTCCAAAACCGCATATTCGCATCCGCTTCTGGATAAAAAATTCGGCAACGACGCCTCGAATGTCGTGACGGATGAGGAGATCGGGGAGATCGTCCGGCATTTCATCAAGGCGGCGGTCATCGCGCAGAGAGCCGGATTCGATTTCGTCGACATCAAACACGCGCACGGTTATCTCGGGCATGAATTCCTGACGGCGTATGACCGCCCCGGTCCCTATGGCGGTTCTTTCGAGAACCGCACCCGCTTTTTCCGCGAGATTGCCGGGGGCATCCGGAAAGCCGCGCCGGGACTGGAACTTTCCGCGCGCATCAGCATCTTCGACATTCTTCCGTTTGTGAAAGGGGAGGACGGCGTCGGGAAGCCGATGGAATGGAGCGGCGGGCGTTATCCCTATGCTTTCGGCGGGGACGGCTCCGGTATGAGGATGGACCCTGAACTGACGGAGACCGTTCAATTCGTGAAATTGATGGAGGAATACGGAGTCGGGCTCATCTGTGCGACGATCGGAAGCCCCTACTACAACGTGCACATGCAGAGACCCGCCTACTATCCGGTTTCCGACGGCTACCTGATGCCGGAACATCCGCTTTACAATGTTTCGCGCCATCTGGAGGCGGTACGCGAACTCAAGAAACGGTGCCCGGAAATGCTGATCGTCGGTTCCGGCTACACCTGTCTTCAGGAGTATCTCCCGAATGCCGCCGAGTATGCCGTGGCGCACGGCGAGGCGGATTTCGCCGGCATCGGGCGCATGGTGCTCTCTTATCCGGAGATGTGCGCGGATTCGCTGGACGGGAAGACTTTGAACCGCTGCAAAATCTGCCGGACTTTCGGGGACTGCACGAATGCGCCCAGAAACGGGATGATCTCCGGCTGTTATCCGCTCGACAGTTTTTACAAACAGCTCCCCGAGGCGGCGCGTCTCCGTGAGATCAAAAAGGCAGCAAAGGGGTAAAAAGTTTTTTCCGGCGCTTGTTAAATGGAAAAACAAGATTACTTTTATACAGCAATACAATTCTGTTTCGGAGGCATTTGTGATATACTTTTTTGCAGACAATCATTACGGGGTTCATCCGGGCAAGGTCATTTACGAGCACCTGCCCGTTGAACTGAAAGAGAAGATTACATTTTTCAACGATGAGTGGGAACCGCTGGAGCACTCGGACTGGAATCGGGACTGCGAGCTTCTGATCCTGAATATGATCGGCGCGACCTGCGACCAGCCGCATCCGGGTGCGGATGCCGAAAAACGGGTGCGCTCCTATCTGGAACGCGGCGGTGACGTCCTGCTTCTGCATGGTTCCAGCGCCGCATTCTGGATGTGGGACTGGTGGCGTCCCCTGGTTGGAGAACGCTGGGTGCGCCCGAACGATCCGGACGGCATGGAGGCTTCCACACACCCGAAAAAGCCGTATCTGGTGACGCGCTCCAAGACCCGCCATCCGCTTGCGGCGAGACTCCGTGAGATGAATCTCCCGACGGATGAAATCTATACGAATCTGGAAAATACGTGTCCGTGCATGCGCCTCATGGAAACCCATATCGAAGAAGGCACTTTCGTGCAATGCTGCGAAGCAATTTCCCCATGGGGCGGCAGGCTGGTCAGCTTTATTCCCGGACATGAACCCGCAGTAACGTCCAACCCCGACCTGATCGCCAACATCGTGACGATCATTGATTATCTTCAGGAAAAGAAAGTAAAATGAAAAAATACAAAGCAGCGGTTCTGTCCGTAAATCCCTCCCAGATTGATTATGTCTATACCGCAGACCAACTCAGGGAAATTGAGTCTGTGACGGATTTCCTGCCGGGGGTTTACGGCGTGAAAGATGTCGAGGACGGCAAACTGAAAGAAGCAGAGGTCATTTTTTCCACATGGGGCATGGCGTGCCTGACCGATTCCCAGCTTGACCGGATGCCTTCCCTGAAAGCGGTCTTTTATGCGGCGGGCGCCACGGATTATTTCGCCCGTCCTCTCTTTGCCCGCGGAATCCATGTGTTCAGCGCGTGGCGCGCCAATGCGATTCCCGTGGCGGAGTTCTGCGTCGCGCAGATCATACTCGGGCTCAAGGGATATTTCCGTGCGTCCCGCATGTTGAAATCCCCGGAATTTTATAACCATAAATACGGCAGCCGCGGCGTTTACGGCGAGACCGTCGCCCTGATCGGCGCCGGTGCGATTTCCAATATGGTGCAGGAGCTTCTGAAAGCCTACAACGTGAATGTCGTGGTGGTTCCCTCGCGCAGGGAGAAGCGTACCGTTTCTCTGGAAGAGGTGTTCAAAAAGGCTCTGGTGATCAGCAATCATCTGCCGGATCGCGACGATAACGTGGGAGTCTTGAACGGTGAATTGTTCCGTTCGATGCGTGAAGGCGCGGTGTTCATCAATACCGGGCGCGGACGGCAGGTCAATGAACCGGAAATGATTGAAGTCCTTGAAGAGCGCGACGACCTGACCGCTCTGCTGGATGTCGTATATCCTGAGCCTCCGGTTGCCGGATCGAAGCTGTATACGCTTCCGAATGTCCGGCTTTCCCCGCATATCGCGGGTTCAATGAATGACGAGGTTCACCGCATGTCCGATTACATGATCAGTGAATACAAACGTTTTGCATCGGGCGAGCCCTGCCTTTACGAAGTCAGCGAGTCCATGCTTCTGACCTCAAAAGCATAATCCCCCGGTCATATGCTGCGTACTTTTTACGGTGCGTCCCGGTGGGGGCGCACTGTATTTTCTGAATCAGATCAGTATCATTCATGATTCCCTGTCTTTGCAGGTGGAAAGCACCGCGAAAAATGTGTGCTTCAAGTTTTTTCTGCAAAAAAATGCTGTAAAATGGCGAATGAATCTTGCAATAAAGATGATTTTTGATATAATTAAAAGAAAGACACGGAGCGTGGATGCCTGGTTTTGAAACTGCTTCGGTTTTACTCAACATAATTCAAGCCGGAGGAGAGAGCCGATGAAACTTGAATGTCCGCATTGCGGTCAGAGACTGGAAGCCGATGATGAGCAGGCGGGAGAGATTGTCCCATGCCCGAAATGCAATCAGGATATGACTCTGCCGGGACCGCCGGAAAAGAGTCCTGAGACGGATTTGCCGTCTTCCGGTTTCGGGACCTGCCCGGAATGCGGTGCCGGGCTGAAGGTTCAAAATCCCGTGATCTGCGTGAACTGCGGGCACCGTTTCAGGGAGAATCCACAGGAAAATAAATCCGGCAAAAAGAAAAAAGATGCCGAAGCTCCCCGTATTTCTCCTCTGGAACTGCGCATGAAGATGCTGCTCTGGCTGATTCCGGGGTTTTTCGGATATTTCATCGCTTATTTCGGCTCCGGATTCATCTGCTTTGTCGGCTTTTTCCTGAAACCGTTGATTGCGGCGACCATTCCCGGATTTCTGGCTGCGGGATGGGCGAAATTCCTGCTGCTCAGGGCGGGCTTCAAAACCGGGCTTCTGGCGGCTGGCATCCTGTTCCTTGCCGTCGGCGGAACTACGCTTTTCTCTACATGGCGGACTGCTGTCGCCGAGGAACGCGCCGGTATGATCCGGACAATCATTGATGACCCGAAAGCGGCGGAGAAATATCCTGCGAGTCCGTTCCGGGATGAAGTTGTGAAGGCATCGGTTGATTTGCAGAACCGCGGCGCCGGACTTGCCGAGTTTGACCGTATGGCGGAGGAACTGAAACTGATCCGGAAATTGAACCGGAGGAGTGGCAGTGCATTTTCCCTGCTTGAGCAGACCGGCATTGTTTACCGTTACATTGCCGGTCACTGGATCATTTTTCTGCTGAATCTTTTTGTATGGAATATTTTCAATTTTGCGCTGGCGTATTCCTTTGCCGCGATTCCCTCCGCATTCTGCATGATCCCGCGCCTGGAGATTGAATGGGACGCCGATATCCCCGGACCGGCATCGGGCTCCGGAGATGACGGTTATTCCGATCCGATGTTCCTGTTTTATCTTGCCGGCGTCATCGTGGACGTTCTGATTCTCTGCGTCGTGAATACGTTTTCGGTTGCACTGATGCTGAGCAGCTGGAAACAGGGACTGACGGTTGCGCTTCTTGCAACTCTGGTGCTGGGATGGCCCGGCGCCTACTGCTTCAAACAATGCGAGGGACGCCGCCTGATCGCCGGTCTGTGCGCTTCGGGAGTTGTGCTTCTTTACGGCGGCGCGATCATTCTGATCCGTATTTTCGCGTAGTGTTTCAGCGGAATTTGCGCGGGCTTCTGCCCGTTGCGGCTTTGAAGACACGATTGAACTGGGAAATGCTTCCGAATCCGCTCAGAAATGCGATTTCGGAAATACCCGCCTCTGTCTCTTTCAGCATTTCCCCGGCTTTCATGACGCGGATTGATTTTCTGCCCTACGGTCTCCTGAACGTCTCTTACTCTGCCTTGAATATGAGAATGTTCTGCCTGTTGGAACCATGGCAGGCTGGATTCTGTTAAGCTGTATAGTCCGTCCGTAAGTTGTTTTCTACTGTTCAGAAAAGGCTCCGGTTGACAAGATTTTTTTTTGTGATATATTGGAGTTTATCTGTTGCGGGGAAGGCAGAAAGAGACGGACTGTCTCTATTGCTCATTTCGCGGAAAAACATTTGGCAGAGAGTTAGTGAGTTATTGAGGAGAACTAGGGCGAATGAAGTTTCAGGACTGGAGTGGCAGAATTATTGAAACACACGATAATCTGAAGATCACAGAAGTGAAAACAGATCTGTGTTATGAAGATTTGATTCTGCGCGATGCTGATTTCAGTTACTGTTCTCTTGCCGGTGCTTTTCTTGGGTATTGTGCCGGTTGTAATTTTCATGGCGCCGATCTTTATTGGGCGGTTTGGACCTATGCCAATCTTTCCTATTGCGATTTGTCCGATGTCAGCATCAATGGAGCCGGATTATATGATTGTATTTTTTACCGGACAAATCTTTGCGGATGTGATTTTTCCCGCGACAATCTTGGGGGTGCGACCTGTGTCGGCGGGTGCGATTTCCGTGGCATGATTTGGGACTCCAGAACGAATTTTTCTGATGTCGAGTATGATCAATATACTCTTTTCCCGCCTGATTTCGATCCGAAGGCGGCTGGAATGCGTTTTGTGTATAATCCTAAAACGAAAGAAGATTGCCGACTGATCATACGGGATGCCGTTTTCCCCGCCTTGGACAGAAATCCTATCTGGGTTCTGACGAATTCCGTTGCCAGAAATTATGACTTTTCCTGCATGATATACCATGGAACAGATTTTTCCTGTTCCGATCTGTCCGGAAGTGATTTTTCCGGCGCTTCCATGTGGCTTGCCGTTCTCTACCGCGCCAATCTTTCGGGATGTAATTTCAGCATCGGAAAGAATCGGGAACCGGTGAATTTCTGTTATGCTGATCTGCGTAATATGATCTGGGATTCCAAAACGGATTTTTCCGGCGCGGTCTATAATCAATATACTTTTTTCCCGGATGGTTTTTGCCCGGAGGCTTACGGAATGGTTCTTGATGAGAAAGCCTGACAATGCCGGTTACTTGCGGCAGCGGTAGGCAAAGGCAGGCGGAATATTGCACCAGACGATTTTTGATTTTTCCACATGGGAGAAATATTTTTCAAGGCGGTGTTTGAATTTGATTCCCGTCGGGAGCCATGTCCCCTGAAGATAAGCGAATGTCGTGAAGTAGCCGCCGTCCGGCAGGGCTTCGAGAATCGCGGCAAGAATTTCTTCCTGAAGATGATCCGGAAAAGACGCCCACGGAAGCCCTGAGAGAATGACATCCACCTTGCGGATGGATTCTTTCTGCATGATCTGCTTGAGGTTTGCGGCACTGTCGTTGTAAAGCTTGACCTTCGGAAAACGTCTTTTGAATGCCGGAATGACGGCGTCGTTGAGTTCAACTGCGAAGAAGTTAGCATGCGGATTCATGGCTTTGAGAATCGCCTCCGTAATGGCGCCGGTTCCGGGGCCCAGTTCCGCGATGTTGAGCGCTTCGTCGATGTGAATGCACTCCGTCAGAGTCCGGGATAATTCGTGAGAGCTGGGGCAGATTGCGCCTGTTGTAAGCGGTTTCCTGAGAAATTGTACCAGAATACTGTCTTTCATGCTGGAGAAGCCCCGTTTTAGTTCAGAATTTACAAAAAACAATAGATTATTACATTGCATCAAAAGAAAAGCTATGGTAAAGTAAAGCAGAAAGGGGAATGGTATAATGTCACAGCCAATCAGAAACAAATGGAAAGGAACAATGACGGACCGCGAGCGGTTTGTTAACCAGATGC